>WNGI01012728.1_pt1 | contig 26691 bp, 22 predicted proteins | sample 5400621 | NCBI WGS metagenome assembly WNGI01 (sample SAMN13153374, study PRJNA577476) | soil metagenome | isolation source: 20 cm soil or saprolite under Garry oak tree replicate 1 | place: USA:California | collected 2016-06-15 | reverse complement strand
CGCGGCATGATCGAGCACGCTGGCGTCGCGCGCGCCGCGTGCCGCGCCGTCCAACGCGTCGAGCGCGGCCACGAACGGTGCCCCGCCTGTCCCCAGCCGGGCCGCCACGGCGCGCCGCTCCGCATTGGAGAGGAAGAGCCGCCGGCGGCGCCGCGCCGGCATCCGCAGTCGCGCCGCCGCCGCGTCGATCGTCTGGTCCAGAGCCGTCGTCACGCGCTCGGCCGCGCGCCGCACCGCCCGTTCCCAGGCCCCGAGCCACGTCTTGCGCGACAGCGCGGCGAGCGCCGCATCGCGATCCTCTTCCGCCGCCGCGCGCCGCGCTTCGCCACCCAGCTCGAGCACCACGGTGGCCAGCTCCTCGCGCACATCGTCCAACGGCACCCACAGCGGCTCGAGATGGCGGGGCACGATCAGGCGGCCCAGCGACGGCGCCAGCTCCGGCACGCGCAACGGCATCGGGATCTTCATCGCGGCGCTCACGCCGGCACCGCGCCGGCAAGCGCGGCGCGTGCGCCGGTGCGCGCCTCGTATTGTGCAACGAAGAACGGCAAGGACTCCGTCAGGAATTGGTTGCGCGGCAATCCCGTGGCAGCCACCGCCTTTTCGATCGCCGCCGGTTCTCCCTCGACCTCCAGGAGAACGTCCATCGCCGGATACCATTCGAGGCGGCACACCGCGCCGCCGAGGCGCCACGTCTCGATGCGCCGGTCGATGGCCAGCGTCACCTCGTAACCCAGGTGCTCGAGGATCGCGAGCGCCGCCGCGGCGTCGGTCACGCGCGTCTCGGCCTCGGCGCGGTGCTTGTAGCCGTTGCGCGCACTCACCGGGCCCTTCCAGCCCAGCACGCCCCAGGCAGGGCTACCGTCCGCCGGCTCGTACACCCGCAAGCGCAGTACTTCGTCGCGGTCCGCGAGCTTGTTCTTGCGATCGAACCGGCGGTCGCGCATCGCGCCGCGAAATTCGAGGCTCGCCCCGGCGCGCCGCAGCGCGTTCATGACGGCCGCGGGATCGTCCACGCGCGCTTTCAGCTCGAGCTCGTCGTGCGGCGTCATCCCAGAATGGCCTCGAGCACGGCCGCGGTGTTGGCTACCACCGTCGCGCCAATCGGCCGGCCGCAGGCGACGTCGTCCGGTGTGTCGCCGATGATCACCACGTCGCGCCCGGTCACCGCGCGCCCGGTGCGCTGTTGCGCCCGTCGCGCCGCCACCGCGGGCAGGTCGGGCCGGCGGTGCGAGTCCGATCCGTACGCGCCCACGGCGAAGCGCTCCGGCGCGAGGCCCGCGGACGCGAGCTTCAACGCCGCACCGTCCCGCACGTTGCCCGTGAGCAGGCCCACCAGCGCCCGCTCGGCGCGCTCGTGCGGCTCGAGCGCCGCTAAGAGCTCGCGGACGCCGGGGAACAGCTTGGTGCGCTGCTCACTCCGCGCGAGCTCCAGCTTCAAGAGGTCCACGTAGCGGCGGCACACGGCCGCTATCTGCGCCTCGTTCTCGGCGTCGGCGTGTCCGGCGGCGGCCAAGAGCTCGCGCACGATCTGTGGATCGGTCTTGCCGTCGAAGCGGTACGAATCGATCGGCCCCGCCGTCCCGGTCACGTCGAGCAGAGCGCGGTGAATCGCCCGGCGGCCGGCGCCGTCGGTCCAGAGGATGGTGCCGTCGATGTCGAAGAGAACGAGCTTCATTTCGGGGAAATGTAAACGCGCCGCACCGCCACGATTTCCTTGCGCAGCCGCCGGCCCATAGGAGTGTCGCCGAAGTAGTCATCGCTCACCACGCCGCCGCGCGACAGTGCGGCATGGACCACCCGCCCCGCGCCCGCCCAGATCGCGACGTGATCCACCCGCATGCCGCCCGCGAAAAACAGCAGGTCGCCCACCTCGTACCCGGCCGCGTCGTCGGAGAGCGCCACGTCGCGCCCGGCGAGCGCCTGCAGGTCGGAGTCGCGCGGCAGGGCCACACCGCGCGCCGCATAGACTGCCTGGGCCAGACCCGAGCAATCGATGCCCCATTGGGTACGCCCGCCCCATAGATACGGGGCGCCCGCGTAGCGGCGCAGCGCCCACTCGGGCGCCGGCGTACGCAGCGCCTCGGATCGCACCTCAGCCTCAGACTGCACCACCCCAGCGCTCACCCGCGCCGAGCGGCCGTCGGCCAGTTCCACCGATCCGTCGCGCCGCAGGGCGACGCGGGCGCCCTCCGGTAGCCGCACCGGCCGGCCGTCGTCCGCCGCCACCTCGGCGCCGAGGGCGCGCGCTGTCGCGCGGCCGCTCCAGTCGTCGCCCCACTCGGCGGTGCCCGTCGCGACGTAGCCCGAGTGCACCCAGGCGTGATAGCCGTCGCCCGCGCGCACGCGCAGCCACGCGCCGCGGACCTCCAACACCGCCAGCGTCTCGCCGTGCAGCCCTTCCGTCACGCGCTCGCCGGCGGCGCGCGGCGCGCCGAGCAGCGGCGCCAGGGCCGCCGTGACCACGGCAGTCGGTGCCGCGCGGGCCGTGGCGTCATCGTCGGGAAGCAAGCGAATGGTGGCGGGCAGTCCGGCATCGGCGGCGGCGCGGCGCAGCGCGTCGCGCGCGTCGCGAATCGTCGTGACTCCGCCAACACCAGCGGCGCGGTCGACTTCGAGCACCGCCAGCCGCGGATCGGTGAGCCAACGGCGATGCGCGTTGGCGATCGCCTGGTCGAGCTGGTCCTTGGGGGCGTCGGTCATTTGCGATCGGCGAGCCCGGGGAGCTCGGCCGTGCCGCGCGCCAGTCGGACTGCCCGCTCGACGGCCTCGGGCACGACGGCGGCCGCCAGCGCCTCGACCTGCAGCGGCGATGCGGGCTTCGTTTTCGCGGTGCTCAGCGCGAACACGACGTCGCCGTCGAACAGCGTGCCGTACGGTGTGATGCGGCGGGCCAGCGCGTCGCCCGCGGCCTGCGCCAGACCCTGCAGCTCGACGCGATCGAGATCGGCGTCCGTCGCGACGACGGCGAGCGTCGTATTGGTGCGCGGCGGCTCGACGCCGAACGGCGCCCGGCCGGTCGCGAGGTAGGCCAGCGCATCCACGAAACCGCCGCGCTCGTCGCGCGCGCCCGCGACGATCGCACCCGTGGCGTCGCGCACGTCGCCCACCGCGTTCACCACGACGAGCGCACCCACCGTCACGCCGCCCGCCGTCTGCGCCCACGTCCCGAGCCCCGCCTTCATCGCGCGCGCGATCCCCGCCGCCTTGCCGACGGTCGCGCCCGCTCCCGCGCCAACCGATCCCTCCGCGATCTGCGAGCCCGCGGCGTCGCAGGCCTGCGATGCGTCGGCGGGGCCGGGCCAGCGGCTCTCGCCGCCCGTCGCACCGAGATCGAAGAGGACCGCCGTGGGAACGATCGGGACGACTTCGCGGGGCCCCACCGGGAAGCCGCGGCTGCGCGCGCGCAGCCACGCCATCACGCCGTCCGCCGCGCCCAGGCCGTAGGCCGAGCCGCCGGTGAGCAGCACCGCGTCGATGCGCGGGACGAGATGGCCGGGATGGAGTGCGTCGAGCTCGCGCGTGCCGGTGGCGCGACCGCGCGTGACCGCCGCCGCGCGCATGCCGCCCGGCGGCGCCAGCACCACGGTGCAGCCGGTGGCGCCGCTCGCGTGCGTCCAGTGACCGACGGTGATACCGGAAACGGCTGTCAGGGTTGGCACGATGCCAATTTAGTCATTACCTTCTGGTCGTGGACGACGAAGAGGGCATCCGGCAGGCGCTCGACCGCTTCCTGTCGCGGCTCGGCTACCGCGTGGTCCAGGCGGAGAGCGGCCCCGTCGCGCTCGAGCGTCTGGGCGCGAGCCAGGCGCAGGCGATGCTGTGCGACATCCGCATGCCGCAGATGAGCGGCACCGATCTCGTGCCCAAGGCGCTCGCCGCCGATCCGCACCTCGCCATCATCATGCTCACCGCCATCGACGAGCCGCGCACCGCGATCGAGTGCCTCAAGCTCGGTGCCTACGACTATCTCATCAAACCGGTGGACTTGGACGAGCTGGAAGTGTCGCTGCAGACGGCGCTGCGCCGCCGCCAGCTCGAGCTCGACCGCCGCAACCTCGAGCAATGGCTGGCGCGGGAAGTAGCCGTGCGCACGCGCGACCTGGAAGAGCGCACCACGGCCATCGAGGTCATCGCCCTGGACGCGTTGGCCGCCGCGAAGGATTGGCCGGGTGCGGCGGACGCGATTCAGCGCCTCGCCAAAGAGCTGGGCGAGTCGGTGCCGGAGTTGGAAGGGGAAATCAAGCGGCGGCGCGTCTAGGCCTTCTTGGCGGCGTCCGCTTTCTCCTGGCAGGCTTTGCACAACATCACGCCGCGGAACGTGCAGATGATACAAATGAACGTGCCGCAGTCGGCGCAGGGATAGCCCTCCGACGCGCGCTCCTCGTTGCCGCACGCGCGACACGTCATCCCATCGTGTTCCTTCAGGACCGGCTTTCCGGATTTGTCCGCCATGCGCCCCTCAGAGGTCGAGCCCGTACACCTTAATCTTATTGATCAGCGTCGCGCGCGATATGCCGAGCTCTTTGGCCGCCCGCGTACGGTTGCCGCTGTGATAGCGTAACGCCCGCTCAATGTAGGTCCGTTCCACGTCCGCGAGTGATTGCGCATGGTGGCGGCGCTCGCCGCTCGCCTTCTGCCGCAGGTCCGGCGGCAGGTGCTCGGGGCCGACCGCCGGCTGGCCGCGCGCCAGAATCAGCGCCCGTTCCAGCACGTTGCGCATCTCGCGGATGTTCCCGGGCCATGGCGCCGCGAGCAGCCGCTCCAGCGCCTCGCCGTCGGTGTCCGGCGGCGAGCCCGGCAGCTGCGGCCGGATCTCGCTCAGGATGCGCTCGATCAGCGCGTGGCGGTCTTCACGTGAGCGGTCGCGCACGGCGGGCAAGTGCAACGGCATGACGCTGAGCCGGTAGTACAGGTCCTCCCGGAAACGGCCGCCTTCCACGTCGTGAATCAGGTCGCGATTGGTAGCGGCCACCAGGCGCACGTCCACTTTCATTTCGCGGGTGCCGCCCAGGCGGCGGAACGTCTTGGTCTCGAGCACCTTGAGGAGTTTGGGCTGCAGCTCGGGCGCGAGATCGCCGATCTCGTCCAGGAAGATAGTGCCGCCGTCGGCCAGCTCGAACAGACCCTGCTTCCGCTCCTTGGCGTCCGTGAACGCGCCCTTCTCGTGGCCGAACAACTCCGATTCCAAGAACGTGGCCGACAGGCCGGCGCAGTTGACGTCCACGAACGGGCCGGCGCTGCGCGGGCTGAGATTGTGCACCAGATGCGCCACCCATCCCTTGCCGGTGCCGCTTTCGCCGGTGAGCAGCACGGTGGTGCGCTCGCTCGCCGCCAGCAGCTCGATCTGGCGACCCAGGTCGCCCATCTGCGGCGAGACGCCCAGACCAGAGACGCTCTCCCCGGCGTGATCGCGCGCGCGCAGCATCTGGTTCTGCCGCTTGAGGCGCACCTTCTCCGCGACGCGCGTGGTCGCGGCCGCCAGGTGCGGCATGTCGATCGGCTTGGTGAGAAAATTCTCGGCGCCCAGCTGCATGGCCCGCACCGCCGTCTCGATGTCGCCGTGGCCGGTCAGCATGATGACCGCGACACCTTGGGCGCGGAGGTGCTCGAGCACCTCGAGTCCGTTGGCGTCGGGCAGCCCCAGATCGAGAATGACGACGTCGGGCCGTGCGCGCTCGTACGCTTCCAAACCGGCCGCGGCGGAGCTGGCGCGATACACTTCGGTGCCGATGCTCTCGAAGTAGTTGCCGATCGCGCGCAGCACCGCGGGATCGTCGTCCACCAGCAAGAGGCTATTTGCCACGGACGCCCCCGTTGGCAGCCGTCTCCGGAGCGACCAACATGCACAGCGCGTGCGGCATCAGGCGCGCTTCGAGCGGCGTCGTGCCCACCGGCTCACCGTCGAGCTGCACGGCGCGCCCGGGGCCGTCCACCGCCTCCACGCGGATCGTCCGGCCGCGCCCGAACCATACGCGGGGCGAGCCCTCCTTCGATCCCAGCACCAGTTCCAGGAACGAGGCGACGCCGTCGATCGCGCCGTCGGCGCGCAGCGCCACCACGTCGAGCCAGCCGTCGTCGGGGTGCACTTCGTGGTGGATCTTCACGAACGGCGGGAACAGCTCGCCACAGTTGGCGATCAGCACCATCGCGGCGCGCACATCGTGCACCACGCCGTCCACGACCACGCGGTGCCGCACGCTCTGGACCCGCGGCAGCGCGGCGAACGCGGCGCCCACGTAGGCGGCCATCTTCCAGCGGCGTTTCGAGGTGGCGTCGGTCGCGACCATCAGCTCCGCGTCGAACCCCGCCCCGCAGCACACCGCGAAGTAGTGCAAGCCGTCGGCGCGCTCCACCAAGCCCAAATCGATCGGCATGCGGTGCGCGGTGAGCAGCAGACGCGCCGCGGCTGTCGGGTCGCCGGGCAGGCGCAGGTTGCGCGCCAGGATGTTCCCCGTGCCGCCGGGGATAATGCCGAGCGGGATGTCCGTTCCGGCGACGCCCGCGGCCACCTGCATGGCGGTGCCGTCGCCGCCGTAGCAGACCACGGTGTCGTACGCCGAGCCCTTCAGCTCCTCGGCGAAGCGGCGCGCATCGCCGGGGCCGGCGGTGGCGAGCACGTCCACGTCCCACCCGCCGCGGCGCAGCGTCTCGCGCACGGCGGTGACGGCGCGCGCATCGGTGCGCGCGGCGGCGGGATTGGTGATCAGCAAGGCGCGCGTCACCTCAGTACCGCCGCTCCCAAAACAGGTCGAGACCCACCTGCTGACGCACCGTCGTGCTCTGCAACTCGGCGCAGCTGGTGAAGGTGGCCGGCTCGAAGCTCGCTTCCGTGCGCCATTCGGAACTGAACCGGAATTGCAGGCTCGCCCCCAGCGTATTGCTGACCGCCACCGGATGGTTGGGACAGAACCCGGCGTTGACCACGAGGAACGTCTTGCGCCCGATCTGCCACCCGGCCTCCACCTGCGTCCCCGACAAGGGATCCGCCGGGTCGCCGAGGTTGATCTGCACGTAATCGAGCGGCACGCCGAGATCGGAAACGAGCGTCCGTTCCAGCTGGCCCGAGACGACGTTCGCGACCGCGCTGCGCAGCACCGCGCTCTGGCCGCCCAACCCGCCCTGGCCGTTGGACAGCTCGAAACTCGGCTTCCCGAACAGCAGATACGAGATGATTTCGGTCTGCGACATGCCCGGCCGGTCCGCCTCGAGCGTGAGCCGGGGCACCAGCAGCGTGCCCGTGATCCGGGCGGTCACGGTGATGTCGCAGTCGCGCGTGCACGCCGGCTCGTTCCGGCCCGGCACCGGATGCACGACGTGCGTCGCCTCGATGTCGAGCGCCGCGTCGAGGTCCGGCGTGCCGAAGTAGCGGACGGTGCCGCGCGTCACCACGAATTCGCGCGACAGCGGCGGCACGACGAGCCGGTACGTACCGCGCGGCGCCTGCAGCGTCCCCGTGACTTCGTACAGGGCGCGCCGCTTGCTCACCGTGACCCCACCGGTCAGCTGGATGTTGGCTTCGTTCGAGCGCAGCCACGCGTCGCTGCCCATCGTGAGCTGCAGGTTGTCGATCCGCAGGCTGTCGAAAAACACGCTCTCGAACGCCGGCCCGAGCTGCTGGCTGCGGATCACGTCGGCCAGCGAGGTGTCGATCAGCGACGCCGCCCACGGCTCGTCGAAGTTGACGATGCGCTTGTTGACGAGGTCGGCGAAATGCAGCACGCCGCTCGTGACGGTGGCGCTGCCCCGCAGGGTCGCGCCGATCACCGGGCCGGTGAGGGTGAGATCCCCGGTCGTCGTCAGCGTCAGGTAATAGGGAATGTCCAGCGCCTTGAAGTTCTGCGCCCGGATCGCCAGGCCCAGCACGGGGCGCGTCAACCGCTCGAGGCGCACGAAGCCCGCCACGGCCGCCCGGCCCCGATCGCTGCGCACGTCCAGCGTGTCGACGCGGATCGTATCGCCCGCCAGGGTAAACCGTCCGCTCACGCCTTCGTAGCGCGCGCCCAACGTCGGCAGTGTGGCCGCGCCATGTGCTACGGCGACCCGCCCCTGCAAGCGCGGATCGTCCCAGGTGCCGCCGATCCCGACGTCCAGCGTAGCCGTGCCGCTGACCGCGCGCAAAACCGGTGTGATCGCCTCGAGCACCGACAGGTCCACGCTGTCGCCGGTGGCGCGAACCGCGAGCGTGTCGCTGACCTGGCGGTGCGCCACCGACACGAGCGCCAGATCGAACGGCAGGTGCGCATCCACGCTCACGATCTGCCGGCCCTCGCGCCACAAGTGCGCGGCGGCGTCGAGCCGGCGGTCGCGGTAGTTCACCGAGCCGTCGAGGAACGGGATACGGAAGTCGCCGATCGCGCCGTGGGAGAGCGAGAACGACCCCGTATAGACGGGCGCTGCCCGCGTCCCGGTCACGCCGAGGGTCGCCGTGACCGTCCCGATGACCCCCGTGGTATCGGCCTCCAGCAGCGCGTAGACGCCCGCCAGCGGGAAGCCTTCGAGTTGGAAGTTCGCCGCGCCGGAGCCGCGCGCCGGCAGGTTGATGCGCGCCGTGAGCTTGCCGTCGCCGGTCGCGCTGTGCAGCGCCAACGCCGGCAGCCGCGCCGCCGAGTCGTCCACCACCAGGACCGCGGGCGCGTCGAGCAGCCACACGCCCTCGGGCAACAGCACCGCCAGGGAATCCATTCCGACTGCCGTGGTGTCGCCGCGGCGCGCGTAGCGGCCGCCCGCGAGGAACGCGCCGACGTCGCCCACGCGCGAGCGCGCGAACCAGGTGAGCGAGTCGGTCACGCCGCGCACCGCGAAGCTCGCGGCGCCGAAACCCAGCCGATCGTGCGCCAGCGAGTCGAGCGCCGCATCCACGGTAAACGGCGCACCGGCCCGCGGCGTCCAGGCGGCGTGCAGCCGGCCCGCCGTCACCTGCCAGCCGCGCCATTGCAGGTCGGCGCCGCTGACCTGCGCCGCGAGGCCCAGAGAGTCGAGCGAGCCCACCAGCGTGAGCGAGCCCCGCGCCGCGCCGCGCAACACCTGATGCTCGCCGCCCGGGGTCGCCGCGTTGTGGGTCGCCCAGGCGACGAGTGAATCGAGCGCATTGAGACTGTCGGCCTCGAAGTCGAACCGCAGCTCGCCGGAGGCCGGTGCGGCCAGACCCAGGCCGCCGTGGGCCGTCGTCGCGAGCCCCGGTTGGCGGAACCGCAAGGAGTCCACCAGCACCTGCCGGCCCGCGAACCGCACGCCCGCGCCGCCGCTGTCGACCACCGTCCCCGCGAACAGCGACGGCGCGAGGCGCGCCTGCAGCGCGCCCGTTGCGTCGCCTGACGTGTCGACCACCACGTCACCCGACGCCGTGAAGTTGAGGCGCGAATGCGGTCCCTTGCGGAGCCAGCGCGCGAGGTTCACGTCGCGCAAGTCGAGTGTCGCCGCCCGCGCGCCCGTCCGGTCCGGCAACAGCACGAGTCGCCCGTCGAACCGCACGTGCCCGGCCTCGCCCGCGGCCGTCCAGTCGACGTGGGTCTCGAGGTCGGCCACGCTGCCCGCGAGCCGCACCGGGCCGGCGAAGATCCCCAGCGTGTCGCCGCGCCCATCGAGCCGCACCACGCCGCGCACCACGCTCGCCGGGGCCGCGCCGTCGTGGTGACGCATGGTGCCCGAGAACTGCGCGTCGAGCAGCGGCCCCGAGAGCGTGCCTGCGGCATCCAGCTCGCCCGCCAAAGTCACGGCTGGCACCATCCGCCGCACCGTGGCGAGCGCGACGCCTGCATAATCGACGCCGAACTGCTCGAACCGCAGCCCGGCGCCCGCGCTCGCATCGACCCGGCCCGCGCCCTGCACCACCGACGCGGGCCAGTCCGTCACCAGCGAGTCGCGGAACGTCCAGTCGACTTGCAGCTGCAGGTCCGACAACTGACCGTCGGCCACGGTGTGGCCGGACAAGTGGCCCGCAAACGGCAGCGTGTCGAGGAACGGCCGCGCGAGCTCGAGACTGAAGTCCTGCGCCGTGAGGTCGGCCTGGCGCAGCGCCACGATACCTGAGTCCGCGGCGCTGATCGCCGTGACCTTGCCGGTGAGCGTGCCGGCGCCGTCGCGCAGCTCGAGCGGGTCGAGCCGCACTTCGAGCACGCGGCCGCCGTGCGAGCGCACCGCCACGCGTCCGCGCAGCACGGTGGCCGCGGGGAAGCGCGCGTCGAGGAAGCGCACGTCGCCGAGCGTCGCCGAATCGGCCCGCACATCGAGCGAATACAGCGCCGTGTCACGCGGCCAGCGCACGTGACCGCGCACGCTCAGCGCCGATCCGGGCAGGTGCAGCCGCCCGACGTCGGCATCGAGCGAGTCGCCCACGATGGTGATGCGGCCCGCCAGGTCGGTGATGTGTACCTGCGGATCACTGATCACCACCGCCAGCTGTTGCACATCCGCGCGGATGCCGCGCGCCGCCGGGCTCGACAGGCGCAGGCTCGCGAGCTTGCCGTCGACGTGCTCGAAACGGCGAATGCGCCAGCGTCCGTCGGCGCCGGCGGGTTCGATCTCGACGCCTGAATCCCCGGGCGCGGGCGCCGACTGCAGGCGCACGATCACCGTGCCGTCCTCGATGCGCACGTTGCGGAACAAGATCAGCGGCGGCGGCGTGTGCGGCCCCGAGTCGGGACGCCCGAGGCGCAGCAGCTCCTCCAAGTCGAGCCGCCGGTTCTTGTGCTGTACCAGATTGATGTAGGGCTTGGTCAGGTGCACTTCCTGCAGCACCACGCGCCCGGCGGCGAAATCGAACGGACTGTAGGCCAGCTCCACGCGCGGCAGCGCGCCCACGAGCGTCGAGTCCGGATCGTACAGCTTCACGTCCGTGAGCGTCATGCCGGTGAGCAGCGTGCCGCTCACGTCCCCCACTTCGATGCGGCCGTCGATGGCGCCCGCGACCACCTGCGAGGCGATGCGGGCCAGCAGCGCGCGGCCCGTGCCCGTCCCCACGAGGGCCGAGAGCCCGCCCAGGAAGCAGGCGAACAGCCCCACCAGGGACCACAGCGCGGCGCCGAGTGAGCGGCGGACCATCTAAAAAGCCTGCCCCACGGCGAACTGCAGCGTGATCCGCCGGAGAAACGCGTCCGGTCGCCGCGGGTGATACGAATCGCGGACGCGCGTGAGGGTGGGGCCGCTCGACAGGAACAGCGGCCCCGGCTCGTTGGCGTATCCCTTATATGCGGCGTCCAGCCGCACCGGGCCGAGCGGCGTCGCGTACCGCACGCCGAACCCCGGCGTCACGCGCAGCGTGCCCAGGGAGATCAACTCCGTGCGGCGCTCCCACACCTGGCCCGCGTCCACGAACACGCCCAGGCGCAGCCGGTCGGGGAGAAACGGCGTGGCAAACCGCAGCTCGGCGCTCATCAAGAAAAGTGCGTTGCCGCCGGTCGGCGCCGTCACGAGGCCAGGGTACGTCGTGTCGCCGCCCGACACGGTCCGATTGTTCGTGTCGCTGGTGACGTAGACGAGCGGGCCCAGCTCGTTGCGGGCGTAGCCGCGCACGGAGTTGGGCCCGCCACCGTAGAACCGCTGATCCGGCGGCACGAACCGGGCGCTCTGTCCCGAGAGCGTGATCCGCTGCGGCAGGAGCGTACCGCCCTGGACCCGCCAGGCGAACACGCCGCGGCGCGAGATCGGATAATAGTGCTCGATCTCGAGCTCGCCGCGGTTGAATTCGTACAGCGTGTCGGAGCCGACGAAGCGCGACGCGTGCTCCAGGCTCAGCTGCACCACGCCCCCCGCCGAAGGGTCGAGCACCGCGTTGACCTTGCGCCGCACCGCCGTGACGGTCACGGCACCGAAGCGGCGCCGGTCCCGGAGGAAGGCCTGGTCCGCGCTATCGCATAAGCGGAATACACTGCAATAGCTCGCGGCCTCGGCTGTCGTACGGCCGACCGAGAACGTGTACCCCAGCGCGACGGGGATGCGGCGCCGGGCATTGAACGTGATCGCGCCGGTGACGCCGACCGCCTTACGCGTGTACACCTCGACCTCCGAGCGCCGTTCGCCGAACACGCCGATACTCGCCGTGTGGCGCGGCGACAGGAAGAAGGGCTGGAGCAGTGTGGCGGTGAGCGTGTAGTTGAGGGTGTCCGAATTGGCGTCTTTGCTGAGCGCCTGACACAAGTTCCGCTTGAGCCCGCCGTCGAACGGATACCCCGTCCCCAGCTTCGACACCCGGCCCGTGATGTCGAACGTGCGTCCGCCCCCGAAGAAATCGTGCGACGTCCAGCCCGCTTGCACGCGGAAGCAATCCGCCGTGCCGTACCCGGCGCCGACGCGCACGCCATGGCGCGAGCCCTCGCGCAGCTGCACCAGCACGCGCACCGTGGAATCCGCCGCGCCCGTGGGCGGCGTGGAATCGGTGAGCTGCACGCCGGCGGACCGGAACACGCCCAGCCCGTACAAATCGCGCTGGCTCTGATACAGCTGGTCCTGCCGGTACACGTCGCCAGGATGGATCGACAGTGCGCGCCGCACGGTGGTCGAGTCCACCTGGGTCAGTCCGTCGATCTCCACGGCCCCGATGCGCATCCGCGGCCCCGGCACGGCCTCGAGCGTCACCTGCGCGCTCAAGGTCGCGGCGTCGGTATCGAAAGGAGGTCGAGCAGCGAGTCGAGGCCCGGCAGGTCGATGCGCGTCACCCGCACCGGCTCACCCTCGGTGATGCGGAACCTCACATACACGTCGTGGCCGGTCGAGTCGCGGCGCACCAGGGTGTCCACCACGGCGTTCATGTAGCCGCTCTGGCGATAGAGCAGCAGCAACCGCACCACGTCGCGCCGGAACTCCAGCTCGTCGAACGGCCGCTTCTCGCCCAGGCCCAGGAGCCGGAACGGCCAGGCGCGCGCCAGGTAGCTGGAGTTGGATGTCGCGATCGCGCTCTTCAGGGTGTAGTCATCCAGGGCGTGGTTGCCTTCGATGCGTAAGCCGCGCACCACCCGCGGCTTCTGCTGGGCGGCGAGTGGGGCCGCCGCGAGCAAGGCGACGAGCAGGACGTACCGGCGGAAACGCAATTGACGAGGTTCGGCGACTTCCGTATGTTGCGTCGCCGCCCTCCGACTGTCAACCTTTTCGACAGTGATTCCCATGTCATCCACACGCGCCTCGCACCGCGTTCTCCTTGTCCTCGCCTGGGTTACCGTCGCCTGCGGACGCGGCGGCGCGGGCAGCGGGCGCACGCTCGTGTACTACGAATCCTACGATCCGCGTTCGCTCGATCCGGCGCTGTCCACGGACGTGCCGACGGGCGAGATGGTGACGCTGATGTTCGACGGGTTGACGGCGTTCGACCCGGACGGACGCCTCGTTCCCGGTTTGGCCGACGGCTGGAGCGTCGACCGCGCGGGCCTGCACTACGTGTTTCACCTGCGAACGGGCGTGAAGTTCCACGACGGGCGGCCACTGCAAGCCGGCGACGTCGCCGCAAGCTTCCGGCGCGTCCTCGACTCCCGCACCGGCGGCGGCCGCGCCTGGCCGCTGCTGCCGATCGCCGGCGCGGCGGCCTTCGCCGCCGGCAGGAGCGCCGACCTGGCGGGGGTGCGCGCCCTGGGCGACACGGCGGTCGCCATCGATCTAGCTGAGCCGCTCGCGATTTTCCCCAAGTTCCTGGCGATGCCTGTGGCGTCGATCGTGCCCGACGCCGCGCCCGCCGATCTCGCGCAGCGGCCCGTGGGGACCGGCCCGTGGCGCTTCGTGTCGTGGCAACACGACGACCAACTCGTATTCGCGAAGAACCCGGCGTACTGGGGCGGCGCCCCGCTCGCCGACAGCCTCAAGGTCCGGATAATCCCTGAGCCCCTGACGCTCGCCGCCGAGTTCGAGGCCCGGCGCGTGTCGGTGATCGAGATTCCGTTCAGTGAAACGGCGCGCTGGCAGGCGCTGCATCCGTCCTGGCTGGTGCGGAAGCCGGCGCTGCGCGCGATCTACCTGGCCCTCAATAACCGCCGCGGCGCATTGCGCGACGTGCGCGTGCGGCAGGCCATCAACTACGGCGTGAACGTCGCGGAAATCCTGCACCGCGTGTACGCCGATCGCGGCATCCGCGCCCGCGGCGCCATCCCGCCGATCCTGCCCGGCGGCGACACTACGCGCGCGGGCTACGATTACGATGCCACACGCGCCCGGGCGTTGCTGGCGAGCGCGGGATACCCCCGCGGGCTCGATCTGCAACTGTGGATTTCCGCGACCAACGTGCCGCTGGCGCGCGTCGCCGAGGCGATTCAGGCCGATCTCGCGCGCGTCGGCATCCGCGCCGAAATCGTGGCGCGCGACGCGTCGAGCCAGCGCGAGGCGGCGCGCGCCGGCAAAGCCGACATGGCCCTGCTCGACTGGTGGGCCGACTACCCCGACGGCGACAACTTTCTCTACCCGTTGTTCGCCACCGCCAGCTTTGGACCGGGCGGCAACTATGCGTTCTACTCGGACCCGGAAACAGACGCCCTGATCGCGCAGGCCCGCCGCACCACCGACGATAGCGCGCGCGTCGCCCTGTACCGCCGCATCGACGAGCGCGTCTACCGCGCCGCCCCCTGGCTGTACCTCTGGTTCCCAGTGGACCTGTGGGCGCGCCAGCCCTACGTCGCCGGCTGGGACCTGCCCGTGATCTTCAACGGCCAGCACTGGGCCCGGGCGGTCGCCACTCCGTGACCCGCGCGCTGGCGCGGCGTCTCCTCCTCACGGTGCCGACGCTGGCCGGCGTGCTGGTGCTGGCCTTCCTGCTGCTCAACGTGGCTCCCGGCGACCCCGTCCTGGAGATGGTGGGCGAGCGCGCCGACTCGGCCACGATCGCCCGGCTGCGCGCCGAGCTGCATCTCGACGATCCGCTGCCCGTGCAATTCGGCCACTACGCCTGGGGCGTGCTGCGGGGTGACCTGGGGCGGTCGTACGTGACGCGCCAGCCGGTGATGGGCGAGCTGTTGGGACGTTTTCCCAAGACCGTCGAGCTGGCGCTCGCCGCGATGACGCTCGCCACGGTGTGCGGCCTCAGTCTGGGCGTGGTCGCGAGCCTGCGGCCCGGCGGCCTCGCCGACCGGATCGCGATGCTGGGGGCGTATCTCGGCGTGTCGTTCCCGGTGTACTGGGTGGGCCTGGTGTTGATCTTCGTCTTCGCGATCGCGCTCCGCTGGTTCCCGCCCTCCGGGTACGGCGGGCTCGCCTACCTCGTCCTGCCCGCATTGACGCTGGGCATGCGCTCGATCGCCGTGCTCGCGCGGATGACGCGCGGCGCAATGCTCGAGGTGCTGAACAGCGATTTCGTCCGCACCGCTCGCGCCAAGGGCTTGAGCGAGCTCGCCGTCGTCGGCAAGCACGCGCTGCGCAACGCGCTGATCCCGATCATCACGGTGCTCGGCCTCGACGTCGGCAGCTACCTCACCGGCTCGATTCTCACCGAGACCATCTTCTCCTGGCCCGGCGTGGGGCGCTACGTTTTGACGGCGATCTCCAAGCGCGACCTGCCTGCCGTGCAGGGCAGCATCCTGTTCTTGTCCGTGGTGTTCGTGCTGGTCAACCTCGTCACCGACCTGGTCTATGCGAAAGCTGATCCTCGCATCGCTTACGATTAGCGGCGCCCTGGCCGCGCAGGCGCGGCCGCCCCGCACTCGGCCGCTGCGCGGCTCGCTGGAGCAGCGTCTCACAACGTTGCTCGATCAGCCGCCGTTCAACCGGGCCAACTGGGGCGTGTTCGTGATGGACGACCACGGCCGCGTGCTGTTCCAGCGCAATGCCGACCGCCTGTTCGTGCCGGCGAGCAATACCAAGCTCGTCGTTACGGCCACCGCATCGGCCCTGCTCCCCACCGACTACCGCATCCGCACCAGCGTGTACGTGAACGGCACCGTGGACGGCGGCATCCTGCGCGGCGATCTGATCCTCTACGGCCGGGGCGACCCCACCTGGTCGGCGCGCTGTTTCTCCGTGGACACGCTGGCGCCGGGTGCCTGCGATTCGACGTTCACCCAGATCGACCGCCTGGCCGATTCGATCATCGCGCACGGCGTGCACCGCGTCACCGGCAGGATCGTGGGCGACGGCAGCGCATTCGAGCCGACACTCGTCGCGTCGGGCTGGAATGCCTGGGACTTGAATTGGTGGTACGCCGCGCCCGTCTCAGGTCTGGGATTTCACGACAACAGCGTGGACTTCCGGATCACGGCGGGACCGGCGCTCGACGCGCCGCCCACCATCACGTGGTCGCCCGACCTCGGCATGTTCGCGTTCGAGAACCGCGCGCGCACCGTGCCGCCCGATACGGGGACGTCGATCGGCGACAACTTCTATCGCAAGCCGGGCACGTACGAGATCTGGGCCGAAGGCACGGTGACCCTGGGGCACAAGCCGTGGATCGAGAGCTTCGCCCTGCCCGATCCCAACCTCTACGCCGCGCGGGCGCTGGCGGCCTCCCTGGGGCGGAAGGGCGTACCGGTCGAAGGCGGCGCCGCGTCGACCACCGACTCCCTCGCCTACCGCGCCACCCGCTGCTGCGGCAATCCGCTGTTCGAATACCGCGGCCGGCCGCTGCCCGATATCCTCTTTCCAATCCTCAACACGAGCCAGAACTGGTTCGCCGAAATGCTGCTGAAGGTGCTGGGCAAGGAGCTGCGCGGCGCAGGATCGTGGGAGGCGGGACTGGATGTGGAGCGGCGCTTCCTGATCGATTCGGTGCGGGTCGACTCGACCACGTTTTCGCTGGAGGACGGCAGCGGTCTTTCGGCGGGGAACCTGATCACGCCGCACGCCTTCGTGCAGCTGCTCGACTACATGCGGCGCCACCCCAAGAACGCAGGGTTCATGGCCGCCTTGCCGCACGCCGCCCGCCCGGGATCACTGCTCAAACGCTTCGTCGGAACGCCGCTCGACAGCCAGGTCGTGGCCAAGACCGGCAGTATCGACCGCGTGAACAGCCTGTCAGGCTACATCCAAAGGAAAGACGGGCGCACGTTCACGTTCAGCATCCAGGCGAATGCGCACGCCGTGCGCTACTCCGACATGCTGGCGCAGATCGATTCGCTGGTGGTGGAGATAGGAAAAACCAAATAGGGCGGCCGCCCTATTCTTCTGTCTGTCCGAAGATCGCCATGTTGCTCGAGTGGCCCGGGGCAACCTTGGCGTCGGGATGGATGAAGTGCACCGCGTGATTGACGGCGACGCACGCGTCGGACACGCCGGTCGCGATCAGCTTCAGCTTTCCCGGAAATACGGCGACGTCGCCCGCGGCGTAGATGCCCGGGATGTTCGTCTCCATGGTCGACGCGACCTTGATGTCGCCCTTCTCGAGCTCGAGCCCCCACTCGGCGATGGCGCCGAGCGAGGACAGGAAGCCGAGCTGCGGGATCACACGGTCCATGGCGATGGTCTCTTCTTCCTTCGTCTTGTTGTTGACGAGGGTGACCCGCTCGATGCGGGCGCCGCCCGCGATCGCCTTGAGCTCCCAGAAGGTCCGCAGCTCCATCTGGCCCGCGGCGCAGAACGCCTGTACCTGCGCCACTGTGGCGTGATGGGCCCGGAAGCCGTCGCGGCGGTGGATCATGAGGATCGACTTGGCGATGCCGTGCAGGTTGACGGCCCAGTCGAACGCCGAGTCGCCGCCGCCCACGATCAAGACGCGCTGGCCCGCGAATTCCTGGGGATTGAGCACGCGGTCGTGCAGGCCCTTGCCGTACCACTGGTCCACGTCTTTCAGCGGCAACTTGCGGGGCGTGAACGCGCCGATGCCCGCCGCGATGATCACGGTGCGCGAAGGGAATTCTTCCTGGTCGGTGACGAGGACAAAGAGCGGCTTGCCGTCCTGCTCCTCGCGCCGCAAACCCACCACCTTTTGGCCGAGGTGCACCGGCGCCTTCCACTGTAGCGCCTGTTGCGCCATCTCCTTGACCAGGTCCTTCGAGAGGATCTTGGGGAAACCGGCGACGTCGAAGATGTACTTCTCGGGATACAGCGCCGTGAGCTGGCCGCCAACCTGGTCGAGGTTGTCGATCAGCCGGCAGGACGCGCCCCGCATGCCGGCGTAAAACGCGCCGAACAACCCGGTCGGGCCGGCGCCGATGATCGTGATATCTTTGACGTCCTGCATAGGCGCCAACGGTAACGGGGGAAACGTGCGGGGAGCAAGCGTGATCGCGGTGGTGGCGGTGGCGGCCTGCGGCGGCACGGCCCCCGGTCTCGCGCCCGACACCGCCCCCGCGCAGCCGCTCGCCGCGCACGGCGACGGCCACTTCGACGGCGCCGCTCGGCCCAACGCGCTCGCCGCTGCGCGGCGGCTTCATGCGCGGACCGGCAGGGCGCGCCGCGCCGCCCCGCTACGTGCTGCGCGGCGTGGTGGCGTTCCCGCCCGAGCGCGGTGCGTTGCTGCTGGTCGATGCCATTTTCGACGTGTCGCCGCGCGCCTCGCGCAGCATTGTGGTCGATCCGCGGTCGCCGCGCGTCATCGCCACGCAACCGCTCGCGCTCCGTTGCCCGTGACGGTAGGTTCCGCCGCGTGAAGATCTACACGAAGACAGGTGACACAGGCGAGACCGGCCTGCTGGGCGGCGGGCGCGTGCGCAAAGACCACGGCCGCGTGGCGGCCTACGGTGACGTCGACGAAACCAACGCCGCCATCGGCGTAGCGCGATCGGTCGCGCCGCAGGACTTCGAAACCGCGTTGCTCGAGAGCATCCAGCGCGACTTATTCGCGATCGGGGGTCAGCTCGCGGCCCCCGACCCCGCGAAAGTGGCCAAGGCGCTGGCCAAAGCCGCCATCGACGGCGCCCGTGTCGCGGTGCTGGAACGCGCCATCGACGCGGCCGAAGCGGGCCTGCCGCCGCTCCAGAGCTTCGTCCTGCCCGGCGGCTCCGCCAAAGCCGCGGCCCTGCACCTCGCACGGCGACGTCGCGTGGTGACGGTCCGCGTCACGCTGCAAGAACAGCGAGACGCCTCCTACGATATCGTGATCGGCCGAGGGCTCCTGGCGGAGCTGCCGGCGTTGTTGGCGCGGCATTGTCCGGCGGCGTGCTATGTGGTCATCACCGATTCCCACGTCGCTGGTCCGTACGGCCGGCGCGTGGTGGAGTCGCTCCACTCGGCCGGCGCCGCCGCCGATTTGCTGCAATTCCCCGCCGGTGAATGGAACAAGACGCGGGAGACGTGGGCAGCGGTCAGCGACCGCATGCTCGCCGCGCAGGTGGGGCGCGATAGCGCGGTGGTGGCCTTGGGCGGCGGGGTAGCGGGCGACGTGGGCGGGTTCGTGGCCGCGACGTTCCACCGCGGCATCCCCTGCGTCCAGGTGCCGACGTCGTTGCTCGCGATGATCGACTCGTCGATCGGCGGCAAGACCGGGGTCGACGCGCCGGCGGGCAAGAATCTGATCGGCGCGTTCCACCAACCGCGCCTGGTGGTGGCCGACCTCGACACGCTCGCCACGTTGCCGCCGGTGCAGCTCGCTGCGGGAATGGCCGAGGCGCTGAAGCACGGGGCCATCGCCGACGCGGAGTACTTCGCGTTCCTGGAGCGCGACCATGCGGCGGTCAAAGCGAAGGACCCAGCCGCGCTGGAGCGCGTCGTCACCGGGTCGGTCGAGATCAAGGCGCAGATCGTGGCGCAGGACGAGCGTGAAGCCGGTGTGCGCGCCGTGCTCAACTTCGGCCACACCGTGGGGCACGCGGTCGAGGCGACGACGAAGTTCGAAGTGCTCCACGGCGAGGCGGTGGCAATCGGCATGATGTGCGAGGCGCGGCTCGGCGAGCGCCTGGGGATCACGGCGGCGGGCACCGCCGAGCGTCTGCGCCGCGCGCTCGAGGCGTACGGGTTGCCCACGGCGCTGCCCAGGGGTCCCAGTGCATCCGACCTGCTCGCCGCGATGCAGGTGGACAAGAAAGCGCGCGCCGGCGCCGTCCGCTTCGCCCTGCCGCAGGCGATCGGCGCGATGCATCACACGGCTGAAGGCGGTTGGACCGTCGCCCCCGACCCCGGGGTGATCGCCGATATCCTGGCCGCGTCGGCCTAACGCAAAGTCGCTACGCACTTTCGGCAGTTTCCCACTGGTTCTCCACAGGTTACCGACATGGCGCGCTCGAATGATCCTTTCCACAGCAAATGTGGATAGTGGACAAACGCCGTAACTATGCGAGGCAGTAATGATTTGTGATGTGGAAAACTGCGGAAATTTGCGCCAAGACCAACTGATTCATATATTTGCGGCCGTTCGGTCGGCCCCGCGGCAGCGAGCCAGCTAGCCGCCAGCACAACCCAGAGCAGCCCACTCGTGGAGTGCCGTGCATGGCCCGGTCGTCTACTGCAAAGGCAAAACCGTTCTTTCGCACCACGCCTTCGGGCGCCTTCGATCAGTACCTGCAGGACATCCAGAAGCTCCCCCTCATCAAAGACCCGGCTGAAGAGCGCCGTCTGGCCCGCAAGGTGCGGCGCGGCGACGAAAAAGCCGCCGAACGGCTGGTGACGGCGAATCTGCGGTTCGTGATCTCCTACGTGAAGAAGTATCAGGGGCACGGCCTGGATCTCTCCGAGCTGGTCGCGATCGGGAATGAGGGTCTGCTCAAGGCCGTGAAGAAGTTCGATCCCGATCAGGGCGTGAAGTTCATCTCGTACGCCGTGTGGTGGGTTCGTCAGGCGGTGCTCAAGGCGCTGGCCGAGCAGACCCGCAGCGTGCGTATCCCGCTGAACCAGAACTCTCAGCTCATTCGGATGAGCCGGACCGAGACGTACCTGTCTCAGGAGCTGGGCCGGGAGCCGACGGACAACGAGATCGCGCAGGCGCTCGAAGATTCGGTCGAGAACGTGCGCACGGCGCGCCGCATGACGGCGGCGGAGCTGTCGCTCGACGCCCCGGTGGACCGCAGCGACAAGGACGCGGCCACGTTGGGCGAGCGGTTCGCCGGCCAAGAAGGCGGCGAGATCGAAGAGAAGACCGACGGCAAGCTGATGCGCGAATTCATCGATCGCATCTTCCAGAAATACCTGACCCCGCGCGAACGCAAGATCCTCTATCTCTACTATGGCCTCGAAGAAGGCAGCGAGGCGATGACGCTCGAGAAGATCGGCGCCCTGATGGGCGTCACGCGCGAGCGCATCCGCCAGATTCGCGAACGGGCGTTCGAAAAGTTGCGAGAGTCGCCCGACGGCAGGGCGCTGATAGGGTTCTGGCGCGCAGCCTAGACAAGACGTCTAGACGTCTAGCGGTTTCAAGCTCCAAGTGGTCAGGAAGAGTCCTTCCTGGCCACTTTTTGCTGAGTACCGCTGGACGTCTAGGCGTCTCGGCGTCTGCCTGTATACTTCCCACTATGCGGTTCGATGACCTCCCGCGTGCACTGTCCCGAATTGTGGGCCCGACTCATGTTCGGACCGGCCCCGGCGAGCGCCTCGCTTATTCCTCCGACGGCCTCCCCACCCACCGCCGCTTGCCCCGCGTCGTCGTCCTGCCGGGCACTCGCGACGAGCTGATCGCCGTGGTGCGATTGCTGGCGCAGGCCGGCGTGCCCTTCGTCCCGCGGGGCGCGGGGACGGGGCTCTCGGGTGGCGCCCTGGCGGCGGACGACGCGGTCCTGCTCGTGCTCACCCGCCTCAACCGCATCGTGAGCCTCGACTCGACCAACCGCCAAGCCGTAGTCGAGCCTGGCGTGGTCAACGTGCGCCTCTCCGCCGCCGCCGCCCGCCACGGCCTGCACTACGCGCCCGATCCGTCGAGCCAAACCGCCTGCACCATCGGCGGCAACGTCGCCGAAAACGCCGGCGGGCCCCACTGCCTCAAGTACGGTGTCACGAGCAACCACATTCTAGCCCTCGAGATCGTGCTGGCCGACGGCCGCGTGGTCCAGCTCGGCAGCCCGGGCGGCGAGCCGTGGGGTCCGGACCTGGTGGGCGTCTTCGTGGGCTCCGAAGGCAACTTCGGTATCGCCACCCGCATCACCGTGCGGCTCACGCCCGTGCCGACCGCGATCCGCACTCTGCTCGCCGACTTCACGTCGCTGCGCGCCGCGGGGGAGGCCGTGACGGCCGTGATCGCCAGCGGCATCGTCCCCGCCGCCATGGAGATGATGGACCGCACCTGCATCCAAGCCGTCGAAGACTCGGTGTACGCGGCGGGCTATCCGCGCGACGCCGCCGCCGTGCTGCTCGTGGAGCTCGACGGCCGCCGCGACGCAGCCGTGGCCGACGAAACACAGGAAGTGGAACGGCTGCTGCTCGCCGCGGGGGCCCGCTCTGTGCGCACCGCCGCCGACACGGCCGAGCGCGAGCGCTTGTGGCAAGGCCGCAAGAAAGCCTTCGGCGCCATGGGCCGGCTGTCGCGCGACCTGGTTGTCCAGGACGCAGTGGTGCCGCGCAGCGCCCTGCCCGACGTGCTCGAGCGCATCGGCGCCATCGCCGCCCATTACCGCCTGGTGGTGAGCAACGTGTTTCACGCCGGCGACGGCAATCTCCACCCCAACATCTCCTTCGACGCCACAGACGCCGAGCTCACGGCGCGGGTCGAGCGGGCCAGCGCCGAGATCATGGGGGCGTGCATCGCCGCGGGCGGCACGATCACCGGCGAGCACGGCGTGGGGCTCGACAAGCTGCGCTACATGCCGCTGGTCTTCGACGGCGACTCGCTCGCCGCGATGCGGGCGGTGCGCCAGGTGTTCGATCCGCACGAGCAGGTCAATCCCGGCAAGGTGATTCCCATCCATGCGTGCCGCGAATGGACCGGCTGGCATCGGCCGCGCGGCGCGGCGGTACCCGCATGAGCATCCTCGCCCGCGTCCGCGCGCTGCTCGGCGCCGATGCCGTGCTGCCGGGACCCGAAGGCCCGCCGCGCATCGCACCGGCCTCGCCCGACGGCGTGGCGCTGTTGCTCGCCACCGCCCACGAAGAGGGCTGGCACGTGCGCATCGAGGGCGCGGGCAGCTGGATGCCGACGGATGCGCCCGCCGATCTCGCCCTGACCACGCGCCGGCTCGACAAGATCCCCGCGATCGAGCCGCAGGACCTGACCGCCACCGCCGAAGCGGGCGTGGGCTGCGACTTGCTGCGCCACCAGCTGGCCGACCGCGGCGTGTGGCTGGCGCTCGATCCGCCGGGCATCGGCGGGCGCACCCTCGGCTCGGTCGTGGCGACCGCCGCGGCCGGGCCGCTGCGCCAGGGCTTCGGCCCCGTGCGCGATCACCTGCTCGGCGTGACGTTCGTGACCGGCGACGGCCGCATTGTCCAAGGCGGCGGCCGTGTGATGAAGAACGTCGCGGGCTACGACCTCACACGCCTGCAGGCCGGGGCCTTCGGTGGCTTCGGCGTGATCGTGTTGGTGCACCTGCGCCTGCGCGCCCTGCCCCGCTCCGACGTCACCTACGCCCTCGAGGGCGCGCGCGACGATCTCTGCCGCGTGGGCTCGGACGTGATCACGGCGGGCATCGCGCCGGCGGCCCTGGAGCTGCTCTCGCCCACGCTGGCGCGACGGGAGCGCTGGACGCTCGCCGTGCGGCTCGCCGGCTCGGCGGCGCTGGTCTCCGGCGAAGAGCATGCGCTGCGCTCCGCCACGGGCGGCGTGTTCTCGCCGCTGCGCGCCGAAGAGGCGCACGCGTTCTGGACGCATGCGGCGGAAGGAATCGCCACCGCGCCGATCACGTTCCGGCTCGGCGGGCTGGCCGATTCGACCGAAGAGCTGCTCGACCTGCTGCAGCACCAGCTCGGCGACGAGCGCGTGGCGGCAAGTCCCGGCCTGGGTGCGATCCGCTGGGCGGGTGAGGCGGCGCCCGACCGGCTGCGCTGGCTGCGCCGCGCGCTCGCGGGACTCGAAGTGCCGCTCACGCTGGAGCGCGCGCCGTGGGCGGTGCGCGCGGCCGTCGGCCACTTCGGCGCCTACCGCGAGGGGGTGGGTCCGCTCGTCGCCGGGTTACGGCAGACGTTCGATCCCAACGCGCAGCTCGTCGTGGCCCTCGAGGGGGACGAGGGTGACGGCTGAGCGGGGCGGGTTCGCGGCGCTCGACAGTTGCGTGCACTGCGGATTCTGTCTCCAAGCTTGCCCCACCTTCCTCGCCACCGGCGACGAAGCGGACGGGCCGCGCGGCCGCATCGAGCTGATGCGCGGCCTGGAGCGCGGCACGCTCACCGCCGACGATCCCACGCTCACCACGCACCTCGACCGTTGCCTCGGCTGCCGCGGCTGTGAGCCGGTGTGCCCGTCGGGCGTGGGTTACGGCCACGGCCTCGAAGCGGCGCGCGAGCGACTGGCGGCGGCGCGCGGCGTACCCACTCGTCCGTGCGACACTCGCACTGCTCACGACCGCGGGACCGGCGCGCGTGATTTATGCTCTGGCGCGGGCACTGCGCGCGACGGGGATCCCGGCGCTGTTCGCGGGTTGGGGGCGGATGCGCTTTGCGATGGGGATGTTGGCGGCGACGAAGACGAAGGGCGGTCGAGGGCGGACGAGGACGGACGAGGACGGACCCGTCTTCGCCCGCCCTCGCCCGTCTTCGCCCGCCCTGCTCTTTCGCGGCTGCGTCATGGACGGTCTCTTCTCCCACGTGCACGACGCCACGATCCGGACGTTGGCCGTGAACGGCTACGCCGTGGAAGAAGTGCCGGCGCAGGTCTGCTGCGGCGCGCTGCACGCGCACGCGGGGCTGGCCGATGACGCCCGCGCGCTGGCCCGCGCCAATATCGCCGCGTTCGGCGACGGCGACGCTGCCATCGTGGTGAACAGCGCGGGCTGCGGCGCGCAACTCAAAGGCTATGGGGATACCGCATTCGCCGCCCGCGTGCGTGACGTGACCGAGCTGCTCGCCGCGGCGGGCCCGCTGCCGGGCGCCGCGATCGCCGGACGCGTCGCGTACGATCCACCCTGCCACTTGTTGCACGCGCAACGCATCGCCGACCCGCCGCTGCGCGTGCTGGCTGCCGTCCCGGATCTGGAAGTGCTGACCCTGCCGGACGCCGCGCAATGCTGCGGCGGCGCCGGGATGTACACGCTGGTCGAGCCGGCGCTGTCGCGCGCCGTGCTGGCGCCGAAACTGGAGGCGCTGCGCGCCGCCGCGCCCGACGCGGTCGCCACGGGCAATCCCGGCTGCGTGATGCAGATCGGCGCCGGTCTGCGCGCCGCCGGGCTCTCCTACCCCGTCGTGCACCCCGTCGAGCTGCTCGACGCGTCGTACCGCCGCGCCGGGTTGTACGCGTGAGCCTGGCCCGGCGCCTCATCGCGTCCGACGGTGCGGAGATCGCGTTGCACCGCATGCGCGCGCACCGCGACGGCCGCCCGGCGGTCCTGCTCGTCCACGGCGCCTTTTCGGGCCACACGGTGTGGCTGCGCAACGGCCGCGCGCGCGATGGCGGGCTGGCGTATTTCCTGGGCGCACACGGCTTTGACGTGTGGCTGGCCGATCTGCGCGGTCACGGCGCGAGCGCCCGGGAGCCGACGCGGTTCCACTGGCGTTTCGAGGATTGGATCCTCAAAGACACGCCGACGCTCGTCGCCCGGGTGGTGGAGGAAACCGGTGGCGCGCCGCTCGTCTGGGTCGGGCATTCGTCGGGCGGCGCCGTGGGGCTGTGCTGGCTGGCGCGTCTCGGCGGCGCCGCGTTGCCACTCGCGGCGTGCGTGACGCTCGGCACGCCCGGTCCGCTGCGGATGGGCGCCGTGCGCCGCGGCGCTGCCTGGTCCATCGCCCGGCTCACGCGCCTGCTGGGACGGTTTCCATCGCGGGCGCTGGGCTTCGGTCCCGAGAATGAGAGTGCCGGCGTGTTGGGTCAGTGGATGGGCTGGAACGTGGCGGGTAGCTGGCGCGGCGACGACGGTTTCGATTATTGGAGCGGCCTGAGCCGCGTGCGCGTGCCGTACCTCGGCGTGGCCGGCGCCAGCGATTGGTTGTTCGCGCCGCCGGCGGCGTGCCAGCAGGTGGTCGACGCCGTCGGCGCCGCGCGCAAGGAGTTGTTCGTGACCGCACCGGGAATCGATCACAAAGGATTGCTGCTCGACTCGCGCGCGCCGCAGGATTGCTGGCCGCGCGTCGCGGCGTGGCTCGACGAGACGTTGGGTACCCGATGACCAATCCCGCCGTCGTCGATGCCCTGCGGGTCGGTGCGATCGTGGCACGCGCCGACGTCGCCGTGATCACACTCACGGGGCCGGGCGCCGTCACCTGCTTTCAGGGCCTGCTCACCAGCGACATCGAAAAGCCCGGCGACGGTGCGTTCGTCTACGGCGCGTTGCTCACGCCTAAAGGGATGATCGTGGTGGACGGGTGGGCGGCGCGGCGCGGCGCGAGCGTGACGTACGTCGTGCCCGCGGCGTCCCGCGAGCAGGTGCTCGAGCTCTATGCGCGCTCCATCCCGCCGCGCCTCGCGCGCGCCAGCGACCGCAGCGGCGAGCTTACGGTGCTGCGCCTCGCGGGCGCCGGTGCGGCGGCGCTGAGCGAAGCAGCCGGCGTGCCGCTCCCCGCGCCCGGCCACGCGCTGGAGACCGAGGTACAGGGCGTGCCCATCGAAGTCGCCCGCCCCAGCGATGCCGCACCCTTCGCCCTGCAGATCGCCGCCGCGCCGGGCCACGCGCTGGCGTTGGAAGAGCGGCTGGCGGCCGCGGGGGCGCTGCGGCCGGGCCCCGCAGGACTGGAGTTGGCGCGCATCCTGGCGGGCTGGCCGCGACTGGGCGCCGAGGTGGACGACAAGACCCTGCCCCAGGAAGTGCGCTACGACGAGATCGGCGGCGTTTCCTACACCAA
>WNGI01000653.1_pt1 | contig 26699 bp, 22 predicted proteins | sample 5400621 | NCBI WGS metagenome assembly WNGI01 (sample SAMN13153374, study PRJNA577476) | soil metagenome | isolation source: 20 cm soil or saprolite under Garry oak tree replicate 1 | place: USA:California | collected 2016-06-15 | reverse complement strand
CGACCGACCTCGCTCCCCAGGAAGCTGACGAGCGCCGTATCCTTCATCATCGCGATGAACTCGTTCCCGGTCGGCGGGATGATCACCCGGGTGGCCTGCGGGAGGACGATCCGTCGCATGCGCTGCGCGTAGCTCATCCCCAGGGCGTCGGCAGCTTCAGCCTGACCGTGCCCCACCGACTGGATCCCGGCTCGGAAGATCTCCGTCATGTACGCCCCGTAGTTCAACCCGAGTCCGATGACGCCCGCCTGGAAGGGCGTGAACGTGAGGATGTTGACGAGCGAGAGGCGCCCGAAGCTCTGCCCGATCTGCGGGAGCGCAAGGTAGATCAGGAACAACTGGACGATCAACGGCGTGCCACGGAAGAACGACGTGTAGAAGCCGGTGAGCCCGTAGGCGACGGGGTTCTTCGACAGCCGTCCGAGCGCGCCGAACAACGCCAGGATGACCGCCAAGACGATCGCGAAGACCGCCAGGTACACCGTGAACTTGACGCCCCGCGCGATGTAGAGAGCGTTCTCCTTGATCCACGCTGTGTCGAGTTGGAACAGCACGAGAGCGACGGCCAGCATGAAGAAGATCGCGAGCCAGACCACGGCGACCTTGACGCGGAACGGGATGTTGGCGCTCGCGAGCGCCATCGCCTCGGGCCTGCCGGCCGCTCGTCTGCCGAGGACGAGGAACACGATCTCGATGGCGGCGAAGCCGGCCGCAACGTACCCCTCCGACTCCGCCGTCAAGCCGCGCGAAGAGACGAGATACGCCGCGGTCCCGACGGCGACACCGAGCGCGACCCACCACGACCAGGACCACCGCGAGTAGAGGAGGATCCCCGCCCCCAAACACAAGGCACAGCCGGCCGCGAACCCGGAGATCTTCCCGGGTGCGACGTTCGTCTTCGTCGAGAAGACGATGATCGGGAGGAAGACGAGCCCGATGCCGCCCTCGGCCAGGAGGAGCCAGGCCGCGATCAGTTGGAAGATCGAACCTCGAGGCACGTCCGCCGAATACGCAGGGAGCCGGGTCTCCCCGGCTCCCTGTAGCTGCGTTCCGGTCTCCACCGGAGTCCCCTTCAGAGCTGGATCACCCGCTGGCAGCTTGGGTGGTGAGATCCGTCTTGTACCACTTCTCCGACAGCGACGAGAGCGTCCCGTCCGCGTGCATGTCCTCCACGATCTTGCTCACCGCCGCGACGAGCGTCGCGTTGGCGACCGGGTCGTTCTTGTCGAACGCGATGGACAGAGGCTCGAAGTACAGCGGATCGCCGACCTGCTTGACCTTCCCTCCGGAATCGGTGACGTACTGAGCGATCGTCGGGGTCGCGGTCATGGCCGCGTCACACCGAACGCCGTCACCGAGCGCGAGGTTGTCGAGCGCGTCGGTGTCCGTGGTGAACGTGATGATCTGCGGGTTGTCGATCACGAAATCGAACTTCGGCGCACCCGCTCCGAGCACGAGCGACCCCTTCAGGTAGTCCTCGTAGGTCGTCGAGGCGCCGACGCAGATCTTCTTCCCATCGAGGTCGGTCGTCAGGTCCTGGATCGACGTGTTCGTGCTGTTCACGGCGATCCCCGCCGGGGTGTAGTAGTAGGCGGGCGTGAAGTCGAAGAGCTTCTCGCGCGGGATCGTGTCCGTCATGCTCCCCACGCTCACGTCCCACCGGTTGTTCCATGTGCCGGCGGTGATGACCTCCCAGTCCTGGTGGTTGATGTCCGCGGTGACGCCGAGCCGGGTCGCGATCTCGTTCGCGACGTCGACGTCGAACCCCTTCCATTGGTTGTCCTTGACGTCGAACCAGGACTGCGGCTTGTACTTCTGATCCGTCGCGACCCGGATCGCGCCGGTCTTGCAGATCGTGGCCAGAGCGTCGGTGCCACTCGTATCGACGGATGCACAGGCACCCGTCCCGGTTGACGCTGAGCTGGTACCGCTCCCCGCGCTCGTCGACGAACTATTGGAACAGGCGGCGGCGACCAGCGCGAAGATCGCGACCAGGGCGGCCAGGTGGAACCGGAACTTCAGCATGCGTGTCCTCCTTCCGAGGGACGCCGAGGCGTTCTCCCCGCTCAGGGCGGGACTATAGGCCGGAGCACCCGCGCGGGCAACGCAGGGTCCGCCGTTCCCTCGCTTTGTACGCTGTGGCGCAGGCCGGGATGGCGGAACTGGCAGACGCGCGGGACTCAAAATCCCGTGGGCTTCGGCCCGTGCGGGTTCGACCCCCGCTCCCGGCACTCACACGACATGACGCTCGCTGGTGAGGTCGCCCGCCCCGAACCGGTTCAACGAAAGGGCCGAGACATCGACGGACGCCGGAGCTCCCATGATCGACCCCGCGACCACCTTCCCGACGATCGGCCCGTGCTGGAACCCGTGCCCGCTGAACCCGGCAGCGATCCAGAGTCCGTCCACGGGTGCGGGTCCAACGACCGGGAGACGGTCGGGCGTCATCTCGTACAACCCGGCCCACCGCGAATGGATCCCGGCGTCGGCGAGGGGCGGGTAGACGGTCACCGCCCGCGGCACGAGCTCTTCGTTCACGAACCGGTCGTCCACCGTCGTGTCGAAGGTCGTCGTGTCGTGCCCGCCCATCCCCATCAGGACGCCCTCGCCCTCGCGGTGGAAGTAGAAAGAGGTCGTCGCGTCGATCACGAGCGTCCGGCGCTCCGGGACGCCCGGGAACGCACCCGTCGTCACGACGACCCGCGGGACCGGTTCGATCGGGAGCTGGACGCCGGCGGTGGCCGCGAGCGCCCCCGACCACGCACCCGCGGCGAGCACGACGGCGCTCGCGGCCACCGCACCGCCCGAGGTCCGCACCCCCGTCACGGCCCCGGCCGCATCGACCTCGATCGCCGTCACGGACGTCTCCAGCGCGAAGGTAGCGCCGGTCCGTCGGGCGAGTGTCGCGTAGCCCTGGGTCAGGGCGGCGGGGTCCGCGATCCCGTCTCCCGGGCCGAAGGTCGCGCCGATCAGTCCGCTGGTGTCGATGCCGGGCACGAGCGAGCCGGCATCCGCGGGCTCCAGGACCTCCACCTCCACCCCGAGCGAGCGTTGGAGTTCCACGGCGGACAGGAAGCCGCTCCACGCCGCTTCACCGCGGACGAGGAAGAGGTATCCATCTTGCGACACGTCGACGGGGATCCCGTGCTCCTCCGTGAAGCGCAGGATCATCGGGATGCTCGCCTGCGAGAGGCGGATGTTGACCTCGCTGGTGAACTGCCGACGGAAGCCGCCGGCGCAGGCGCCGGTGGAACCCCGTCCTACGGCGTCCTCACGGTCGAGGACGAGCACGGCGCCTGCGCCGGCGGCGGCCAGATGGAACGCCAGGGAGCACCCGACGATCCCGGCGCCGATCACCACGACGTCGGCGGTTCGCGGGAGGTCGTGGCTCACGGGACCGGCCTCAGCTCGCGGCGTCGAGGGCCGCGCGGGCGACCACCAGGTCCTCGAACGCCATGCCGACCGACTCGAACACCGTCACATCGTCGTCCTCGGTGCGGACCGCAGCACCGCGGATGACCTCCGCGAGGTCGGCCACGATGTGCTCCGGTCCGATCGCCCCCTCCGCGATGGGGATCAGGAGGTCGCCCGCCTCCGCGAGGGCGACCTCGCGCGTCTCGACCACGACCTTCGCGCGTCGGACCGTCTCCGTGTCCAGCTCGCGCTGATCGGGCAGGTAGGAACCCACCGCGTTGACGTGCGCCCCCTCCGCGAGCAACCGCCCGTCGAACAGGGACACGCCCGAGGTCGTGCAGGTGCAGACGATGTCCGCCTCGGCGACGCTCGACGGCTCCCCCACCGACGCTCGCACCCCCATGCCCGCGGCGCGCTCGGCCAGGGTCCGCGCGGCGTCGGGCGTTCGCGAGACGATCACGACCTCATCGACCGGCGCGACCGCCGCCATCGCCTCGAGGTGGGTCGTCGCTTGGACCCCGGCCCCGAAGATCACGAGCCGCCGCGCGTCGGCTCGGGCGAGCTTCCGGGTCGCGACCCCGCTCAACGCCGCCGTGCGGATCGCCGTGAGCTCGGCGCCGTCGATCATCGCCTCGGGGCGCTGGGTCTCGCGGTCGAACAACACGTACACCGCGTGGATGAACGGGAGGCCGCGCCGGGGGTTGAACTCCGACAGGGTGACGAGCTTCACGCCCACCCCGCGTTCTCCGGCGGCCGGCATGAGCAGGAGCGTGCCGGCGGGGGTCGCCACGGAGGATCGCAACGGCGCGGATCGCGAAGGGTCCTCGGTACGGAAGGCTGCCTCCAAGGCATCGATCGCCGCGGCCATCGACAGGACGCGCCGCAACGACTCGGCGTCGATCAAGCGGATCACAGCTCGCCCAGATACGCCTGTCGCATCAACGGGTCGTTCAAGAGCTCCTGAGCATCGCCCGAGAGCACGATCTCACCGGTCTGGAGCACGTAGCCACGGTCGGCGATCGATAACGCCATGTTGGCGTTCTGCTCCACGACGAAGATCGTCTTCCCGAGCGCCCGGATCTGTCGGATGATCTCGAAGACCTGCTCCACGAGGACGGGCGCGAGCCCCATCGAAGGCTCGTCCATCAGCAGGACCTTCGGGTCGGCCATCAGCGCTCGCCCCATCGCCACCATCTGTTGCTCGCCGCCGGAGAGGGTCCCCGCCTTCTGCTTGAGCCGCTCGCGGACCCGCGGGAAGGTCTGGAATACCTGTTCCCGGTCGGCCGTGAGCTTGGCCTTGTCCTTGCGGAGGTACCCGCCGAGCTCGAGGTTCTCAGCGACGGTCATGTTGGCGAACAGACGCCGGTTCTCGGGAACCATCGACACGCCCCGCGCGACGAGCTCCATCGTCGGCAAGCCGGTCACGACGACGCCGTCCAGGAGGATGTCCCCCTCGCTCGGTTTCACGTAGCCGAGGATCGTCTTGAGGGTCGTCGTCTTCCCGCTGGCGTTCCCCCCCAACAGGCAGACCATCTCTCCCGGCAGGATCCGGACGTTGACGTCGCGAAGCACCGAGACGAGCCCGTAATGGGTGCTGACGTTGCGCAGCTCGAGCACGGGCTCACGCGCGTCGTGAGGGACCGGATCCTCCTCCGTCATCCGGCCGCCTTCGTTCCGAGGTACGCCTCGATCACCTGCTCGTCGTTCGCCACCTCTTCGTACGAGCCTTCGGCGATCTTCTGGCCGTAGTCGCAGGCGACGACCCGGTCGGATACGCCTTTCACCACGCGCATGTCGTGTTCGATCACGAGGATCGTGAGGCCGAGGTCGTCGCGCATCCGGACGATATGGTCGCGGAGCTCGAGGGTCTCGCGCGGGTTCATGCCGGCGGTGGGCTCGTCGAGCAGGATCAGCGAAGGCTCGGTCGCCAGCGCCCGCGCCATCTCGAGACGGCGACGGTTCGCGTAGGACAGCGAGAACGCCGGCTGATCCTGCCGGTATCCGGCCAGCCGCTGACCGAAGAACCCGAGGGCGTTCTGGGCGTGCTCCCGGATCGAGCGCTCCTCACGTCGCATCGACGGTGTGCGGAACACCGAGCCGAACACGGTGGTCCGGGATCGGCAGTGCTGGCCGACCATCGCGTTCTCCAGAACCGTCATGTTGGGGAACAGGTGGACCGTCTGGAACGTACGCGCGATGCCCAGCCTCGTTATCTGATTCGGCGTGAGCCCGACGATGCTCTCGCCGCGGAAGACGACGTCGCCGTCGTCGGGCGCGTACAGACCCGTGATCACGTTGAATACGGTGCTCTTGCCGGCGCCGTTCGGCCCGATGATGCTCACGATCTCGCCTTCTTCGACCGCGAAGTCGAGACCGCTCAACGCGTAGAGGCCGCCGAAGTGCTTCGAGACCCCTCGGACGTCCAGGAGGTTCATCCGGGGCCCTCGCCGAGAGGCGAGGCGGCCGGTGCGGCATGCTCGTCCGCCGTCACGGCTCCGGCCCACTTGTCCTGGGCGACGTCCTCCTCCTCCAGCTCCTGGGACCGCCGGACGTTCGGGATCAAACCTTGCGGGCGCAGGATCATGATCGCCATCAGGACGGCCCCGTACAGCAGCAGCCGGTACTGCTCGAACTCCGAGAACACCCCCGGGATCCCGATCAGCACGAGGGCCCCGACGATCACGCCCGGGATGCTTCCCATGCCTCCCAGGATCACGACGGCAAGCGCGGTGATCGACACGAGGAGCATGAAGCTCGCGTTGTTCAACGCGCCGACCTGCACGGCGAAGAGCGCCCCGCCGAGGGACCCGATCGCCCCGCCCATCGCGAACGCGAGGAGCTTGTACCGGACGGTGCTCACGCCCACCGCCTCGGCCACCTGCTCGTCCTCCCGCATCGCGTTCCATGCTCGACCGACACGGGAGTCCGCCAGGCGCCATGAGACGTAGACGGCGACGAGACAGAACCCCAGCACCAGGAAGTAGAAGTGCTGCGTATCTCGGAAGTCCAGGTTCCCGATCGGTGCCGCAGGGATCGCCGTTATCCCTTGGGTGCCGCCGAAGGCGCCCTTGAGCCAGTCCGACGAGAACAGCACCCGAGCGATCTCGCCGAAGCCGAGCGTGACGATCGCCAGGTAGTCCCCGCGCAGACGCAGCACCGGTGCGCCGATCACGAGGCCGACGAGCGCCGCGACCGCCACGACGATCGGGATCGCGACGAAGAAGGACAGATGGAGCGAGAAGGAGGGAGGCGCGTAGCCGGTCGTCGTGACGCGTGAACCGCCGGTGAGGATCGCGGTCGTGTACGCCCCGACGGCGAAGAACGCGACGTAGCCGAGGTCCAGGAGACCGGCGTACCCGACCACGATGTTCAACCCCAGTCCGAGAAGGATGTAGATCCCGACGGTGCCGAGGATCTGCGAGAAGATCGAGCCGATAAGGAACGGGAGCGCGATCAGGCCCGCCCCGATCACGGCCAGAACCACCACGCGCACGCCTCGTTCGGTCGCCGGCGTCCGGTGGGTCCGCGCCACGATCGCGGCGCTGTTGGCCCGCCACGCGAACGTGGTGACGAACGTCACCACGAACACGGCCGCGGCGCCGAACCACGTCAGGCCCAGCGTCACGACGCTGAACAGCCAGTCGTCGCGGAGCCCGAGCTGCGCGAGCGCGGGATGCACGATACGGCGGAGCAAACCGAGGGAGATCACCACGGTCGCGGCGATCACCGTCGGGACCCGGATCCGGTCCTGCGTCGCACCGATCGCTCCGCCGAGCGCACCCAGGGCAACCTCGGCGCCGATCCGCAGGACGGACCCGACGACACCGGCGTGTCCGAACGTCAGCAGGGACATCAGCTCCGGTTTCACGGCGATGAACACGTTCCGGACGGTTTCGATCCCGAGGAAGTTGACGACGCCGATGAAGATCGCGAGCAGCGCCCCCGTCGTCAGACCGACGATCGCGCCGGCGGAGACACCGGCCCGCACGCTCGGCCGGTGCACCTCGCCCGAGACGACCCTCGGCCGCGCGACCAGGAACCCCGCCAGGATCGCGGGGATGGACAGAAGCACGCGGCCGACGGTGACCTTCCCGACCACGTCCGTGACCAATGAGCCGACGACGCCGACCAGGCACAGGTACACCGATACGATCCCGGCGACCAGCCCGGCCCGGACGACACGCGGGATCCGTCGGATCATCAGACCTTCTCCGCCTCGCCCGATCCCAGGATCCCGCCGGGCCGGAAGATGAGCACCAGGACGAGCACCGAGAACGTGATCACGTCCTGGAGCTGGAACGGCGCCGGGATGTTGAACCCCGTGAACAGCAGCGGTGGCCCGACGGCTTGCAGCAGCCCCAGGAGCAGACCGCCGAGGGCCGCGCCGCCGATGCTGCCGATCCCCCCCAGGACCGACGCGGTGAAGGCCGCGATCCCGGGCGTGAACCCGATGTACGGGCTCACCTGGCCGAACGTCAGCCCGAACTGTACCCCGGCGATCCCGGCCAGCAGCCCGCCGAGGGCGAACGTGATCATGATCGTCCGGTCGACGTCGATCCCCATCAGGCTTGCGATCTCCCGATCTTCGGCGACGGCTCGGATCGAGCGGCCGGTCCGGGTCCGCGAGATGAACAGCGTCAATCCGATCACCGCGAGGATCGCCGTGACGATCACCACGACCTGGATCCGCTGCATCGTGATGCCCAAGATCGTCCACGTCCGGTCGCCGCCAAGAACGTCGGGGACCGGATAGGCCTGGGTCTGGGGTCCGAAGAAGCCGAACGCCGTGTTCTGCAGGAACAGCGAGGCGCCGATCGCCGTGATCAGCGGGACCAGGCGCGGGGAGTTCCGGAGCGGCCGGTAGGCGACCCGCTCCAGCAGCATCGCGATCACGCAGGATGTCAGCATGGCGATCGCGAAGATGATCGCGAGGGCGTAGAACGGGTGCCTGTTGAGAAGGCCGCTGCTCGCGTAGGCGTCGGCGAAGAAGAAGGAGGCGAAGCAGCCCATCATGAACACTTCGCCGTGAGCGAAGTTGATCATGCGGAGCACGCCGTAGACCAGCGTGTACCCCAGGGCGATCAGGGCGTAGATCCCGCCCTGGGCGACCCCGGAGATCACGAAGGCCTTCCACGTCGACGTGTCGTACCGCTCGTCCGGCGGAAGCGTGAGCGTCTTGTACGTCCCGAGCGCCACGAACCCGATGATGAGGATCGCCAGGACGATCTGGATCAGGCGGCGGAGGGGAAGCCGTTGCAGGCGCCCGAGCCGGGCGGTCGCCGGGCTCGGCCCCGCCTGGAGATCGGTGCCCTCGGCCATATCCTCCCCCTTGGAGGGGTCACGGGGCCCGCGTCCGCGGACCCCGCGACCCACCACCGTCGGTTCCGGCGATCAGCCGGTCCCCAGGGCCTCCTGGAGGGTCTTGGTCTCGGTGAAGATCGGCTTCCCGTCCCCGGTCCCGCCCTCGAGGGCCAGGTTGGGAGCCAGGTAGACGCCGATCGTGACAGTCGTGGCGCAGTCACCGGTGTCGGAGCACGTGTACTTCGTCACGATGCCCTGGAAATCGGTCGTTGACTGGACCGCGTCCTTGAGCGCGACGCGGGGGATCGTCAGCGAGCCGTCGCTGTTCTGGACCGCGGCCGTCTCGATCGCCGCGGCCAACAGGTTGACCGCGTCGTACGCGTGCGCGTGGAAGGCCGAGATCGGTGCTGTGCCCGCAAGCGTCTTGTACGCCGGGAGGAACTCGTTCGTGTAGAAGTCCTTCTGATCGAAGGCCGACAGGTCCGGCGAAGAGTAGTAGGCACCGTTGATCGACGAGCCGGCGAGCTTGATGAAGTTCGAGGCGTAGCAGCCGTCGGACCCCATGAACGCGGTGTTGGCGAGCCCGGCCACCTGGCGACCCTGCTTCAGGATCAGGGCGCACTCGGCGGTGTAGTCCGGCCCGTACAGGAGGTCCGGAGACTTCTGCCCGATCTTCGTCAGCACCGGCGTGTACGACTGCTGGCTGCTGTCGATGGATTCCTCGTCGACGACCTGCCCGCCGATCGCAGGCGCCTCGAAGGAGTTCTTGAATGCGGTGGTCAACCCCTCCGTGTACGGCGACTCGTCGTGGATCGTCGCGGCCGTCTTCGCATGCAGCTTCTGGTTCGCGAAGTCTGCCACGACGGCTCCCTGGATCGCGTCGTTGTGCGCCGTTCGGAAGTAGTAGGGGTTGTGCGTGCCCGGCGCCGTCAGCGCCGGGTTCGTGTTCGACGGGGACAGCAGCACGATGCCCTTGTCGCCGAGGGTCTTGTCGGCGACCCCGAGTGCGGCGCCGGAGCAGCTCGTCCCGAGCACCGCGACGATGTCCGGGTTGGAGGCGAGCTTCGTCGACCCGGCCTGGCCGCCTTCGGCCGAGCACGTATCGTCCTCGTTCTGGAGTTGTACCGGATGGTTCAGGATCTGGCCGGCCTGGCCGTCGAACACGCCGTCCAGGTGGTCGATCCCGAGCTCGATCCCGTACAGGCTGTCGTTGCCGAGGTCGGCGTTGTCACCGCTCACGGACAGGAGCGTCCCGATCTGGATCGGCGCGCCTGCCGCGACCGTTACACAGCCCGGCGCTGCGTTGCAGTCCACCGCGGCGCCACCCGAGGTTGATCCCCCGGCCGACGAGCTGCTGTTCGAACACGCCGCCGCGATCATCGCGAATGCGCCAAGAAGCACCAGCGGCGTGAGCCACCGACGATGTCTCATGAAGCCCCCTTTCGTGCTGCACCCATGGGTATGGCCGGTTGGTACCACATCCGCGGGGCGCAGGCCAATCACCACGGAGGATCGTTTCCTCCCACACCCATTACGGTCGGGGAGCTCGTTGGAGATGGCCGGCTCACCCGATCTCTCTCCGGAACGCCTCCGCGAGCTGCAGGGCTCCCGCGGGATCGCCGGCCACGAGGGGCGCCATGAGGGCCGAACCGACGATGATCCCGTCCGCGAACGTGCTTGCCTCCCCGGCCTGCTCGGGCGTCGCGATCCCAACGCCGACCAATAGTGGCAGGTCGGTGTGCGGGCGGATGGCCGCCACCACCTCCCGGGCCGTCACCGGGAGCTCGTCTCGGCTACCCGTCACGCCGTACGTCGCCACGCAATAGACGAATCCGTGCGAAGCGGACGCGATCGCCTCGTACCGCTCCAGTGTGGTCCCGGGCGCTGCGAGCAGGATCACATCGATCCCTCGATCGGCGCCGATCGCTGCGAACCGCTCCGCCTCGTCGACCGGGAGATCGGGAACGATCGCGCCGGCCACCCCCGACCCGGCCAGGGCGTCGCAGAACGCCTCGTACCCACGATGGTGCACGATGTTCGCATAGGTCATCACCGCGACGGGGGCGTCGACCGCAGCGGCGGCGACCGCTGCGAGAACGTCGTCGAGCCGGGTGCCGCGTTCGAGCGCGACCCGCGACGCCTCCTGGATCACACCGCCGTCCATGATGGGATCCGAGTGCGGGATGCCGACCTCGATCGCGTCGGCCCCGGCCGCGGCGAGCCTCCGCAGGAGCTCTACGTCCACGCCCGGGTAGCCGCCCGTCACGTAGGGGACGAAGGACTTCGCGTCTCGGTCACGGACCTCCCGAAGGGTCGCCTCCAACCGGTTCATCAGCGGCCCGTCCGCGCGGCGATCATGCTCCGTCGCCGGCGAGCGCGGCGCGCACGGTATCGAGGTCCTTGTCGCCGCGTCCGGAAAGGTTCACCAGCACCCGAGCCCCCTGCGGGAGCGGCCGATGTCGGAGCCATCCGATCACGTGCGCCGGCTCGAGCGCCGGGATGATGCCCTCCATTCGCGCGAGCAGCTGGAAACCGTCGAGGGCGTCGACGTCCGTCGCGCTGGCGTACGTCGCGAGTCCCTCGTCCTTGAGGTAGGCGTGCTCCGGTCCGACGCCGGGGTAGTCGAGCCCGGCCGAGATCGAATGGGTCTCCACGACCTGACCATCCGCGTCCTGCAAAAGGTAGCTGAGGGCACCGTGCAAGATGCCGGGTTCCCCCAGGGTGAGCGAGGAACAGTGCCGGCCGAGCTCCGAACCGACCCCGCCCGCCTCGACACCGAACAACCGCACCCCCGGCGCCCCGACGAACGCCGTGAAGATGCCGATCGCGTTCGACCCGCCGCCGACGCACGCGACCACGTACTCGGGGTCCGAGCCGACCCGTTCGGCGTACTGGGGCCGCGCCTCGTCTCCGATCACCCGCTGAAGGTCCCGAACGAGCATCGGGAACGGATGCGGGCCCACCACGGAGCCGATCACGTAGTGGGTCGTTCCCACGGAAGCCGCCCAGTCGCGGAGCGCCTCGTTCACGGCCTCCTTCAGGGTCTTCATCCCCGCGGTGACCGGCACGACCTCCGCGCCGAGGAGCTCCATCCGCGCGACGTTCGGCGCCTGTCGATGCGTGTCCTCCTCCCCCATGTAGACGACGCACGGCAAACCGAGCAACGCGCACGCCGTCGCCGTCGCCACACCGTGCTGACCCGCGCCGGTCTCGGCGATGATCCGCCGTTTGCCGAGTCGCTTGGCCAGGAGCACCTGACCGAGGGCGTTGTTGATCTTGTGCGCGCCCGTGTGCGCGAGGTCCTCGCGCTTGAGCCAGATGTCGTAGCCGAGCTCCGCGGAGAGCCGCGTCGCGTGCGTGATCGGCGTGGGCCGCCCCACGAAGTCCCGAAGGAGATCGGCGAGCTCGCCACGGAAGCCCGGATCGCCGCGGAGCTCGAGCCAGGCCGTCGTGAGCTCGTCCAACGCGGGGATCAGGACCTCCGGCGCGTAGCGCCCTCCGTACGCGCCGAAGCGGCCGTGTTCGTCGGGGCGGGTCGTGACGCTCACGCGATCTCCTCGCCGGCGCCCGTCTGTCTGCCCGCGAGCTCCGGCCCGCGGATCATGGCTCCGATCGCCGCGGCCGGGTCGGCCGCTCGCATCAGCGCCTCTCCCACGAGGATCGCGGATGCGCCGGCCCCGATGGCCGCGGCGACGTCCTCGTGGCTCGCGATGCCGCTTTCGAACACCGCGATCCGGCCCGGCGGGATCGCGCGGAGCCTCCCGAGCGCCGTGGGGACGTCCACGTCCAGCGTCTCGAGGTTCCGCGCGTTGACCCCGATGACCTGGGCGTCGGTCGCGAGCGCCCGCTCCAGGTCGTCGTCCGAGTGCGTCTCCAGGAGCGGCTCCATCCCGAGGTCCCGAGCGCCCGACATCATCCGATCGAGCAGCTCGTCGTCGAGGCAGGCCGCGATCAACAGGATCGAATCCGCCCCGGCGGCGCGCGCCTCGACCAGCTGATCTGGGTCGATCAGGAAGTCCTTCCGCAGCACCGGGATGCCCGCGACGGCTCGCACGAGTTCCAGATCGACGAGCGACCCCCCGAAGTGCCGTGGCTCGGTCAGGACCGAGATCGCGGCCGCCCCCCCCGCCTCATACGCACGTGCGAGCGCCGCCGGGTCGGCGTCGGCGTCGATCGCGCCGGCGCTCGGGGATGCGCGCTTCACCTCGGCGATCACGGCGGGGACCGGAGCGCGGCGAAGCGCGGCGGGGAGCGAGCGGGCCGGCGGGCCGGACCGGGCGGCGGCGGCCAGTTCCCCGAGCTGAAGCGGGCGCTCGTCCAGCTCGCGGCGGATCGTTCCGGTCAGATCGGTGAGGAACCCCATGGAGCGGGGAAGTCTACGGCGTGGGTTCAGGCCTCCGCCCAGGCCAGCGCTTCGCCGAGGTCTATCCGCCCCTCGAGCGCAGCCCTGCCGACCACCGCTCCGGCTGCTCCGGCGGCCCGAAGCGCCCGGAGATCCTCGGTCGAGCGGACCCCGCCTGCCGCGATCGTCGGCCGACCCGCCCGAGCGACCCTTCGAACGAGTTCGATATCCGGTCCGGCGAGCCCTCCCACCCGATCGATCGAGGTCACGAGGAATGCCGGGGCACCGGCCGCATGGAGCCAGCCGAGGGTGCTCATCAGATCGAGACCCTCCGAGTCATCCGCGCCGCCGGCGCCCCGCGCTCGGATCCGGCCGTCATGGACCTCGATCCCGATCACGACGCCCTGACGGCCATCGCGGAGCACCGCGAGCGTGCCGCGATCGTCGGCCAACGCGGACGATCTCAGGACGAACCGGTCGGCGCCGGCGTCGAGGTAGGCGCGGCCGGTCGCAGCGTCGCCGATCCCACCGCTCACCTGCAGGGTCGCGCCCGGAGCGACGGCTCGGAACGCCGCGACGTCGAGGCCGGGGATCCCGCCGAACGCGAGATCGAGATCCACCAGGTGGATCGCCCGCGCGCCGGCCGCCACCGCGGCACGTGCGGCCGCGACCGGATCGCCATCGAACGCGCTGACCGGCGTGATCCCTTGGCTCGTCGCGACGGCGAGGCGTCCCTGCCATACGTCGAGCGCAGGAAGGATCGAGAAGGCCACGTGCGAACGATACGCGGGGCCCGTCAGTTGGAGCGGTCGAGCCGGCTGGACCCGGCCCCCAAGAGATCGTGCAGCTCCCCCATCAGCGACCCCGCCGCGTCGACGTTGAACGAACCGACCGAGAGCGGGGTCACGCCTGCGGACGAGAGGAACCGCAGCCGCACGGGGGCGGCCCCCGGATGCGCCTCGAAGAGTTGCTTGAGCTTCTCGAGGACGGCCGGCGTGCACGCGGTCGCCGCTAGATCGACCACGAGCGACTCGGCGAGGAGCTTCGGAGCATCCGGACCGAGCACGGGCTCCTTCACCTCGTTCGCGCGGATCTGCAGCTCCCGGCCGCGCAGGTCGATCCGACCGGTCACCAGGACGATCGTGTCGGGCTGGATCAGCTGCGGAACGGCTTCGTACACGCCGGGGAACGCGATCACCTCGACGCCGCCAGCGAGTCCCTCCAAGCGGAACTGCGCGTAGGGCTCGCCACGCTTCGTGTACTTGCGAGCGAGCGACCCGATGATGCCCCCGACCGTGACGAGATCGCCGTCGCCGAGGTTGGGCATCTCATCGATCGGGTGGGTCGTCTGCGCCCGAAGCTCGTCCTCCACCCCGAGCAGCGGATGGTCGGTGACGAACTGGCCGAGCATCTCCTTCTCCTTGGACAGCAGGAGTCGCTTGTCGAGCTCGTCTCCGCGGAGGACCCCCTCGTCGATCTCACCGAACCCCGCACCGTCGGCGCCGGTTCCGAAGAGCGAGAACTGCCCGGCGGCCTGCGCTTTCCGTTCGGCGAGGATCGGCGCCGCGACCTTCTCCCACGCCGCCTGCTCGCCGCTCTGCTGCACCATCCCGCCGCGGGTGTACCCGAAGGAGTCGAACGCGCCGGCGAAGATGAGCGACTCGAGGACGCGCTTCGTCAACGCTCCCGGGTCGACCCGCCGGCAGACGTCGGCGAAGGAATCGAAGGGTCGGCCCGACCGCCGAGCGTCCAGGATGGCTTGCACGACACCCTCCCCGACGTTGCGGACCGCGGAGAGCCCGTACCGGATCGCGCGACGATCGCCGGGTGCGGGGGCGAAGTCCATGTCGGACTCGTTCACGTCTGGGGGCAGGACCTCGATCTTCATGCTCCGGCACGCGTAGAGGTAGTACGGCTTGCGATCCTTGTCGTCCTTCACCGACGTGAGGATGGCCGCCATGTACTCGACCGGGTGCTGCGCGATCAGGTACGCCGTCTGATACGCGATGAAGCCGTACGCACATGCGTGGGCGGCAGGGAACCCGTAGTCGGCGAAGGGCTCGATCAGGTCGAACAGATCGGCGGCGAGCCGTTCCGAGATCCCTTGGTCGACGCACCCCGCGACGAACCGCTGCCGCTCCTGCCCGACGAGCTCGCGCTTCTTCTTGGCCATGACCTTGCGAAGCGTGTCGGCCTGTCCCATGGAGTAGCCAGCCATCCGCACGGCGATCTGCATGATCTGCTCCTGGTAGACCATGACGCCGTAGGTGTCCTTGAGCACCGGCTCCAGCTCGGGATGCGGATACACCACCTTGCGCCGGCCGTGCTTGCGCTCGGCGTACTCCGTGTGCATGCCGGTGTTGAGCGGGCCGGGACGATAGAGCGCGACGAGTGCCATCAGATCTTCGAACCGATCGGGTTCGAGCAGCTTGATCAGGCTCCGCATCCCTGGTGATTCCATCTGGAACACGCCGGTCGTGTCGCCGCGGCGGAGCATCGCGTAGGTCTCGGCGTCATCCAGCGCGACGTGATCGATGTCCAGTTCGATGCCACGCGTGCGAAGGTGACGCAGCGTCTCCTCGATGACGGAGAGCGTGCGGAGCCCGAGGAAGTCCATCTTGAGCAGCCCGAGCTGGGCGACACCGTTCATGTCGAACTGCGTGACCATCTTCTTCGACTCGTCGCGCGAATCCTTCGTGAGCTTCAGCGGGAGGTACTCGACGAGTGGCGCGTCGCCGATCACGACCCCGGCCGCATGGACCGAGTCCTCGCGCCGGAGGCCTTCCAGCGCACGGGCCGTCTCGATGATCTCCTTCGCCTCGGGTTCCCGTTCGTACGCCTCACGGAGGTCCGGGCTGATCTCGAGCGCGCGGTCGATCGGTTCGTCGCGCCCCATCATCGCGGGCGGATACATCTTGCAGAGACGGTCCCCGACGATCGGGGGGAACCCCAGCACGCGGGCCGCATCCCGGATGCCCTGCTTCCCCTTGATCGTCTGGAAGGTCACGATCTGCGCGACACGATCAGACCCGTACGTTTCGGTGGCGTACCGGATCACCTCATCGCGCCGGCGCTCGTCGAAGTCCATGTCGATGTCGGGCATCTCCACCCGATCGGGGTTGAGGAACCGCTCGAACAGCAAGCCGTACCGCAATGGATCGAGGTCGGTGATCCGCAGCGCGTACGACGCCACCGAGCCCGCCGCCGAGCCGCGCCCCGGTCCGACGCGGATCCCCTGTTCGCGGGCGAACCGGATCAGGTCCCACACGATGAGGAAGTAGCCGGCGAAGCCCATCTTCGTGATGACCGCGAGCTCCGTGTCGACGCGCGTGACGACGTCCGAGGGGACCGGCGTCCCGTAGCGCTCCGCGACGCCTCGTTCCACGAGCTCCCGGAGGTACGCCTCGAGGGCCTCGCCGTGCGGTGTCTCGAAGCGTGGAAGCCGGTACTCAGTGCGATGCTCGACCAGGATCCGCTCGAGCTCGGGCAGGAGCTGCACCCGTTCGGCGATCGCCAGCGTCTGGTCGCACGCATCGGGGAGCTCCGCGAAGACGCGACGCATCTCCTCCGCCGTCTTGAGGTAGAACTCCTCCGAGTCGAACCGGAGGCGTTTGGGATCCGACTGCAGCTTCTGCTGCTGGATGCATAGCAAGACGTCGTGCGGCTTCGCGTCTTCCTTCCTCGTGTAATGCAGGTCGTTGGTCGCGACGACCGGGACCCCCAACTCTCGTGCGATCCGGACCTGCTCCCCGATGATCCGGCGCTGATCACCGAGCCCGTGATCCTGCACCTCGATGAAGTAGTTGTCGGGGCCGAAGATCTCGCGTGCCGCACCGGCGGCCGCGAGGGCGCGATCGTACTGGCCGTTGACGAGCTGCACGCCGAGCTCCGACGAGAGGCAACCCGACAGGCAGATCAGCCCGTCGGCGTGCTCGGCCAGCAGCTGCTTGTCCATCCGCGGCCGGTGATAGAAGCCCTCGAGGTGCGCGAGGGTTACCAACCGGAGCAGGTTCCGGTAGCCCGTTTCGTTCTCGGCGAGCAGTGTGAGGTGGTAGTACTTCTCTTCGCTCTCCCCCGGCGTCCGATCGAACCGGGACCCGGGCGCCACGTACGCCTCCACCCCCATGATCGGCTTGAGCCCCGTCTGTCGAGCGGTTTCGTAGAAGCGGAGCGCGCCGAACATGGCCCCGTGGTCCGTGACGGCGATCGCCGACATCCCGTCGCGAGCAGCCTCGCTGAAGATCGTGGGCGCGTTCGGGTTGGAGCGCGGCGCCTCGATCCGCGCCGCCCCGTCGAGCAGGGAGTACTCCGAATGGGTGTGGAGATGGACGAACCCTTGGCCGGGCATCTGCGCTGGTGATCGCCTTTCCGGGAGCGTTTTCCACATCGCTCCCGGTCCGATGTGGACAACTTACACGCCTGTGATTCGCAGGGTCCGAGGCTAGCACGCCTCGCCACGGCGTCAAGGTCGCTGGTCGAGACGGACCCTCCCGAGCACATCCACGAGCTCGCCCGGGAGCGGATCTTCGAGCGAGATCTGCTCGCCCGTGACCGGGTGGAGGAACCGAAGCCGCCATGCGTGCAGGAACGGCCGGGAGAGCCCCACCCACGCAGCATCGTCGCCGCCGCCCCCATACACGCGGTCGCCCAGGATCGGATGGCCGATCGCGCTCAGGTGGACCCGGATCTGGTGGGTCCGGCCGGTCTCCGGCGCCGCCTCCAGCAACGTGGCGCGCGGCAGCCGTTCACGCACCTCGAACGACGTCGTCGCCGGCCGTCCGTCGACCCGGTCGACCACGATCTTCGCCGCGCGGCGGCCGAGCGGGGCCTCCACCCCGAAGCGATCGTGCGCGACCTGCCCGCGGACCAAGGCGAGGTACCGCCGGTCGACCGCGTGTTGGCGGAACCCCTCACGCAGCTCCGCGTAGGCCACATCGGTCTTGGCCACGATGAGCAGTCCGCTCGTGCCGGCATCCAATCGGTGGACGATCCCCGGGCGGAGCTCGCCTCCCGCGGGAGCGAGGTGGATCCCCATGCCCAGGAGCCGATTGACGAGCGTCCCGCTCCGCCGCCGAGCGGTGGGATGCGTGACGAGCCCACCCGGCTTCGAAACGACGAGCAGATGTTCGTCCTCGAACACGACCGCCACCGGCGGACCCTCGGGTGCGAGCGGGCCCTCCTCCGCGAGGTGGACGACGACCCGCTCGCCGCCGTTCAATCGGAAGGACTTCGCTCTCGGTAGGCCGTCCACCAAGACATCCCCCGCGGCGATCGCGCGCTGAACGTCGGCGCGGGTCGACCCGATCGTCGCCGCCACGACGGCGTCCAGCCGTCCCGGGTCGGCGACGAACTCCCTACGTGACATCGTCCGGGGCTCCCGCCGCGACGTCGGCCGGACGCTCCTCGCGGAAGGACGCCCACGCGATGACCACCGCCCCGATCACGATCGCGCTGTCGGCGACGTTGAACACCGGCCACCAGTGCAGATCGATGAAGTCGACCACGTGCCCGGAGAGGCCGGGACCGCGGAGGGCGCGATCGGCGAGGTTGCCGAGCGCGCCCCCGAGGACGAGACCCAGCCCCAGGGCGGACACGGCGTTCCGCGAACGGAACGCCGTGAGCACGATCAGCCCCGAAACGATCAGGGTCGCCGCGGCGAAGAGCCACGGCGTCCGCTGCCCCAGGCTGAAGGCACCGCCCGAGTTCGTCGTGTACCGCAGGGTGAGGACTCCTGCGATCAGGTCGATCGGCTTGTCCGCGAGGGCGTGGGCGGCCCACACCTTGGTCGCCCGGTCGACGGCGAAGACCACGGCCGCCGTCGAGAAGAGGATGGTTGCCCCGCGGCGCGCCCGGGCGTCCACCGATCTACCTGTGTGCTTGCGCCTGGGCGTCCTTGAGGCAGAGGCTGACGTACGGAAGGGCCTTCACCCGCGCCTTCTCGATCGGCTTCCCGCAGCGCTCGCAGATCCCGTACGTCCCGGCGTCGATCCTCGAGAGGGCTCGATCGATCTTCTGCAGCAGGTCGCGGACGTTCTGCTCGATGGAGAGGTCCTTCTCGCGTTCGAACGTCGCCGTCCCGGCATCGGCGGCCTCGTCGTCGAGACCCACGTCTCCGGAGAGATCGGACTGCGTCGTCGCGAACGACGTGTCCTCGATCGTGCTCAGCTGCTCATCCAGCTCGTCCCGCTCCTTCAGCAAGCGAGCCTTCAGATCGGCGATCTCGCTCGGAGTGAGCTTGCCGTTCGCCATGGCGGCGAAGGGTAGCAGAAGAGCGCATATCGGCCGTGTTCCCGCAGGTCAGAGCCTGTATCGGAGGACGGCGGATCTCCGTTTTCGGGGCCTCGCTCGGGCACCGATCCGAACCCCTGTTCGGGGACCATCGCGATGCTCCGGGTGGTCACGGACGTGTAGCATCGCCGTACCGGCAACGACGGGAACGAGTAGCCGGGTCGGTGCGGTCCGAGCGAGCCGGGACGGTGGGAGCCGGCGCCGCGCCCCCGGTGAACATCCTCCCCGAGCCCCTGCCCGAACCGGGCGCGGAAGGACCGCGCTCCGCAGTAGACGCAGGCGGGACCGCCCGTGATCGCGGAAGGTCGTGTTCGCGGCCGGAGAGCGGCCGAGCCCGCGAGGGCCCGACAACGCGAGGTGGTACCGCGGGGCCCACGCCTCGTCCTCGCACCGAGGACGAGGCGTTTCGCATGCACGGAGGAGTCGACATGCCGTTCGAACCCGTGGACCCGAAGGTGAGCTTCCCCCACCTCGAGGAGCGCATGCTCGCCTTCTGGAAGCAGGCCGACGTCTTCCATCGCTCGCTCGCCGCGCGGGAAGGCGCGCCTCGGTGGGTCTTCTACGAGGGCCCCCCGACCGCGAACGCCCAACCCGGGATCCATCACGTCGAGCCGCGCACGTTCAAGGACGTGTTCCCGCGGTTCAAGACGATGACGGGTCACTTCGTGGAACGGAAGGGCGGATGGGATTGCCACGGCCTGCCGGTCGAGATCGAGGTCGAGAAGGAGATCGGCACGACCGGGAAGAAGGACATCGAGGCGTTCGGTGTCGCGGAGTTCAACCGGCTCTGCCGCGAGTCCGTCCAACGGTACGTCGGCGCCTTCGAGGGACTCACCGAGCGGATCGGCTTCTGGATCGACACCGATCAGGCGTACTGGACGATGCACACGCCGTACATCGAGTCGGTCTGGTGGTCGTTGAAGCAGCTCCACGGCCGCGGGCTCCTCGTCGAGGACTACAAGGTCACGGCGTACTGCCCGCGGTGCGGCACCGCGCTCTCGGACGCCGAGGTGGCCCAGGGCTACGAGACGGTCTCCGACCCGAGCGTCTTCGTCCGGTTCCCGGTCGTCGGAGCGGACGACCCGTCGCTCGTCGGTTCGTCGCTGCTCGTGTGGACGACGACGCCGTGGACGCTCCCGGCGAACGAGGGGGCAGCCGTCGATGCCTCGGCGTCGTACGTGGTGGTCGAGCGCGACGGGGAACGGCTGATCGTCGGGGAACCGCTTCGCGACGCCGCGCTCGGCGATACCGGCACGATCGTCGAGAGGCTGTCGGGTTCCGACCTCGTCGGCGCCCGCTACGAGCCGCCGTACCCGAACGTCGAGGACGCGCACCGGGTGGTCGCCGGGGCCTTCGTCTCCATGGAAGAGGGAACCGGGATCGTCCACATGGCGCCGGCCTTCGGACCGGAGGACCTCGCCGTCGGCCGAGCCCAGGGATGGCCGGTCTTCAAGCCCGTCGGCGACGACGGGCGATTCACGGATCTCGCTCCCGCGTTCGTCCGAGGGATGTTCGTGAAGGACGCGGACCCCGTGATCATCGAGGATCTCCGCGAGCGCGGCGTCCTGCTCGCCGCCGGGACCGTCGAGCATGCGTACCCGTTCTGCTGGCGCTGCCACACGCCCTTGTTGTATTACGCCCGTACCGGTTGGTACATCCGCACGACGCAGGTGAAGGATCGTCTGCTCCAGGTCAACGACTCGGTGCGCTGGTACCCCTCGCATATCCAGCACGGGCGATACGGCAACTGGCTGGAGAACAACGTCGATTGGGCGCTCTCACGCGAACGCTACTGGGGAACGCCGCTGCCGATCTGGCGGTGCGAGCGCCGGCACGAACGGGCGGTCGGGTCGCTCACCGAGCTCAGCGAGCTCGCCGGTCGCGACCTCACCGGCATCGATCCGCACAAGCCCGGCATCGACGAGGTGTCGTTCGATTGTCCCGAGTGCGGGGAGCGTTCCGAGCGCGTCCCGGAGGTCATCGACACGTGGTACGACTCGGGTGCGATGCCGTTCGCGCAATGGGGCTATCACCCCGAGCTCGGTCGCGGCATCGAAGAGTTCGAACGGAACTTCCCCGCCGACTTCATCTCTGAGGCGATCGACCAGACGCGCGGCTGGTTCTACACGCTCATGGCCGAGGGCGTCTTGCATTTCGACGCGGCGGCTTACCGGAACGTCGTGTGTCTCGGGCTGATCCTCGACGCCGAAGGCCGGAAGATGTCGAAGTCGCTCGGGAACAGCATCGACCCGTTCGAGGTCCTCGATCGACACGGCGCCGACACGCTCCGCTGGTTCCTCCTCACGAACGGTTCGCCGTGGGCGGACCGTCGCGTGTCGTTCGAGGCCTTCGACGAGATCGTCCGCCAATTCCTGCTGACCCTCTGGAACGTGTATTCGTTCTTCGTCACGTACGCGAACGCGAACGGGTTCGATCCCGCATCCTCGGGTGCACCACCGATCGACCGACGCGCCGTGATGGACCGCTGGGTGCTCTCGCAGCTCGCGGATACGGTCCGTGAGGCTCGGGAGCGGCTCGACGCGTACGACGCGACCGGCGCCGGGCGCCGGATCCAGTCCTTCGTGAGCGACCTCTCGAACTGGTACGTCCGGCGGACGAGGCGTCGCTTCTGGAACCCCGGTGGCGTGGCCGGCGCCGACGCGGAGGCTGCGGCGCAGACGCTGCACCACTGCCTGGTGACGGTGGCCACCCTCCTGGCGCCCTTCGTGCCCTTCGTGGCCGAAGAGCTGTGGCGGAACCTGGCGGCGGGTCGGGGTGGGATGCCCGACTCCGTTCACCTCGCCGATTATCCGGTCGTCGACGACCCTGCAGCCGATCCCGCACTCGATCGGTCGATGGCGCTCGCCCGCGAGGTCGTCGAGCTCGGCCGGAGGATCCGCGTGGAGACGAAGACGAAGACCCGCCAGCCGCTGCACGAAGCGGTCGTGCACGTCCCGGGCCGCGACGACGAGCTCGACGGGCTCTTGGACGTCATCGCCGACGAGCTCAACGTCAAGGCGGTCCGGTTCGCCGACACCGAGTCGTTCGGCGCGTGGCGGGCGAAGCCCAACTACAAGGTCCTCGGGCCGGCGCTCGGCGGACGGGTGCAAGCGGTGGCGGCCGCCTTGGTGCGCGACGACGGCGCACTCGCCGGACGCTTGGCCTCGGGGGAGACGGTCACGCTGACGCTGGAGGACGGATCGAGGGTGACCCTCCTACCCGATCAGGTCGATCTCGCCCAGGAGGTGATGTCGGGCTGGGGGGTCGCGAGCGAGAGCGGCGTCACGGTTGCCCTCGAGCTCGAGATCCCCGCCGAGCTCCGACGCGAAGGGATCGCGCGCGACCTGATCCGGGCGATCCAGGACCTGCGGAAGGCGGCGGGGCTCCACGTGAGCGATCGGATCGTGGTCGGGATCGAAGCGCGGGGGCCGGTCGCCGAAGCGCTGGAGGCTCATCGCGACGAGATCGCCGCCGAAACCCTCGCGGTCGAGCTGGCCCTCCGCGCGATCCCGGACGCGATCATCCGCGAGGTCACCGAGATCGACGAGGAGACCGCGACCGTCAGCCTGAAGCGGGCGTGACGCTGCGCGCGGTCGGGCCGCTCACTCTTCCTCGCCCCAGAAGAGCTCCCGCAAGGAAGGATCGCCGTCGCCGCGATCCTTGGCTCGTCCGGTCGTGGTCGGCCGGGTCTGCGCCAGCTCGCCCGGCTCCTCCACCGCGGGAAGACTCTGCGTCGCCTCGGCGTCCCCGATCTCCACGATCGGACCCTCGTCGGGATCGCTGGTCTCGACGGCGGCCGGTGGAGGCGCCGGCTCGTCCGCCACCGGCTCCGTCGGAGCCTCCGGCGCGTCTGAGCGCTCGTCGGTTGCCGTCGATGACTGGTCGGGACGCCGCGCGCTCCGCGCCATGCCCTTGACCGTCTCCGCATGACCCTGGACGAGCCCGGCGAGGCTCTCGAGGAACGCTCGCTCCTGCGCCAGGAAAGCCTTGACGGCCGCCCGGTCCCCTTCCGACGCGAACGCCGGCGCGGTGGCCAGCGACGCACGAGCGCGCGCCTCGGTGTCGATCCTTGCGGCCTCATCGCGCGCACGCTGGATGATCTCGTCGGCCTGCCGGGCGACGTCTTCGAGGTCGGGTGAACCCACGACGGGCCCGGCACCGGCTTGCCGCCGGAGGCGGGCGTTCTCTTCGGTCAAGCCCGACACGACCTCCGTGAGCTTGTCCAGGAACTCGTCGACGTCCCGCATCCGGTAGCCGCCGAACCGGGAAACCCGGAACTCCTTCTGCTGGATATCGAGCGGCGTGATCATGGCGCCGCCGCCCGTCGCGGGAGGCGGCCCTTGGCTCCCTCGTCCTTGTTCCATCTGCTCCCCCTCTTCAGCGGCCTCAGCAGAACGCCACCTGCAGCACGAAGATGATGACGAACGCAACGACGACAGAGATGTCGAACATCCCTGCCGGCGGTATGACCTTACGCAACGGACGCAGCACCGGCTCGGTCACCGCGAAGAGGAGATCGTACGCCGATCGGAGCGGACCCGTGACGGGTGGGCGGACGCCGAAGAACTCCAGCCACGAAACGACGACACGGGCGAGCAGGACGAGCCACGCAACCGTGAGCGCGAGACAGATCAGGCCAGTCATCGGGCGGGAAGGCTAGCAGCAGAACGCCGGCCGGCCTGCGAGGGGGGTCGGGTCAGAACTGGTTGTAGAACATGCCGCCGGCGATCTTCTCGCGCTCCTCCGCCGACACCTCGACGTTCGCCGGGGTCAAGAGGTAGACGCGGTTGGCGACCAGCTCGATCTTCCCGTCCAGCCCGTAGACGAGTCCCGACGCGAAGTCCACGAGCCGGCGCGCGATCGGATCCTCCGTGCTCTGGAGGTTCATGATCACCGCCGTTCCTTCTTTGAAGCGGTCGGCGACGTCGCGCGCCTCGTTGAACCGCCTCGGCTCGGACTTGTGGATCGCCGAGGGACCGGTCGCCGTCCTGGGAGCGGCGATCGTCCGGACGATGCCCTCGGACCCAGCGGGGACGTCACGGATCGCCTGGGGACGCATCTGCCGGACGGGAGCGGGTTGCACGTCGGAGTACTCGTCGACGAAGTCCTCTTCATCCTCGACCAACCCCAGGTAATTGAGGGTCTTCTTCCACACGCCGGCCATCCCCTTGTCCTCCCGTTCACGGCGCGGGTCGTTCCTCTCGTGCCCGATCAGGCTCGGGGACCGAACAACGCCGTTCCGATGCGCACCATCGTAGCGCCTTCCTGGATGGCGACCTGGTAATCCAACGACATCCCCATCGAGAGTTCCAGCATGCTGGGGTGGGTTCTTCGGATCCGATCCCGGAGCTCTCGGAGCCGCACGAACCACGGCCGGGCCTCCTCAGCGGTCGGCGTGACCGGCGGGATCGTCATGAGCCCTCGGAGGCGGACGCCTCCGAGGGCGGTGAGGAGGTCGGCGGTGGCGGGGGCGCGCTCGGGCGGAACGCCCGAGCGCGCCCCCGTGAAGTCCACTTCGATCAGCACGTCGAGGACGCGCCCGGAGCGGGCCGCGCGGCCGGCGAGCCGGCGCGCGGCCCGCTCCCCGCCCACGGTCTGCACGACGTCGGCCGCGTCGGCCACCTGATGTGCCGTCCCACCTTGGAGCGCCCCGATGTAGTGCCACCGGACGTCGAGGTTCCGGAGCTCCTCTCGCGAGGCCCGGAGCTCGCGGACGTAGTTGTGCCCGACCGAGCGCACGCCGGCCTCAACCGCCCACCGGATCGGCTCGGGCGGGACCGTCTTGGCCGCGGCGATGAGCTCGACGTCGGCGGGATCGCGCCCGGCGCGCTCGGCGGCGCTCCGGATCGCCTCCCGGATCTCTCGGAGGTTCGACTCGATCTGGTCGCGGGACGCCGGCATGTGCCGGAGCATAGAGAGGGGGCGGGGAGGGCCCGGGGCCAAGAGGCGGGGGAAGGGCGCCTCTTCGCTCGGGTCTCCCCGCCCCACTCGCGCGCGGGACCGCGCGGGGCGGCGGGATCGCCGCTAACTCTTGAGGAAGTCGGGGATGTCCAGATCCTCCTCCGCGTCGAACGAAACCGACGCGGGTGCATCCTCGGCCGTGAACACGTCCGCATCGTCGTCCTGTAGGAGCGACGGGAGCGCAGCTTCCTCGCGTGCTCCCGTCCTCACCGGCTCCTCGAGGAGCCGCGACAGCCGGCTCTCGAACCGGTTGTCGGCGGCCGGACTGATCTTGTCGAAGCCGGCCGCGACGACGGTCACGCGCACCTCTTCGCCCAGCGCATCGTCGACGACCGCGCCGAAGATGATGTTGGCGTCCGGATGTGCGACCCGGGTGATGGCGTCGGCCGCCGCGTTGACCTCGTGCAGGGTGAGGTCCGTGGGACCCGCGATCGAGAGCAGGACGCCCTTGGCGCCGTCGATCGACGACTCGAGCAGCGGGCTCGAGATCGCGGACTTCGCGGCCTCCGTGGCTCGATCGGCGCCGGATCCGATCCCGATCCCCATGAGCGCGGAGCCGGCACCGGACATCACGGATCTGACGTCGGCGAAGTCGAGGTTGATGAGCCCGGGGGTCGTGATCAACGACGTGATCCCGTCGACGCCTTGATACAGCACCTGGTCGGCCATCCGGAAGGCTTCGATCATCGGCATGTTCGGGTCGGCCACCTGAAGCAGTCGATCGTTCGGAACGACGATCAAGGTGTCGACGGCCTTCTTGAGCTCCGTGATCCCGAGGTCCGCCTGCGTCGCGCGCTTCCGTCCTTCGAACCCGAACGGCCGCGTCACGACGCCGATCGTGAGAGCGCCGAGGTTCCTAGCGATGTCGGCGACGATCGGCGCGCCACCGGTGCCGGTCCCGCCACCTTCGCCGGCGGTGATGAAGACCATGTCCGCGCCCTTGAGGATCTCCTCGATCTCGTCCGCGTGTTCGTTGGATGCTCGCTGTCCGACGTCCGGGTCAGAACCAGCGCCGAGGCCGCGCGTCGTCTCGCGGCCGATGTCGAGCTTCACCTCTGCGTCGGACATCAGGAGGGTCTGGGCATCCGTGTTGACGGCGATGAACTCGACGCCCCGGAGGCCTGCCTCGATCATCCGGTTCACCGCGTTCACGCCGCCGCCGCCGATCCCTACCACCTTGATCACGGCGAGGTAGTTCTGGGGAGCGTCCATCTGTCTCATTCCTCCGAGTGAGCGAGCACTCTCCTACCTGGGGAAACGCCGTTCGTCATGCAGCCGACCTAACTATCTAGTTGAAGGTGATTGTTATATCCACCTACAGTCAACGTCGCGACAGTACTGAAAAGGGCAGGTGCCGTCAAGCGTAGGACTCTGGCTCAGATGGACCCAAGAA
>WNGI01000652.1_pt1 | contig 26707 bp, 24 predicted proteins | sample 5400621 | NCBI WGS metagenome assembly WNGI01 (sample SAMN13153374, study PRJNA577476) | soil metagenome | isolation source: 20 cm soil or saprolite under Garry oak tree replicate 1 | place: USA:California | collected 2016-06-15 | reverse complement strand
CCGCACCCCGGAATCACGAAGTGACCGTCCGGTCCGAGGGACGGGTCGTTGACCCCGAATACATTCTTGGCGACGCCGGGCGTGATCACCGTGCAATCGAGGAAGAGCTTCCTCTCGATCGTGAACGGGCGAGCCGTCGGGTCTATGACGGCGACATACTGCTGGAATACGGCGGTGTCGGTCCCAGTGATCACCGCCCTGCCGGACACGGCGGTAAGGATGCGATGCTGTGTGGCGTCCCACAGCGGCGCCTCCTGCCCCCGGCGATCCGGGAACGTGATCGTGCCAAGCACCGTGTACGGGGGATCGGCCGAGATGAACGTTCCGTAGGTATCGATGGCGGCTCCCCCGCTCAAGGGGGACGGATTCTGGACGAAGATGATGCGATGCTCGGGATCGAACGTGATCTCGTTGGTTCGCTGGCAGGTCGTACCGCACGCCGTGATCGCGGTGCTGATGGTCGCGACGATCGAGTTGCTGTTGAGATCCACGACTCTCACCGCGCTGATGCCGTCCGACACCCAGGCGTGCCCGTCTCCGCTGAACGTGATGCTGTTCGGCCCGGATGTCGCCGCCACGCCCGTCGATCCGACGAAGCCGCCCACGCTCCCCACGTAGGCGTGTGACACAACGTCCCAAACGAACACGCTGCCATTCGCCAGCTCGGTGAGGTACAGTCTGCCGCCGTCCACCCAGGACTTCGTGCCGTTGAGGATCGCCCTGCTGCCCGCGGGGAGCGTGAGCGCGCAGAGTGCCTCGACGGGGGCGTTCGGCCGGCGGGCCAGATGCTCGCCTGGCCGGTCGGTGCACGCCTTATCGAGTCCCGGCGCCGAGGCCCGGTCGAACGAGAGCAGCGACCCCGGGCCCGATGCCCGTTCGGGCACGCAGCTCAGGGACAGTTCGCCGAGGATGGTGAAGAGGATGGTGAACCAGAAGGTGGGGAATCGCGCCATGGGCTTCATGCAAACCTCCTGAAAAGGCAAGCGCCGAGCTACCAATTCGGCAGCCCGGCGGTCTTGGGTCCTTCGTGGCGTCAAATCCGGCGTCGCGGAGGAAACGAGGACCCGTAGCATTGCGCCCCCGGCTTTCACCGGGTTTGCCCTTATCGCTAGGGCCTAACCTGCTCGCGGTTGGGTGGTTGTCAAGTTGGAGGCTCGGGGTGACGCGACAGCCGCACCGACAGCCCAAACGAAAGGAACAAGACATGGCGCAGCGATGACGAGGATGCTCCCAGGCTGGAGTTGTAGAGGTGGTTCTCCATCTCCACCCGCAGCGCGAGCACCGAATCAATCGCAAACCGAGCGCTCGCTCCTAAGAGCGGCCCCCAGCCTTGGCCGGTCACGGCGCCACTTAAGCTGACGAACGACAAGCCCCCTACGACTGAGAAGCACGCGGTATCACGGGAGCCGACGCTGAGCAACAGCCCCAGGCCGCCGGTGGTCGCGTGGACGACCCTATGGGTGCCGGAGATCGGGCTTCCCCAGTGGCCAAAGGAGACATCGAACGCGAGCCGTCTGCTTTCCCAGGCCGTGACGCGCCCCCCCAGGACCAGCGCGTGGTCCTGGCTGCTTTCGAACTCTCCTCCAGACCCTAGGAAGCTCCAGTAAGTGGCAGAGGTGAGGTGCGTCTGCGGGTAATAGCCCACGAAGGGCGTGACGTCGATGCTCCTCTGGGCGGCACACGGCCGCGCGGCGGCGAGCGTCGTCGCAAGACAGCAGGCTAATGCAGTGTTCCCCAATAGCGCCTGCTTGAACGTCTTGACCACCAGATCGGGACCGTGGTCGGGGCTTACGACATGAGCTCAGCAAGTAACGGTTGTCTGTTCACCAGTGCCGGTATGGAAGCCGCTGCTCGTGCAGGAGCTGCTTCCGATTACCTGGCTGAACGCGTACACACCGGCCACCGTACCTGCGGTGATGCTACCGATCAGCAGCACGGTCCTCGTCTTGTCGCGCTGCACGGCTTGCACGACCGACACGTCCTGCAGCGGCACGGCCACCGTATCGGACCCAGCCGCGCCTCCCACTTTGCCGAACAAGCTGTCGCCGCTGACGCGTGGCTCGGTCACGGGCAGCGACGAGTTGTCCGTGTACGTGATGTACACCATCGGCGGGTGGTTCCGCGTGATGAACTGCGCGGGATCGTGCACCGGCCGTAACGTCGCGCATCCGATGGAGCCGAGCACGATGAGCGCTAGCGAAATGCGGGCGAGTGACATGGCGTCTGCCCTCCTGTGGGGGTCTGCTCGACTAAGCGTTGTCCTGAACCGCGTGACGTGTCAAGGTCACGCCTCGGCCATCGAGCCACTTTGGAACGTCGGTCTTGGCCCCGAGGCTCGAGGCGCTGGCCCGTCTAGTTCGGGGCCGTTGCCCCGTGGCGGAACACGAGGTCTGCGCCCATGAAGAAGTCATGCCAGAGGTTGGTGGTCACGCCGAGCCCCAGATAGTGGAGCTTCGGGGTCAGGTCGAGGAGCTCCCACGCCGGGAAGCGCCACTTGACGAGCACGCGCATCCCGCCCGCGTCTGGAAACGCTTTGAGCGCGGCGGTAACCGCCTTCTGCACCCCGCGGACGGTGAGAGTGCCGATCGCGCTGCCGACCAGCGTGTCTGCCCGCTTGGTGACGCCGACGAGGCTGTCGAGCGTGAATTGGATCTCCGGGAACATTATGGTCTGCATGGCGTGGTGCATCATGACGTCGCGCATCGCCTCGCCCGTGACCAGCGCGTCGCCCTGAACCGTGATCGTTCCGAGCACCCCGCGCCAATGCACGGTGTCGGGCACCACGACCTCACCGCTGATCGCCGCCACGCACACCGGCTGAACCGTGGAGCGGGGGTACAGGGGCACGTGCACGGTGTCGTCGACGTTGCCGTACCCCGTCCACGGGAGTTTGAGGTTGGGGTTGATAGCAAAACCGCTACTGCGTCCCTCCCCGGGCCGCCAGGAGGGATCCGCCGGGCAGGTCGTCGCCCAAAGGTGATTCAGGTTTGGGCTCATCTGCCACCAGGCGAGGCTGGTCTTCGGGTCGACCGCCCAGTGCGTCTGTGCGGCCGCGGTGGCCACTGCGGCGACAAGGCCCACGCATACGGCGGCGAGCGAGCGTGAGTAATTCATGACGTGGTTCCCCAAACGAGCTAGATGAGTCGTGCGGTGCCTGTGTCTCGGCCGGGAGGGTGGCACCGACGTTGGTCCCCGTCAAGGAACTGCTCGTCGCAGGGTCCCCGACCCGTGGGGGTCCTGGTACTCGATCGTATCGGCACTCACCCATCGTGGGTTGAAGGCTTGTGTGACGGACGTCGCGATCACCTGAGTCCGCTTGGTGCTCAAGTCATAGACCGATAGCGTGACCGTGGCATGACTCGCGACGTATTCGCTCTCGCTCGTCACGTCGTACAAGAACGGCCGGTTGCTGAATACCACTCTCTCGCTGATCGGATTGAATGCAAAGTCATCGCGAATCGGCAAGGTGGAGACGTCGAACGTGGTCGTTTGCCCGTCGGGTAGCAAGATCCTCACGATGTGAAGCACGGCGTCTCCGACGACCGGGTCCTTTGCCCAGAAGGCGGAACCCGCCCACCCGATCGGCTTAAACGCCTCCAAGCCCAATTGGTCGGGACCAATGACCTTGAGCACGGACCCATCGCTCCGCAGCAGCGTCAGCGGGCCGCTCTCGCCACCGCCCACGACCGCTACGAACTGGCCATCTGCGGAAACGCGGAAGTCCAATCCCCTGTTGCTGAAGATTGCCACTCCGTGCTTCTCCCGATCATACTTCCACAACTCGTCTGCCCAAGCGCCGGTGTTCTCACCTCTGCGGCGGATGATGTAAAGATGGCCGTTGCGGTACTCCGCGCCGTGGTAGTGAGAGCGATACACCTCCGAGGCCGTCATCGCGTAGATTTGCGCCCCGGTCGCACGGTCGGTGATCGTGATGTCGGTCTTCGATGGATCCGTCGGGTTCCCACGTACCGCAACGCACTCTTGCAGGTTGTCGAAGAAGACGGCAGGGGGAGGCCCGGCGCAAGCACGCGCCGTCGCTGTCGCAGCCGCGGGGCGTCGAGCCGAGGCGCCGCACCCAACCCCGGCGCCGATCGCGAGGAGCAAAGCGCCAACCTGCTTTGCGTCGCCGCACAGCTCCCGGGGCGCACGCGCCTGGTGGTAAGTCAAATGCGCCGACTCGGAATCGAACCGAGAACCTACTGATTAAGAGTCAGTTGCTCTACCAATTGAGCTATCGGCGCGCGCGCGGAAACATCGCCAGCCACAAGACCTTAAGCAAGCCACTATGCTTCACGTCGCATGAGCGCCCTCAAATCCCTGGAGCGAGTCCTGCGCCGCGGCTTCCTCGCCGCGACCGACCGGCCGTTCGCGGGCGACTTCGTGACCGCCCCGCGCGACGCGCTGGGTCTCGGCAACGCCCCGCGGATCCTGCTGCTGCGACAGGACCGCATCGGCGACGTGCTCGTGTCCGTCCCGGTGATCCGCGCCCTGCGCCGCCGCTACCCCGACGCCCGGCTCGACATGCTCTTCAGTCGCACCAACTACGGAGTGCGCCAGGCCGTCCAACCCTACATCGACCACGCGTGGCGTTATGACAAGACCCTCGCCGGCGCCGTGCGGCTGCTGTGGGCGCTGCGCCGCGCGCGCTACGACGCGGTCGTGGACCTCATAGACAACCCGTCCGCGAACTCGCAGCTCGTGGCCCGCTGGTGCGGCGCGCGCGATCGCGTCGGCATCCGCCATGCGCGCGCCGGGCTCTACACGCACGCCGTGCCGCTGCTCGACCAGCAACGCGTCCACATCGTCGAGCGCGTGGCGCAGCTGCTGCTGCCGTTCGGGATCGACCCCAGGGCCGTGCCGCTCGACCTCGAGTACCGGCTCGGTGACGCCGACCGCGCTCGCGCCCGCGAACGTCTCGGGCCCACCGACCGGCCCTTGCGGTTCGGCATCAACATCTCGGCGCGGTACTGGGGACGGGACAACTTCATCGCCTGCATCCGCTGGATGCGAGGCTTCGATCCCCGGTTCGCGATCTGGGTGGGCGGCGCGCCAGATGACGCGGCAGAGGTCGCCGCCATCGCCGCCGCCACGGGGGCGACCGCCATCCCGGCGCTGCAGTCGTTTCACGAGTTCGCCGCCGTGATACGGGAGTTCGATCTGCTGCTGACCCCCGACACATCGGTGCTCCACCTCGGCGCGGCGTGGAAGATCCCCACGATCGGCCTGTACCACACACCGCCCGGCGCGCCGCTGCCCTGGTACCCCTACCGCACCCCCTACCGCGCCCTCATCCACCCCCACGGCGTGCCGCGAATTCCGCTGACCGACGTGCAGGAGGCGATCCGCTCGCTCGTGGCCGAGCGCTTTCCGCACGGCGTGGAGGCTACGCGCTAGCCACGAGCGCCGCCCACGCAGCGGGGTCGACGTCGCCGTGCGGTAGCGTCGCGCGCAATAGTTGGTAGCACAGCTTGCCGAATCCCCGCAGCTCGCGCCCGCGGGCGGCGAGCGGGATCAGGCGCGCCGCGCGTCGCGCCTGCGCCAGCCGCGCCCCCCGGAAGCGCGGCGCCGAACCGTCGTGGGGGCGGAATTGCGCCCACCCGATGGAGCCGCAAAACCCCGCGGGGCCGAAGTTCGTCGACCGCAGGACCTGCTCCACGAACACGCGAATCGGCCCCTCGAAGCGGTGCAGCACGTCGTGCAACAGGACGACGCCCCCGTCCACGAGGTACGGAGCGAACAGGTCGAAGTCCTGCTTCGCGCCGGCGTAGGTGTGGTCCCCGTCGATCCACAGCATCCGGATGGGACGGTTCCATCCCGAGGCGAGGTCGCGCGACAGCGCGCGGTGCACCTCGACGTGCTCCGTCATGCCGGCGCGAGCGAGCGTGTCGCGGAACTCGTCGTACGACGACCCCCGGGCCCCCAGGCTCGGGTCGGTGCTGGCAGGCGCGGTAAAGGGGTCAACGGCGACGATGGCGCCGAGCCTGTACCGGGCGGCGATGGAGGCGAGGCCGACGGTGGACTTACCCTTGAAGCTGCCGATCTCGAGGATGGCGCCGCGGCCGGGAGCCGCGGCGGCGGCGAGCGCCAGGAAGCGCCCTTCCCGCTCGGTCAGGAGGCCCGGGGCCGCTCGCATCCGTTGCCAGGCTTCCTCACTCGCGGCCATGAAGTCATGGGGAATCAGAGTGGATGACCCAGGTCGAGCTCAACGATCGGCAAGGTCGCGTGCGCGCCCCAAGACAAGCTGAGATTGAGGCGGCCGGCGACGGTCTTACCGCCTACCTCCAGCGACACTCCATCCACGTACCCGGCGGGATCCCACGTCCAGCGATCGAGCACGGTCCCAGCGTCCCAGCGGATCCGGCCGAACGCGTCGGGCACGATTTCCCATTGCGCCCCCAGCTCCACCTTTTGCAGGTACCGGCCGCTCCGCTCCTGGGTGTGAAGCCCGACGAAAGAAATGTCGCGGTCCGGAAAGAGGTAATACGTGTTGGCACCGCCGAGAAAGAATTGGTAGTGGGGCGGGAGGGTGCCGCTCGACGCCCCGACGGTCGCCCCGCCCCAGAGGGACACGGTGGCAAAGAGCGGCAGGTACGCCTGCATGTCGGCGAACTGATGCGAGAACGGACCGCCGGTGCCGATGAGGCGCGTACCCCACTCCGAGAGCGCCCGCAATGCGACGCCGCGGCTCGGGAACACGCCTCGATCGTAGGTATCGACAGCGACGAGACCCGCGACGCTGTAGAAGGTCCGCACGATGGCTCCGGAATCCAGAGCGGACACCTCCTCGACCCAACGTGCGTCCTCGACTTTGCCCCGGACGGAGACCGCGGCCGCCGCGCCGAGGCTCCTCGCGATCGAGGCCGTCACGGCGGCGAGATCGACCCGAGCCTGGGCCACCCGGTGCCCTGCGTCGTAGAGATCGAATGGGCCGCGGGCGTAGTCGGCGCCCGCATCCAGCGTCACGGTCTTTCCGCCCCCCACCGGTTGAGACACGCCAAGCCCGACGTGGATCTGCTGGCCGAGGCGAACGTCCACTTGTCTGCTCAGGCCGACCCCGGCCGCGCCGCCGAGGGTGCTCGACAACAGGACAGAGGCCTTATAGCGGCTGTCGTACCGAAGGCCGAGCCCGAAGCGGCCCGCCGCTCGCTCCCTGAGGAACACGGTCAACGCGCGGCGATCCGGTGGGGTACCGGGGGGTGCGTCGAGCCGGTAGCGGACGCTCTCGAACAGCCCGGTGGCATAGAGCCGCGCGATGGCCCGATCGAGCTGGCGACGGGACACCCACGCGGGTGCCCTCAACCCGAGGGCACGGTCGAGAAACCCGCGCGGTACGCGGCCGGGACGGTCGAACTGGATTGTCGCGACGAACGCCGATTCGGGCGCCACGAGGAGCGGATGGGGCACCCGGACCCGCGGCGCGCGCGCCAATGCGGCTGCGATCTGCGGTAACGCGGCGCGCGCCGCCGCCTCGCCCCGCGCGATCAGCTCGGGCGCGCGATCGAACGCGAAGGTCGAGAACGCCCGTACGTCCGGCGTGATCAGCACGTCGCACTGCTTGCGCTGCGCGGTCTCCGAGTCCCAGATCCGGAACGAAACAGACTGCACCAAGGCGTCGACGAATGAGAAGATGCTGTCCCGCGGCTGCAGTGGGTCGGTCACGTCCGAGCAAATCAAGAAATCGGCCCCGAGCGCACGGGCGTCGGCAGCGGGCAGGTTCCGGACGACGCCACCGTCGATGAGCACCCGGCCCTCGATCTCGACCGGTGAGAAAACGCTCGGCAGCGCGATGCTGGCGCGCATGGCGTCGGGCAGAAACCCGTGATCGAGCGCCACCGCTTGGCCCGTTTCGATGTCGGTCGCGACCGCGACGAATGGAACGGGAAGCTCGCGGAACTCCCGCACCGAATGCACCGACCACGTGAGGCCGGTCAACAGCTCCGAGATCCGCTGCCCTGTGACGACGCTCCGGGGAAGGTGGATCCCGCCCCGGTAGATGGGCAGTGTGAGGAGATAGCGGTCCTCGGCGGACTTCCTTTCGACGGGGAGGTCCCGGCGCCGCACCGGGTCGGTCAGCATCTCGCGCCAGTCTGCGGTCGTGAAGATCGTGTCGAGCTGGCCGGCCGTGTAACCGATCGCGTACAGGCCGCCGACGACGCTCCCCATGCTGGTGCCCGCGACGACATCCACGGGAATGCCCGCGTCCTCGAGCACTCTCAGGACGCCGACGTGGGCGAGTCCGCGTGCGGCGCCGCCACTCAAGGCGAGGCCGATCCGCGACTGGGCGAGCCCGCGCGAGAGCGGCAGCAAGCCCCAGATTGCGACCACCAAGGTGACCTGTCGCGCAGTCATGAGTGCACTGCCCCCAAGGGGAATCGAACCCCTGTTCCCACCTTGAAAGAGTGGTGTCCTGACCGTTAGACGATGGGGGCGAGAGTAGCGGTAACGGGATTCGAACCCGTGTTTGAGCCTTGAGAGGGCTCCGTCCTAGTCCCCTAGACGATACCGCCATGCGGGCTGGGCGGACGAATATCGCCATCCGCGCGCGACGCCCGCAACCCGTTGACCTGTGAGCGGACCGGCGTACCGTATGTACGTGCCCGCTGGCAAGTTGAAGACCTGGCTCGCGCTCGTCACTCCCGAAGGCCTGCTGTTGCTCGCGACGGTGCTGGCGCTCCGCCTCGAGGCAGTCCAGGACGCCCTCCCGAGCTTCGCGCGCTTTTATCCCTACGCGGTCTTCATCGTCGGCGCCCTCTTGGCCTGGCGCTTCCAGCGCAGCCGTCTGCTGTTCGCCCTGATCGTGCTCGCGCTCGCGAGCTCGGGGTTGCAGCTCCGCGGCGGGGGGGGCGCCGCCGGGCGAGTCGCGTTCGCCGCCACGGCGCTGCTCCTCCCCCTGAACCTCGCGGGACTGGCCCTGCTCGCCGACCGCGGCACGCTGACACCCTTCGGCCTGTTGCGCCTCGGCGCGATCGCCGCCCAGGTGATCGGTGTCGATCTGCTGCGCCGCACCGCGCCTGCTGCCACCGCCAGTGTGCTCAGCCACGCCCTGCTGCCCGCGAAGCTGTTTACCTGGAGCCCGGTGAGTCAACCCGCCCTGCTCGCGTTCCTCGTCGCCGTGGTGATCACGGCCCTCCCCCTCGTCTTCGAGCCGAATGCCACGGGCCGCGGCTTCCTGTGGGCGATCGTCGCGTCGTTCCTCGCGGTCAGCGCCCGCCGTCCCGGCGCCTTGGGACCGGTGTATCTCGGGACCGCGGGGCTGATTCTCGTCGTGGCCGTGATCGAGGCGTCGTACCTCCTGGCGTACCAGGACGGCCTCACGCAGCTGCCGGCCCGCCGCGCCCTCACGGAGGCCATGCAGCGGCTCGCGGGCCAATACGCGGTGGCGATGGTCGATGTGGACCACTTCAAGAAGTTCAACGACGAGTACGGCCACGACGTGGGCGATCAGGTGTTGCGTATGGTGGCGTCGAAGCTGGCGCAGGTGCAGGGCGGCGGGCGCGCCTATCGGTACGGCGGCGAGGAATTCGCGATCATCTTCCCAGGCAAGGAGGTGGAGGAGACCCTGCCCCACCTCGAGGCGGTCCGTGAGGAGGTCGCGGAAGCGGCATTCACGATCCGACGCCGCATCCGTCGCAGGCGAGCGGAAAGCGAGAAAGGCTCGCGCCGGCGCCGTATCCAAGTCTCGATCACGGTGAGCATCGGCGTCGCCGCGAAGAACACCCGCCACGCGAACCCGGATCAGGTGATCCGGGCCGCCGACCAAGCCCTCTACCTCGCCAAGGAAGCGGGGCGAAACCGCCTCCGCTCCTGACGACTCACCCCGCCGCGTTCTCGGCCGCGCTCTGCTGCATCGGCTCGTGGGGCTGGGCGGTGACCCACACGCCGGGGTGCGGGATCGTCACACTGAAGTCCTCGCTCACGCGCAGCGGCCGCGCCGCATAGGCCGCCAGGGCGTCGCGCCACTGCGCCGGAAGCAGCTCGGCCGTCCGCAAGGGCAGCGCGATCGCGTTTCCCAGGCGGCCCAACACGGTGTTCTCCACGACGTCGGTCAGCGGCACGCCGCTCGGGGCTCTGAGCTTGGATAGGGCGACGTGACGCGCGGCCGGATCGCCCGCCGAGATGATCGCGGTCGAGTAATAGAGCAGATTCGCCTCGATGTGCTCCAGCAGGCGGTCGCCACGGCGACCCGCTTCCCCGTCACCACCCACGAGACGCTCGAGATCGGGCAGCAGCCCCCGGTCGAGCAGCGTGCGCCGGAAGATGTAGCCGAACCGCCGCACCACGTCTGGCGTCGCGACGTTGGGCAGCCGGAACGGGACGAACACGACGGGCCGGATGCGCGGGCTGCGGACCACGACGCGGAATCGCTCGAGCGGCTCGAAGAAATGGAACGTGACGACACGGTCGTGCGTGGTGTTGCGCACGGTGCGGATGGCTGTGCTGTCGGGCGCGGCGCCATCCACGTCCACCACCCCGAGCGGGCGGCGACGCAGGGCGTGGCTCATGCGCTCCGTGCGCTCCCGGATGAGCTCCACGCCTTCGGCCGCGGCGGCGTGCAGATCGGGATCGAAGAGCGTGTACGGCTCGAGCTGAAGCTCGGGCCGCAGGGCTGTCACGAGATCGCCCAGCATCGAGGTGCCGACCATGCGCGCCAGGATCTGGAGCGGCCGCTCCCGCCCGTCGGCCTCGCGCCGCCACCGCCCGTCCAGCACGGCCAACCGCGCCTCGTCACCGGGCGTGAGCGACACGCTGTACAGCAGCTCTCCCCATTGGACGCCGAGCGATTGCCACAGCTCTTCGACTTCGAGGAGCACACCGAAGCGCAGCGCTGCGGGCTGGTCGCTCGCGAGCGCGAAGAAGTCCGCCGGCACGTCCCGAGCCCCCCTCGGCCCGGCTACCCCCGTCGCCCCCGGCGCCCGGTCGGCGAACATCGCCAGACGCTGGAAATAGAGGACGTGGGCCGGCACCTCCTGCGGCTCCGCTCCACCCCCACGAGGGGTGACCGCAGCCATGACGCGTTCCGGCGTTCCTGAGGCGAGCGGCACCCAGCTCGGCGCGGCGAGGTCGGTCACACCCTCACCCAGCCGGGCCGTGACCAGCTCGATCGGCTCCTCGTTGCGGAGGCCAACACGCAGTCGCAGCCGCGGGCCGGAGCGGCGCGGCACCGACACCGTCCCGTCGGCTTCACTGACCCAGTAGCCGGCGGGATTGCTCGCACTGTCGAGCACTGTCACGGGGACGCCCTGAGCGGGCTTCCCCGTGTCCTGGTGCACGATGCGGAACACCCAAACGTCTTTGCCGGACGTGGTCATAAAGGGGCACCAATATGCAATTTGCCGGGCAAAACGAAAACGGGCCCCGGGCTAACTCCTTACAGGACACCGCGTCCGTCGGCGCGGCGTCAGCGGGAACCTTCCCCGGCGCCCCCACCATTCCTGTACGACATGGCGCAGCATCCCTCGCACGCACAAGGAGATCACCGCAAATGCGCTACACGGGGCTGGTCGGCCGACTGCTCTATTCGGCCATTTTTCTCATGACGCCGCTGGGCCATTTCTCGCCGCAGTACATCGGTTACGCCGCCCAGCAGGGCGTGCCGCTTCCCGCGCTCCTGGTCCCCCTGTCCGGCGTGATCGCGTTCGCAGGGGCGCTGAGCGTGGTGCTCGGATACCGCGCCAAGACCGGCGCGTGGCTGCTGGTTGTGTTTCTCGTGCCTGTCACCCTCATGTTTCACAACTTCTGGGCGGTAAAGGACCCCATGATGGCCCAGATGCAGATGGCCATGTTCATGAAGAATCTCTCGATGCTAGGGGGCGCGTTGCTGATCACGCAGCTCGGAACCGGCGCGTTGAGTCTGGACGCGCGCGCGCAGGCGGGGATCAGGGTTTAGCTCACCCCGAAGGCCCGAATCAGGCGCCGCAAAACGGTGCGCAGTCGTGGTCACATGACTCAGGTTGGTGCGGTGACGCCACAGCAGGGACCTGTTGCGAGGTCGCGACGGTGGCCCGAACTGTGCATCGGGGGCGCCTGACTCCGACCGGAACTAGGCGATGTCCACACAGGCCACGTACGACACGACGATCTGCCCACCTGCGGGTCAGAGTGAGCTGGTCGTCCTCCCGCTAGAACGGGTGCTGGGAGAAGTCCGCCCGCTGGTCGAGCGTGTGGGGGCGCGCAAGCGCGTCGCCATCACCTTCGACACCGATGAGCATCTACCAACGGCAGCCCGCAACGAGCTTCCCCTCATGCGGCTGTGCTACCTGCTCATCGCCCGCGCCATCAGCGTCACGCCGCCGTACGGCGTCGTGCGGGTCGCGGCGAGTGTGCTCCCGGGCGGCGAGGCCGCGGGGGTGCAACGGTCCGTTCAGGTCGGCGTGTGGGACGCGGGGATGGGGATCACCGCGAGCGATTTCGAGCGCGTGTTTCAGGACTTCGAGCCGCTCGACGTGATGCGGGCCGAGGGCTGCTACGGGATGACGGTCGGCTGCCGGCTCGCCCACCTGCCGGGCGCCCGGCTCTCGATGAACGCGAATTGGGGACAGGGCTGCACGTTTACCATCAAGCTGCCGGCCGCCTGAGTGCACGCCCCGTTCATTGACACACCGGCACGCCGTCCGGATCAGAGTTTTTCGCGGGGCGGAGGGGGTTCGCGTCGCCCACGTAGATCGCGCAACTGATCGCGGTGTTGGCGTTTGTTTCGCGCGCCGTCCAACCGCTCTTGTTGCCGTTAGCGAGCCGCAGCTGGTCCAACGTATTCCCGTGCGACGGGCACCAAGCCGCGCTGCCGGCCGCCGGCGGGTTGTTACAGTCCACCTGGTCCGTGTACGCAATCGAATCGGCGAAGTAGGCCTCTTCCGCCGTCATCAGGTTCCGGAGGTCCGACTTCATCGACGCGACGTACGCCTTCTCTTTCGTGTTGGCGAACTTCGGGATCGCGAACGCGACGAGCAGGCCGATGATGACGACCACGATCAACAGCTCGATCAGCGTGAACCCCGTGCGATTCATGCGATCCTCCGGCTGAATCGCCTGCGCCCAAAGCGACGTGGACGCGAAAGTGCCGCCACGGAGCGGAGGGTGGTGATGCTCGTTCCGCAATGGTCGTGCCGGGGAGGTCATGATCGCAGGCAACTAGCTCCGTTACCATGGACATACGCCGCGGGCTCGGGAACCGGCGGCATGGCGATCGCCCCCCCGCACTCGGGTGTTTTGCAAGGCTGCGCGCGGGATTCCGATGAGCGCAATGATTCGTCGGAGGGCCGCGCCCTCGGCAGTAACGGGCGTCCCTGGCTTACGTGGCGCTTGCGGTGGAAGGTGTCGGAGGCTCCGGCAGCAAGGTCCCAATGACCCGCAGGAGTTCGGCCGCGTCGAACGGCTTCTTCAGAAATGCATTCGCTCCACCGGCCGTCGCGCGTGCCGCGACGTCCAGCGGCCCCGCGCGATCGGCGCCCGAGATGGCAATGATCTTGAGCGCCGGCCAGTTCTTCCGCACCAACGGGATCGTATCGAGCCCTCCGAGGCCGCGCATGTAGATGTCCACGATCACGAGGTCAACGCTCCAGCTGCGCAGCAGCCCAAGCCCGGCCGCGGCATCCCCCACCTGAAGGACCTCGTGACCGGCGCGCTGCAGCATCCGGCCCAGGACCGATCGCACCGCTGGGTCGTCGTCGATCACTAGAAGGCGCGCCACCTACAGAACGGGGCTTTCTTCGAGGTAGTGCTCGTCCCAGGCAATCGGGAAGGTCTGGCTGCACCGGGGACACAGTTGCTTCGCTAGTTGCGTGGCGGGTAGCACGACCCGGGTCCGACACCCAGGGCAGACGATGTAGCCGCGCCGAAAGACCTCCGGGGTGCGCGCGGACACCACGGGGTTTCGCAAGACCGTCCAGTCCCGCGGCGGCGTGACCCGGATCTCGACGTACGGGCGTGGCACGGTCACGGGCGCGCCCTCCACGCTGAGCACGACCTCAAGCCGGCTCACCAAGGCGACGCGATACCACGCACCACGCCGGAGCGGCACGTGGACGGTGGTCTTCAATCGAGCCCATCGGATCGTCTCCACGTTGGCAAGCCCCAGGACTCGCGCCTGACGAAGCTGCATCCCCACCTCGTCGCGCGGTAGGGCCTGGTCGCAGCGCTGACTGTCCGCGTCCCCATGTCGCACGCGCACCCCACGGTGCCGCAAGAACGACGGCGTATCCGCCGCTGGACGAAGGGAACCGCGAGGGCCTGGCTATCGAGATCGCGACCTCGCTGCCGAGCTGGCGCGTGGTCGCCCTGCTGGGCGAACTCGTGGCTCCCCTCCCCTGTCCTTCACACCTGCGCCAATGGGAACCTCGCGACTCTCGAAGGACGTGGCGGGGCGCAATGATTCTTACTGCCGCATTCGGATTGGACCCAAGTTGGACCCAACAGGCGGGGGGGAGGCGAACAGCGAAGCTGCTAAGTCCTTGCGAGATAAACAGGCCCGGCAGGAATCGAACCTGCAACCCCCGGTTTTGGAGACCGGTGCTCTACCAATTGAGCTACGGACCTAGGTGGTGCTCGGAGCGGAAGCTAGCGAGCCCGGGGAAGGCGTGGAAGGCGCCGGAATCGCTTCGCGTGGCGGGAGGAAGGCCCTCGCTCCCTAATCCGTCGTGGGCCGTCACAAAATCAGCGAGGTGCGCCAACTGCGCATTTTTGAGCGTCATCGGGGCTGACGCATGCCGGGAAGTACGGCGCCCCACTCGCGTGCGAGGCGGCAACGACGACCCCTGTCACCCCGAGAGTGACCCCACCCAGCATCAGGAGTGTGCGTCGCAGCGCGGGCTGACGCGCTCGCATCGCGTGCACGCTCGACAGCGGCATCTCCACGTAGTGCACCCCCTCGACCAGCCCGGCGAGTGTATCGGCCTTGACCTTGGGTGCCAAGAGCGCCACCTCGCTGTTGTCGGCCGCGGTAATCCAGACGATGGCTGGGGCCTTCGCGACGATGAACTGGGCCGGCTGGTGCACGGCCGCGATGGCCGTGCACCCTGTTGCGAACGGGATGAGCGGCATCAGGGTAGCGACGTTGGGGCGACGCATGATGGTTTGCTCTCCGCGAAGCGACTCCACGCATGAGCCATGGCGTCTACGATTCGACCATTAGGGGTGGCTGACGGGAATCGAACCCGCAACCTCTGGAGCCACAGTCCAGCGCTCTAACCGATTGAGCTACAGCCACCACGAGGCCCCCGCGCGAGCAGAATCTAACGGGTCACGGCTGCGGCCAGAAGCGGTCGGCCAGCTCCGCGGTGTGCGGATCCGCCGGCACTGCCTCCCTATCGAGGGACGCGAGCGACACGATCCCCCGCACCGCGTTCGTGAAGAACACGCTCCTCCCCACCAACGCCTCGCGCCGGTACTTCCCTTCTCGCACCAGCACTAGCTCTAGGACTCGGCCCCGCCCGATCCCCGCCAGCACCCCCAGCTCGAGCGCCGGCGTCACCAATCCGTCCCCCTCCCACCAGAAAACATTCCACACCGTCCCTTCCGTCACCCAGCCGTCGTGCGTGAGCAGCAGCGCGTCGTCCGCCTCGGCGATCTCGGCTTCCTGCGCTGCGTCCACGAAGCAGTCCCGCTGCGAAGTCTTGTGGGGGTAAGGCACGTGCGGCTCCGCGGCGGTGATCACGGCCGGCGGCGCGAGCGGCGGCACGTCACGCACCGTCACCGTCGCACGGCCGTCGCACACCTCGACCCGAAGTGCGGCGTCGTCCGTCGCCGAGTACGGCGTGACCAGGGCCGCGATGTCTCGAGCCGGCCGCCGCAGCCCGAGCTCTGCGAGCGAATGCTCGAGCCGGGTGAGATGGTGCTCCAGGAAGGGGATGCGCCCGCGGCGCACCCGCATCGTCTCGATCAGCGCGAAGCCCGGCGTCACCATGGCGGCCCCCTGCGGGCCAAGCTAAGGCTTGCGCCGGGAGGCGCCACTCCTACAGTTGGGGTCGGAAAACCGTGCCCTGGTCCCTCCCCCACAGGAGAATCCATGAAAGGCGTCTGGAAATCGTTGCGGTGCCTGGTGGCGCTGTCCCTGGCCTTTGGCTGCTCCCACAAGCCACCTGCCGATTTCGCTCCTGACCCCGGACTCCTCTCCCGCATCCGGGAGATCCAGATCAAGACCACGACAACGCAGGCTTGCCCGGGCACCGCTGTCGCCGCGTCCTACGACGCGGTGCTGGACGACGGCGAGCACGTCCCATTCTTGCGAAGCTACGACAAGAAGCATCCGCCCCGGCTCCACGTCGTGTTCCTCGAGTTCTCGAGCTCGGAAGCGAACAGCAACAACGACGGCACATGGGTGCTTTCGCAGGATCCGCTGCTGAGTGCCGCCTCCGGCTACCAATTGCACGTGTCCCTCCGGGCGAAACCCAGCATTCAGGGCTCGGCGACGGTGGCACCCGACTACAGCTGCTCCCCGCACTCCTTCGGGTTCGCTGGCGAACAGGGCGGGCCCTCGCAGGCCGGGGGGAATGGACCCGACGTCACCGTGCGCATCGGGCGGGGGCGGTCCCCATTCTACGACAGACTTCTTGTGGTGGGGATTCAGGTGGGCATGCAGGCGCCGTACTACGAGCTGTATGACGCGCGGTCGATTCCGCCTGCCGACTTTCTCATCGTCGAATCACGCGGCGGGCGCGGCGGGTTGGGCACGCCTGGCCCTAAGGGGGGCGATGGCGCGGCGGGCGCCGCAGGGTGCCCAGCCCAGGCGGGCGGCCCGGGGGGCGACGGCGGCAGCGGCGGTCCCGGCGCGCCCGGCGGGCGCGGAGGTCCCGTCACCGTCGTGGTGCCCGCCGACGATCCCTACATGGCAGGTCTCGTCGCCGCCCGCAGCCCCGGCGGACCGGGTGGACCGGGAGGCGTCGGCGGGCCGGGTGGCGTGGGAGGCAAAGGTGGCAAGGGTGCCGTCGGCACTGACGGGAAGCCCTGCCCCGACGGTGCGGACGGTGCCGCGGGCCGCAAGGGACAACCGGGACCGACCGGCTCCGAGGGACCGCGTGGTCCACGCACGGAGATCGTACCGGTGCCGGGCAACCAGGTCTTTGGTCCGCAGGTACCGCCCGAGCTGGCGGCGTTGCTCGGGGGCGGGGGGGGGCAGCCGCGCCGGCGTTAGGCGTTTACCGCGCGCATCGCCGCTTCCGGGTAACGCGCGCCGGCGGCCACGCCCTTGGGCGCCACGGCGTCAATACGGCGTAGGTCGTCGGCGCTGAGCGCGACGGCCAGTGCCGCGACGTTTTCCTCGAGATAGCGACGGCGCTTGGTCCCGGGGATCGGAACGACGTCCTTCCCTTGCGCATGCACCCACGCGAGGGCGAGCTGGCCCGGGGTGCGGCCCTTCTCGCGCGCGATCTCCTCGATGCGGCGCACCAGGTCCAGGTTCCGCTGAAAGTTCTCGCCCTGGAAGCGCGGATGGTTACGGCGCCAGTCGTCCACGGCCAGATCTTCAAGTTTCGCGAACCGCCCGGTGAGGAATCCCCGCCCGAGCGGGCTGTAGGCCACGAACCCGACGCCCAGCTCGCGGCACGTCGGCAGGATCTCGTCCTCGGGATCGCGGCTCCAGAGGGAGTACTCGGTTTGCAGCGCGCTGATCGCGTGGACCGCGTGCGCGCGCCGTAGGGTGGCGGGCGACGCCTCCGAGAGACCCAGGTAACGCACCTTCCCCTCCCGCACGAGCTCGGCCATGGCACCGACCGTTGCTTCAATCGGCACGGTACGATCGACGCGATGCTGATAGTACAAGTCGATGTGATCGACCCCGAGCCGCTTGAGGGAAGCGTCGCACGCGGCGCGGACGTACTCTGGTCGCCCGTTGACGCCTTTGAAGCTGCCGTCCGCGCCGCGCACGCTGCCGAACTTCGTGGCGAGCACGACCCGGTCGCGCTGCCCGCGGATCGCCCGGCCTACCAGCTGCTCGTTCGTGAACGGCCCATACACGTCCGCGGTATCGAGCAGCGTCACGCCCAGCTCGATCGCCCGGTGAATCGTCGCGATCGCTTCAGGCTCGTCGCGTCCCCCATAGAAATCCGACATGCCCATGCACCCCAGCCCCTGTGCTGAGACGACGAGCCCCTGACGACCCAGTTGGCGCTGTTCCATGCCATGCCTCCGTATCGTGATGACGGCCCGCTCGTCAAACCCACGCGGGACGCTGCTGGTTCCCGGCCGCTACCTTAGAGAGATCATGACACAGACATGGGACGTGATCGTCATCGGAGCGGGCCACAACGGGCTCGTGACGGCGGCCTACCTCGCGCGGGCGGGCCGCCGCGTGCTGGTGTTGGAGCGACGCAGCATGGTAGGCGGCGCGTGTGTGACGGAAGCAGTGTGGCCCGGATACCGCGTCTCCACGGCAGCCTACGTGAACTCCCTGCTCCGACCCGAGGTCATCCGCGATCTGGAGCTGGCGCGCCACGGGTTCGCGCTCCTCCCCCGCGATCCGTCGTCGTTCACGCCCTTTCCCGACGGCCGCTACCTCTTGCTCGGCCCCGACCGTGAGTTGACGCGGCGCGAGGTCGCGAAGTTCTCCGAGCGCGACGCCGCTGCTTTGCCCCCTTACGAGGCGATGCTCGAACGGATCGCCGCGTTCGTCGAGCCCACGCTGCTCGAGACACCTCCCGACCCGTGGTCGTTCCGGCCTCGCAACGTGCGGCGCCTCGCCCGCCTCGCCTGGCGCTTCGCGCGGCTGGGGAAGGACGGCCCGCGGGCCCTCGAAATCCTGACGGGCGCCGCGCGCCCGATTCTGGATCGCTGGTTCGAGTCGGAGCAGCTCAAAGTGACCCTCGCCACCGACGCGGTCATCGGCGCGATGGCCTCCCCGTCCACACCGGGCACGGCATACGTGTTGTTCCACCACGTCATGGGCGAGTGCAACGGGGTGCGGGGCGTGTGGGGCTACGTGCGCGGCGGCATGGGCGGGATCAGCGACGCGCTCGCGGCCGCGGCGCGCGAGCGCGGGGCCGAGATCCGCGTCTCGAGCGCCGTTACGAAGATCCTGACGCGCGGGCGCCGCGTCGCGGGCGTCGTGCTCGAGGACGGCACGGAGCTCCGCGCTCGCCGCGTCGTCTCGAACGCCGATCTCCGCATGACCTTCCTCGAGCTGCTCGATCCTGCGACGCTGCCCCCCGAATTCACCGCCCAGGTTCGCCAGATCGATTACGCGAGCGGCTCGCTCAAGATCAACGTCGCGCTGTCCGAGCTCCCGGACTTCACCTGCCTGGCCGGCACGGCTCCGGGACCGCAACACCGTGGCACCATCCACATCGCGCCCACCCTCGACTACATGGAACGGGCCTACGACGATGCCAAGTACGGCCGGCCGTCCGCGCAGCCGATTCTCGAGTGCACGATTCCGTCAGTGGTCGATCCGACGGTCGCGCCCCCGGGCAAGCATCTGATGTCGCTGTTCGTGCAGTACGCGCCCTACGCGCTGCGGGAGGGCACCTGGGACAGTTGCAAGGAGCAGTTCGCCGACCGCTGCTTCGACCTGCTCGCGCAATACGCGCCCAACGTCAAGCGCGCCGTGATCGCCCGGCAAGTGCTCTCGCCCCTCGACCTGGAGCGGCAATTCGGGCTCACCGGCGGCAACATCTTCCAGGGCGCGATGACGCTGCGCCAGTTGTTTTTCCTCCGGCCGCTCGCCGGCTACGCGGACTATCGCACCCCGATCCGCGGGCTGTACCTGTGCGGCGCCGCGACGCACCCGGGCGGCGGCGTGATGGGCGCCTGCGGCTACAACGCCGCGCGCGAAATGCTCCGCGACCGCTAGCTCTTCTTCTGCGCCGTGGGCGGCAGCAACCCGTTCAGCCGCAGGTAGATGGCCATCTGGCTGTAGTGGTCCGCCCAGTCGGCTACCGTGATCAACGCGGCCATTGCCTTCGTCTGCTTGCGGCCGCCGAAGAAGTCGATGCTGTCGCCCAGCTGCGCGTCCTGCAGCCCGGCGAACGCGGTCTGGCAGAACTCGAATGAAGCCTTGAGTCCCGCGACCAGTTTGTCCTTGGGATCGGTCCCCGCCACGTTGCCGCGGTCCGGCGCCTTCTGGCCGGCTGTGGCTCCGCAGAGATAGTCATTCCCCTCCTTGACGAGGTGGGCGACCACGTCACCGAAGCTCATCTGGGCGGGCGTGGGCTTGAACCCGTACTTGTCGGCGGGCATTTCCTCGGCGGCGTCGACGATGTTCTTTCCCTGCCGCTGCTGGATCGCCCGCAACCCGGACGTGACCGGATTCTGGGCCTGCGCCAACGCGACCGCGACCGGCACGGCGCAGAGGGTGACCAGGATGGTGCTGAGCGTGGCTCTCATGCGGATCTCCTGTGTTAGGGCGTGATGACGGCCGCCGGAATTCTGTACAACAAAGCCGCCCGCGTCCAGGCTACATTAGGCGGATGCGTCTAACCCTCTCGTACACCCTGCTGTGCACCCTCGCTGTGCGCGCCGCCGCCCAATCCAACGCCGAGCTGGTCACGAACGACTCCTATACGCGATCGCACGACTACGACCTCGTGCACCAGCGGATCGAGGTCCGGGACTTCGATTGGGACTCGACCACGTTCACCGGCCGCGTCACCACCACGCTCGTCGCGCTGCGACCGGGGCTGGATTCGATCGTCCTCGACGCGGGGAAGCTGCTCACGATCCGCCGCGTGACCGGCGTCGGCACCGGAGCGAAGAGCCTGCGCTTCGCGACCCACGGCGACACGCTGGTCGTGTTTCCCGTGACGCCGGTGGCGTTCCGCGACACCATGCGGTTCACGATCGAATACCGGGGACGCGTAGACAACGGCAAGGGCCTCACGTTCATCACGCCCGAGGGCCGGCCGCACCGCCCGCAGCAGATCTGGAGCCAGGGCGAAGACATGGACAATCACTACTGGTTCCCGACCTACGACTTCCCGAACGACAAGATGACGTGGGAGCTGGTTGCGACGGTGCCGGCGGCGTACGCGGTGGTGTCGAATGGGCGGCTGGTGCTCGATCGCAAGAACGCGGACGGGACCCACACGGTGGATTGGCGGCAGGAGCTGCCGAGCGCGAGCTACCTCGTGTCCCTCGTCGTGGCACCGCTCGCTCGCCTCGCCGACACGTGGCGCGGCATCCCGGTGGACTACTACGTGTACCACGCCGACAGCGCGATTGCCCGCCGCCTCTTTGCCGTCACGCCCGACATGATCGACGTGTACTCGCGTCTCACGGGCATCACGTATCCCTGGGCCAAGTACGCGCAGACCACCGTCGCCGACTTCTTCGGTGGGATGGAAAACGTCAGCGCGACCACGCTGATCGACGGGCTGCCCGACGAGCGCGCGTACCGGGATCGCCCCTGGTACCTCTGGATCCTCATCCCGCACGAGCTTTCGCACCAGTGGTTCGGCGACTACACCACCACCGAGAACTGGGCGAACATGTGGCTCAACGAGGGCTTCGCCGAGTTCATGCCGGGGCAGTATTGGGGCGCCAAGCTCGGGGGCCACGCGGCCGACGATTACTACCTCGACGAGTACACCCAGTTCTTGGGGCTGGACGCGCGCCGGCGCATGCCGCTTGCCGCCAAGGGCTCGAACAACATCTATCCCAAGGGCGCCTTGGTGCTGCGCATGCTGGAGCGCTACCTCGGCCCCGAGCGGTTCTGGGCGGCGGTGCACACCTACCTCATCCGGAACGCCCTCGGCAACGCGACCTCGGACGACCTGCGCCAGGCCGTCTTGCTCGCCACGGGCGAGAACCTCGCATGGTTTTGGGACGAGTGGGTCTACCAGGCGGGGTATCCCGCCTTCACCGTCGCCGCCACGTACGACAGCGCCGCGAGACGGCTGACGCTCGCGGTGAAGCAAACGCAGACCGATTCCGCGAAGGCCGACTCCAACGGTCTCAGGTTCACGACGCCTGCAGTGTTCCGGATGCCGGTAACGATCCGGGTGGGCACCGCCGCGGGAGACGTGGTGCAGCGGGTGACCTTGGACGCGCGGGAGCAGTCCGTCGCGCTGGACGGCGTGGCGGGACCGCCGACGATGGTCGTGTTCGACGCCGGAAACGCGATCCTCAAGACCCTCACGTTCGATGAGCCGACCGGCTGGCTCGCGACGCAGCTCGAGCGCGATCCCGACCTCTGGAACCGTTTCTGGGTCATCCAGCAGCTCGCCGGCCGGCAGGCGGACTCGGCGGCCGGCCGGGCGCTCGCCGCTGCCGCCACGGGCGCCGATTACTTCGCGACCCGCGCGCAGGCGGCCGAGGCCCTGGCCGCCTTTCCCCAGTCGACGGCCGTCCCCGCGCTCACGACAGCGCTGCGCGATACGTCGGCGGCCGTGCGGCAGTCGGCGCTCGGGGCGCTGGCGGAGCTCGGCGCCTCTACGGTGGTCGCACTCGCCCGCACGGCGCTCGACTCCGACCCCAGCTACGCGGTGCGCGCCGCGGCGGTCGGCGCCCTCGCCCGCGCCGATTCCGCCCACCCGCGGGCGGTGATCGCCGCGGCGCTCGCGACGCCTTCCTACCAGGAGAGCATCCGGACCGCCGCGCTCCGCGCGATCGCACAAGCGAACGACACGAGTTTCATCGAGCGGGTGGAGGGCATGCTGGCCGATTTCCGCGTGCCGGCTCAGGTACTCGCAGCCCTCGCCAACCGCGGCAGCACCCGCGCCCTCGACGTCCTCAGCCGTCACCTCGACGACGAGCGTCCCTACGTGCGGCGGGTCACCCTGCAGGCGTTCCAGTTCGCCCTGCGGCCCGAGCTCGCGGTCGCGCGACTGCGTGCCGTCCAGGACAAGCTCAAGCACCCCGACGCGCGAAAGCGGGCGGCCTCGGTCCTCGAGCAGCTCGGCCAGCGGCAACCGGGGGAGTGAGCGCCGCCTACTGGCGGGTGAGCCGCGCGCCGCGCTACAGCCTGTTGTTCGCGCTGCCCCTGCTGCTCGCCTACCAGATCCTCGCCGCGCTGGAGCCGATCGGACCGCGCGGCTCGCTGCGCAACGGTGCCGACGTCATTCTCGAGAGCCTGTTCGTCGCGCTCGCGGGGCGTTGGGGTCCGCTCGTCTTCATGACATGTGTGATCGGCGCGGGGCTCTGGCTGGTCGCGCGCGATATGCAAGGCCACGGCGGCCGGCTGCGGGCCGGCGTGTTTGTCTGGATGCTGGCGGAGGCGGCGGCGCTCGCGGCCGTGTTCGGCGTGGTGGTCGGCGGACTCGCGTCGCAGGTCACGGCACCGCCGGCTCCCGCCGCCGCAATGGGCGCCTCGCAAATCGAGACGCTCCGCTCGGGAACGCGCGTGATGCTGTCGCTCGGCGCCGGGATCTACGAGGAGCTGTTGTTCCGCGTGGTCCTGGTGACCGCGCTCGCCTGGCTCGCGGAGGGGGTGTTCGGGTGGAGCCCCACCCTCGCCGGCGGCTGGGCCGTCCTGCTCGGCGCCGTCGTGTTCTCCGCCGTGCATTACGTCGGGCCCTATGGCGATCAACTCACCGTCTACTCATTCATCTTCCGGATGATCGCGGGGTTGTTTTTCAGCGCCCTCTACCTGGTGCGCGGATTCGGCATCACGGCCTGGACGCACGCGCTGTATGACATGTTCCTGTTGGTGACGTAAGAGCTGCTGTCGGCAATCGGCATTCAGCTATCCTTGTCCACGACATAGACGTTTCTCTGCGCCGTCGGCATGAGCACCATGTCGAGGATGTTCACGTGGTCCGGGAGGTTCACGACGTAGGAGATGGCGTCCGCGACGTCATCCGCGGAGAGCGGCCTGAATCCCTTGTACACGGCCTTGGCCCGCTCCGCGTCCCCGTGGAAGCGCACCTCGGAAAACTCCGTCTCCACGAACCCCGGGTCCACGCTCGAGACGCGGATCGCGGTGCCCGCGACGTCGAGGTTCATCCCTTCGTTCAGGGCGCGCATGGCGAACTTGGTCGCGTTGTACACGTTGCCCCCGGGATAGACCATGTGTCCCGCGGTGCTGCCGATGTTCACGACGTGACCCGTGCGCCGCGCCACCATATGGGGAAGGATCGTCCGCGTCACATTCAGCACGCCCTTGATGTTCGTATCGATCATCTTGTCCCAGTCCTCGAAGTCACCCTCGTGCAGCTTCGACAGACCGCTCGCGAGCCCGGCGTTGTTGAGCAGCACGTCCGGCACCGCGTCGCCGCGCACCAGCGCCTCGCCCTCGCGCTGCACTCCCGCGCGGTCGCGCACATCCACCTGCGCGATGCTCACGGGGACCCGGTGCGCGGCGCGCAGCTCGGTGGCGAGGCGCTCCAGGCGGTCGCGTCGGCGCGCCCACAACACGAGCCGCGCCCCCTGTGCCGCGAAACGTCGCGCGCACGCCGCCCCGATCCCGGAGCTCGCCCCCGTGATGAAGACCAACTTCCCGGCCATCCTTCCCCCCGTCCCTCGTCCCTCGTCGTTCATCGCATATTCCCCGTGTGCCCGAGCGAGTACCGGCCAGGCTGCGGCCACACCGTCAAACCGTGCGGCCCGCGCTCCACCTTGATGCGGTGGGTCAGCCGCCCCGTCGCGGTGTCGAAGACGTACACCTCATAGTCGAACCGACCCGAGAGCCACAGCTCCTTACCGTCGGCGCTCACGTTGCCCATGTCGGGGCTCCCGCCCCCGGGCACCGGCCAGGTGGCCACGACCGTGCGCGTCGCGAAATCGATCACGCTCACGCTCCCCGGGCCGTGGCGGCCCCCAATGACCGTATTCCAGCCGCGGTTCGCGACGTACAGCACGTGGCCGTCGCGGCTCGGGTACAGGCCATGCGCTCCCTTCCCCGTGTGGATGAAGCCCACGATCCGGAGGGCCGCGGGATCGAGCACGTGCACTCCATCCGCGGTGAGGTCCGCCACGTAAAAGAGGCGCCCGTCCGGCGCGGAGCGGACATCCTGCGGCATCGCGTGCCCGAACGAATCCGGCGGCAGCGTGATGTAGCCGACGATCTTGTGCGCGGCCACGTCCAGCTTGAGCAGTTGGCCTGAGAACTCGCAGGTCGCGATGGCGAAGCGACCGTCGGCGGTGAAATCCATGTGGTCCACACCGCCGCAGCGCACCGGCACCGAGTCGTGCAGGGCCATGGTGTGGGGGTCGCGAAAGTCGAGTCGATGCTGCCGCTCGGCAACCACAATCGCGAAGCGCCCGTCGGGCGTGAAGTAGAGGTTGTACGGATCGGCCACTCGGATGCTCGGGCCCGGCGCCGCGGTCGTGGGGTCGATCGGCGTCACCGTGTTCCCGCCCTCGTTCGCGACCCAGAGCGTGGCGAAGTCGTAGCTCGGGACGACGTGCTGGGGCACGATGCCGGTCGGGAACGTGCGCACGACTTGGTACGTCGCGAGGTCGATGACGCTGACGGTGCCGGCGCCGCCGTTCGGGACGTAGGCGCGCGGCAGCGCGCGGGCCGCCGCCGGGCTCAGCATTCCAGCACCCGCTGCGGCGTAGACGTTGCTGGAGCCGACGAGGGGCGGCATCCCAGGCAGGAGCGTATCCCGCGCGACCGACACTGCCGGTGCACTCGCGCGCTCGCCCCGCCCACACCCGAGGGCAAGCACGACGGTCGCGGTGACCGCACGGGCCCGCGTCATGGCGCACAAAGAGAACCCGGGTGACGCGCTCGTGTCCAGGGACCCGGCCTCGGCATCTCGGGTAACAGGCAGCAACGTACGCCGACGGAGGGATGATGTCCGACGCATCCCACGCCCCCCCTCTGGTGGTCATCTCTAACCGGCTTCCATTTCAGGTCGAGCGGCGCGGCGGCAAGCTGCACCTCACGCGCTCGCCGGGAGGACTCGTCGCGGCGCTCGATCCCGTGTTGCACGGGCGTGGCGGCGTGTGGGTGGGGTGGCCCGGGGTCGCCCAGGAGGACCTGGACGCGCTGGGAGCGGAGGGGATGCGCCCGCCCGGCTCCGCCGGACTCACCTACCGGCCCGTGTCGCTTAGCGCGCACGAGCTGTCGCAGTACTATGCCGGGTTCTCGAACCGCACGCTGTGGCCCCTGTTCCACTACTTCGTGGGGCGCACCAGCATCGACGACGCGGCGTGGAGCGTCTACGATCGCGTGAACGAGCGCTTCGCCCAGGTCGCCGCCGCGGACCATCATCCCGACGCCTTGTTCTGGGTCCACGACTACCAGCTGCTCCGCGTTCCGTACTACCTGCGCCGCCTCGTCCCGAAGGGCCGCATCGCATTCTTCCTGCACATCCCGTTCCCTGCCGCCGACGTGTTTCGCGTGCTGCCCTGGTCGCGCACCCTGATGCGCGGCATCCTCGCCTCCGACCTGGTCGGGCTGCACGTCCCGGCCTACGTGGAGCACGTGCTCCGCTGCGCCGAACGGCTGCTCGGCTGTGAGGTGGATTATGCCGCCGGCATCGTGCGCTTCGAAGGTCGTGAGGTCTCGGTCCAGAGCCATCCTATCGGGATCGACGTCGCCAAGGTGGAGAGCCTCGCTGCGGCCCCGGCTGCGTCCTCCAACCTCCCGCGCGGGCCCGAACGCGTCGCGGAAATCATCGGCGTGGACCGGCTCGACTACACCAAGGGCATCCACGAGCGCCTCCTCGCGGTCGAGCGCCTGCTCGAGAGCTACGGCGGCTACCGCGGGCGCGTGCTGTTCACCCAGGTACTCGTCCCCAGTCGCGAGCGCGTCGCCGACTACGGCGAGCTCAAGCGGGAGATCGACGAGACGGTGGGTCGCATCAACGGCCGCTTCGCCGAGCAGGGGTGGAGTCCG
>WNGI01003243.1_pt1 | contig 26738 bp, 27 predicted proteins | sample 5400621 | NCBI WGS metagenome assembly WNGI01 (sample SAMN13153374, study PRJNA577476) | soil metagenome | isolation source: 20 cm soil or saprolite under Garry oak tree replicate 1 | place: USA:California | collected 2016-06-15 | reverse complement strand
TCGCCGCCGTTGCGGCGGGCGACCTGCCGGACGAGAGCAAGCCCGAAGCCGCGTCGCTTTCGGTTGGGTCCGGCCTTGGTGCTGAAACCTTCCTGGAAGATCTGGCCGTCGACCCCGGCGGGGATCCCCGCGCCGGAATCGTGCACCTTGATCACCAGCTCGCCATCCTGCTCGTTGACCGAGACGCTGACCCAACGCTCGCTGGACGCAGCGGCGGCGTCGAGGGCGTTGTCGATGAGGTTGCCCAGGAGCGTGATCAGGTCCTCGCTGCCAATAGAAGGAGCGCCCTGCGCACGCCCGGCCGAGCTGCGCGTCATCACCGTGTCGTCGCTGACGCGGAGCTCGATTCCACGCTCGGAGGCGATCGCCGCCTTGGCCAGCAGCAGGGCGCCGAGCACCGGGTCGCCGACGCGCTCGAGCAAGGACTCGGTCAGCTCCTGGTGGAGGCCCGACGTCTGGGCGATGAGCTCCATGGCGTCTTCGACGCGCCCCATCTGCATCAGGCCCGCGATTGTGTGCAGCCGGTTTGCGAACTCGTGCGCCTGGGCCCGAAGCGCGTCGGTGAGGCTGTCGACGCCAAGCCCCCGCGCCAGGCCGGTCAGCTCTGTGGTGTCGCGCAGCGTCGCCACGTGGCCGATCTCCCGACCGCGGACGAGGATGGCGCGGCGGCTCGCGACCAGCACGCGCTCGCCGGCGAGCAAGACTTCGTCCTCGTCTTTCAGCCCGCCGGAGAGAAACTTCAGCAGCCGGCCCTGGGGAAGCACCTGGGCGACCTTCCTTCCGACGCAGTTGTCCGGAAGCATGAGCAGCCGCCTGGCCTCATCGTTCGCCAGCGTGATGGTGCCGTCGCTGTCGGTCGCGATCGCGCCTTCATGGATGCCCTGGAGGCTGGCTTCTCGCTCCTCCAGCAGGCCCGCGATCTCGTACGGCTCGAGGCCGAACGTCTGGCGCTTCAACCGCCAGGCGAGCACCCAGGATGCGATCACCCCGATCGCGAGCGACGGCAGCAGGCTGGTCGCGAAACCGGGGAGCTCGCCCAGCAAACGCTCGGCCAGTGGCGGCTCCAGGAATCCCACCGAAACCATGCCAATGACCTGGCCCTGGTCGAAGATGGGTGCCTTGCCCCTGGCGGAGACCCCGAGCGTGCCTCGCTGCACGCCGACCCACGTCTGACCCGCCAGCACCGGGCCGGGATCCTCGTCGACCGGCTTGCCGATCAAGGCCGCGTTCGGATGCGAGTAGCGGATGCCCCGGGCGTCGGTCACGACCACGTAGCTGGCGCTGGTCGAGCGGCGGATGGTCTCGGCCGTCTGCTGGATCGCCGCCCCCGGGTCGCCGGCGAGCAGCGCCTGCTGGATCGAGGCGTTGCTGGCGACCGACTCGGCGATCGCAAGCGAGCGCTGCTCCGACTGCCGGTCGAGCTCCTGGCTCGCCTGCCAGACGGCCGCCGCGGCGCCGATGAGCGCCGACAGCAAGATGATCGCGGCCTGGAAAACCAGGATCTGGTAGGCGAGAGGTAACCGGGTCTTCACAGCCTGCTTGCTCGTGATCGTAGTACGTCCCCGCGGTGACGGCCGCCGACCAAAACGACCAAAACGGCCATAACGACCGCATGCCTTGAACCCGCCGGACATGCCTCGCACAGTGCGAAGAGATGACCCCCGCCATCGAGCTTCGCGGTGTCACCAAGCGATTCCTCGCGCCCTCGGGCGGCATTTACACCGCGCTGCGAGACCTGAACTTCGAGGTTGAGCCTGGCGAGTTCTGTGCCGTGGTCGGGCCCACCGGATGCGGGAAGTCGACCACGCTCGCTCTCATCTCCGGCTTGGAGCCGCCGAGCGAGGGTGAGGTCGAGGTCTTCGGCCAGTCGGTTGGCGGCATCGCCGAGGGCATCGGTTACGTGTTCCAATCCGACGCGGTCTTCCCCTGGAAGACCGTGCTCGAAAACGTGGCGGCGGGGCCTCGCTATCGGGGTGTTTCCAACCGCGACGCGCGGGAGCGGGCTCGCGACTGGATCACGCGTGTTGGCCTCGCCGGCTTCGAGGACCGCTACCCGTATCAGCTGTCGGGCGGCATGCGCAAGCGCGTCGCCCTCGCTCAGAGCCTGATCAACGGGCCCCGGATCCTGCTCATGGACGAACCCTTCAGCGCCCTCGATGTGCAGACGCGGACGCTGATGGAAAACGAGCTGCTCAACCTGTGGTCGGCCACCTCCGCGTCGGTCGTCTTCGTGACCCATGACCTCGAAGAGGCGATCTCGCTCAGCGACCGCGTGTTCGTCATCACGGCTGGACCGGGCACGGTCAAGAGCACTTACAAGGTCGACCTGCCGCGTCCTCGCAACGTCGCCGAGATCCGTTTTCAACCCCGCTTTGTCGAGATTTACGAAGAGATCTGGAAGGACCTCCGCGATGAGGTCCTCGTGAGCTACGAGCGTCAGAAGCGCGGCGCGGCTTAGTGCTGTGAGCGCGTTGGGCGAGCAGGCCGTGCGGACCGGGCCAGACCTGGCCGGGCGCAGGCGCCGGGAGGCGCGACGAAGGCAGCTCAATGTCATCGGGGGGCGCGTGCTGGTCGCGGTGGTGATCCTCGGCGGCTGGGAGCTGGGCGCGCGCGCGACCGTGATCGACAGGTTCTTCTGGTCGCAGCCCTCGGACATCGCCGCCACGTTGTGGCGCTGGTTCACGGAAGGCACAGACCTCGGACCCCTGTGGCTGCAGGTCCTGGTGACGATGGAGGAGACGGTCGGTGGCTTTGTGGTGGGCTCGGTGTTCGGCGTCATCTTCGGCGTCGTGCTGGGCCGCAACCGCCTGCTGTCCGATGTTCTCGGTCCGTATATCAAAGGAGCGAACGCGATCCCTCGCGTGGTCGTCGGCGCGCTGTTCGCCGTTTCGCTCGGCCTCGACATCAAAGCGAAGATCGCAACCGCGGCCGTCCTGGTGTTCTTCGTCGTCTTCTTCAACGCGTTTCAGGGCGTGCGCGAGGTCGACCGCAACCTGATCGCCAACGCGCGCATCCTCGGCGCCGACGACCGGCGGCTGACGACCGAGATCATCATCCCCTCCGCGCTGTCGTGGATCGTGGCGAGCCTTCACACGAGCTTTGGCCTCGCGCTGGTCGGCGCGGTGGTCGGTGAGCTCTTCGGCGCCACCGAAGGCATCGGAGAGCTGATCTACCTGTCGAAGAACCTGTTCGACACAGCCGGAGTGTTCGCCGGCATGGCGTTGCTCGCTGCCACAGCGCTGGTGGCGGAGGCGTTGATCACAGCACTCGAGGACCGTCTGATCAGGTGGCGGCCGCCGGTCGCCACGGAAACAAGGATTTAGGAGGAGTGGCCCATGCACTTGTTTAACCGGAGGTTGTTCGGAGCCGTGGCGTCGGTGGTGGTGCTTGCGGCATGCGGAAGCACGAACGCGCCGAGCAGCGGAGGAGTGACGACCATCTCTTTGAAGGTGATGGTGGGCGGGCTGAACAAGCAGATCTACCTGCCGAACATGCTCGCCCAGCGACTCGGCTATTTCAAAGACCAGCACCTGGACGTGACGCTGATCGATGAGGGTTCTGGCCAAGCCTCGGAGGAAGAGGTGGTGGCCGGCAATGTCGACGCCGGATCGGGCGCATATGTGCACCCGATGGTTCTCAACACCCAGGGCAAGAAGATCGAGACAATCTGCCAGTTCGGCATCGCACCGGGTGAGGCGGAGGTTGTCGATGCGTCACTCTCCAACATCACGTCTGCAAAAGACCTCAAGGGCAAGAACCTGGGCGTGACCGACCTCGGCTCTGGCACGCACGTTTTGACGCAAGCCATCCTTGGCAGCGCGGGCGTTGATCCGACTTCGGCCAAGTACGTGGCCGTTGGCGCAGGCGACACCTTCATCGCGGCCATCCAGCAGAAGAAGATCGCCGCCGGCATGACCACCTTTCCGACCATCTCGCGCCTGGTCAACTCGGGCAAGGGCAAGATCCTGGTCAGCCTTCTCACGCCGGCCGACACCCGTGCCGCGCTGGGCGGCGACTATCCGTTCATCGGCGTCTTCGCCAAGAACGACTGGGTCAACTCGAACAAGGACGCGGCCCAGCGACTGGTGAACGCTTATGTCAAGACTCTGAAATACATGCACTCGCACACCGCGGCGCAGATCGCCGATCAGATGCCGACCGACTACTACGCCGGCGACAAGAGCTCCTACGTCTCCGACCTGCAGAGCCAGCTCGCCATCTTTGGCACCGACTGCAAGATGCCGTCCGGGGGGCCGGAGACCGTGCAGAAGATCCAGCAGCAGTTCGTGTCGAGCTTCAAGGGCAAATCGGCCAACCTGAGCGAGACCTACACCAACGAGCTCGCCGACAAGGCCAACGCCTAGCGCTGTTTGATGAAGGGGCTGGGCCCTAGCGCCCGGCCCCTTTCTTCAACTGCACCTCGAGCCCAGCGTCTGACGGACTTACCTCCACGTCGCCCGCGCGCACGCGGATCCCATCCTCGACGCGGGTCGCAACGATCGATCCTTCGAACACGAGCTCGGCGAACCGCCAGTCCTTGCCGTGCTTCCGCATCCGCACGATCACACCTTGCGGGCTGCGCCAGACCCCTTCTCCGGATGGCTTGAAGCCTCGTGTGACCAGCTCGCCGACGCGGTCGGGGACGGTCTCGGCGGGCGGCTTCGGCGCGGGCCAGACGACGGGCCTTTCTTTCGCCGCCCCGGGCCGGGGCAGCACACGCAGGTCGGGCTTTCGCGCCCTGGCCTGCTCCAGGGAGAGGCGCAGCAGCTCGGAGCCCTCCTCCTGAGCGAAGAAAGCGCCCGAGATGCGGGCCTGGTCCTTGGAGCGCCGGATGCAGTTGGCGCAGTCAGGCTCCGCATCGACGGCCGCATAGGAGCCATCGGCGAGGGTCTGGCTGCACAGCGTGGTGACGGGTCCCGAGCGCGGCACCTTCGGAGTGAGATGAATCCGCCCGCCAGACTTGCGGCGGACGGATTCCAGCTTGACCTTGTGCACCCCCAAATGATGCGGTGTTGGCGGTTCGGCCTACCTGCTCTTTTTGGCCTGCGCGTTCGAAATGCGAGCGGCCCGAGACTTGCTCATGCCTTTCTTCTTGAGGGCTTCGTAAGTCTTCGGCTTTTTCACCGAAGGCCCAGGGCTCTTGCCAGGCATTGTTCCACCTCCTCTTCGTTTTGCGGGCAAAACACCCACCCCGAAAACGCTTGCCTGATGGCAACAACCCGGTCCCGACGCGGCGGGTAGACGCCGAGGAGTGGGCGCTTATGTATCAGCCCATGAGCCTGCTCATCATGTCTCGAGTCCGAGCAAGCCTTCGCCGCCAGGCGCTCCCGCTGGCCGAGGAGCTGCACTTCGACCACCGAGCGGTGCGGCGTGCGGTGGCGGCGCTCGAGAAGCGCGCCAGCAAGGCGCCCTCGATGGGCCTTTTGATCCGGAGCGACCTGGCCGGGCTCAAGGTGTCGGACGTACGCCGCGCCCTGTCTGGGTTGCCCTCGCCTGGGGACTACCGCGTCGTGGTCAAGCCCCTTCGGTACCGGACCCGGCCAAACCTTTCCGGCCTGTGTGAGTTCGACGTCGGCAGGATCATCGTCCGGGTTCCGGAGCCGTTCCGGCCGTTCAACGAGCTCGTGTACATCAGCGCCCGGCGGAAGCCAGGGGCCGGCATGAAATTCGCCTGGGCGGCCGAGAAGGTCCGGTTCCGCACGCGCCGGGACGTCTTGAGGTTTGTCTATCTCCACGAGTGGCTGCACTGGTACCTGCGCGAGATGCAGGGCCGGCGCTCCGGCGCGGAGACGGCTTGCGACAGGTTTGCGCTGCGCAACTTCCGGCGCCGGCAGGTCACCGTCGACGACGCCCTCGAAGCGCTCGAGGGAACCCGGATGCTGCCCGTGTCCGATCCGTTCCGGCTGGCTGCGTAGCTCCACGTCGGTCTTGGACCGCCATTCGGGCACGGCTGGTCGCTTCGCGGGCCATCGATGCGCCCAATTGGGGGCAGATGGCTGTGGTATTTACCTGAGCCCCTCCGGCACTAGCGGGCTTGTCTTTCTCGGATTCGGCAGCGGGGTCAGGTTTGCCTCGACCTGCGCGCGTAGGTACTCGAACGCCGGCGGCAGCGACAGCCGCTCGCCGAGATGCTCTTTCGGTTCGTCGGCCGCGAAGCCGGGGCCGACGGTTGCGATCTCGAACAGCACCCCGCTCGGCTCCCTGAAATAGATCGAGCGGAAGTAGAACCGGTCAATGATCGGAGTCGGATCGCCTCCGCCCTGGATCACGCGGTCTCGCCAGGCGTGGTGGTCGTCCATGGTCGAAGACCAGGCCACATGGTGGACGGTGCCTGAACCGCTCAGCCCTCGCAGCTCGGGAGCCGCGTCGTACACATAGAAGGAGCCGCGAGAGTCGCCTCGCGATTCGAATGCGTCAGAGCCGGTGCCTACGAAGCCGAGAGTTCCGGTCAGGAAGTCGTTGCTCGCGCCGCGGCGCCGCTCGAAGGCGCGCACGCCGGCAAAGCCCTGAAGGGCGAACCTCTCGGGAATCTCAGGATGGCTGGCCGCGAGAGGCTGGTCTGCGGTCGCTGCGGAGACCAGCTCGAAGCCGAGCCCTTCGGGGTCGTCGAAGCGCAGGCGATCGCCGTCAAGGGTTGATTCGAGGCCGGCCGATGCCAGGCGCCTGGCCCAGAACCCGAGCGCATCCTCGGAGCCCACGCGAAAGCCGATCCGGTGGATCATGCCAGCGCCGGCGCGTCCCCGAGCCAGGCCCGGGTACTCGAAGAAGGTGAGGTCAGCGCCTGGGCTGCCGTTCTCGTCCGCATAGAAGAGGTGGTAAACCGCCGGGTTGTCCTGGTTGACGGTCTTCTTGACCAGGCGCAAGCCCATGACACCGGTGTAAAAGCGCACGTTCCGCGTCGCGTCGGCGGTGATGGCGCTGATGTGATGGATTCCGTTCAGGTTGTTCATCTCGCGTATTTGCTACCCAGGCGCACACAGTTTTTGTTCCATCCGGCGGTTGACGGACCGGGGCGCCCTTGTCGATACTCGGGCGATGGCCTTGCGGAAGGCGGGCCTGGCCGGCGAAGGGCTGCGGCTGGCAGTGGTGGCTGTGGCGTACTTCGTGTCCGCGCGCCTGAGCCTGGAGCTGGCCCTGGTCCACGGACAGGTCACGCCGGTCTGGCCGCCGACGGGTATCGCCCTGGTCGCGATCCTGGTTTTCGGCGTGCGGATCTGGCCGGCGATCGCAGTCGCGGCCCTTGCCGTCAACCTGCCGCTCGGCCCCAACGTGCTGGGCGCAGCATGCATCGCCGCGGGCAACACCCTCGCCCCGCTGGCCGCGGCCACCCTCATGAAGTCGGCCGGCTTCCGGCTCGAGCTCGACCGCCTGATCGATGCCGCCGCCCTGATCCTGCTTGGAGCACTCACGGGGATGGCGGTCAGCGCCACCGTCGGCAGCCTCGTGCTCGTCATATCCGGCTCGGTGGCCTCGGACAGCTTTCCACAGGCCTGGGCGGTCTGGTGGACCGGTGACGCGATGGGTGTGTTGCTCGTGGCCCCATTTCTATTGACCTTCCGCCGCAGGGAGGGGCAGGCGGGTCTCGCCTGGCGCGAGCGCTCAGAGCTCGCCGCGCTGCTGATTGCCGTGGCGGTCGCATCCTTCATCGTGTTCCAGAACAGCTTTCGGCTCGAGTACCTCGTCTTTCCGCTGATCATGCTGGCCGCGCTTCGTTTTCGCCTGCGCGGTTCGGCTCCGGCCGCTTTGATCGCATCTGGTGTCGCGGTGCTGGCGGCGGTCAACGGCACCGGCCCTTTCGCGAATGAGAGCCTGCTTCAGAAGATGGTCACGCTGCAGACCTTCAACGTCTTCGTCGCGCTGGCTTCGCTGGTCCTTGCGTCCTACGTCGAAACCCGCGAGCGGGAAGAACGTTCATCGCGGCTTTATCTCTCGGAGCGCCTGTCCAACGAGGCGAAGAGCGAGTTCATGCGCGTCGCTGCGCACGAGCTCAGGGGTCCGCTGAGCGTCCTCGGCGGTTATCTGAGCCTGCTTTCGAGCGGTGGCCTTGGGGCCACGCCGCAGAAGTGGAAGGGTCCGCTGGAAATCCTTGCGGCCAAGACGTCCGAGCTCAACGACATCATGGATGACCTGCTGGAGGTCTCCCGGCTCGACGGCGATCTGATGGCGCGCCCTCGGGCGTCTATGGATCTCCACGATGTGGTCCACGCCGCCGTGGAACGCGCCCGGCCGCGGGCTGCCCTGACCCGGGGCGAGATCGTAGCCGGGAAGGGCCAGGCGATCACTGTCATGGCCGACGCGGATCAGCTCGGGCACGTAATGGACAACCTGATCAACAACGCGCTGTCATACGCGCGCCCGCCGGCGCGGATCGCGATCAGCTCGGCGATCGAGGCGGGTCGCGCGGTGGTCCGGATCTCGGACAACGGCGCGGGTATCTCGGAGGAGCTGCGCGCAGGGCTGTTCGAGCCGTTTCGACGCGGCCGCCAGCCGGGGTTCGAAGAGGTGCCGGGGACTGGCCTCGGCCTCTACATCAGCCGCGAGCTGGCTACGGCCCATGGCGGCAGCCTCACGCTCGAGAAAAGCGCGCCAGGCGACGGATCCACCTTTGCGCTCTGGCTGCCGCTTGCGGCCGCCCCGGGGCAAAAGGCGACGGGGTCGCAGCAACCCGGATAATCGTTCGTCGCGATGCCGGTCCGGGTGGTGGGGTTCGATGGAGACGACACGCTGTGGCACAGCGAGACGCGGTTCCACGTCACGCAGGGTGAGTTTCGGGAGCTCCTGCAGCGTCACGTGCCTGAGGCCGATGCAGACGCGCGACTGGCCGAGATGGAGATGAAGAACCTCAGCATCTACGGATACGGCGTCAAGTCGTTCACGCTCTCGATGCTGGAGACGGCGATCGAGCTGACCGCCGGCCGGATCCCTACCAGCGACCTCGAGGTGATCCTGGGTTGGGGCAAGCGGATGTTGATGGAACCGACCAAGCTCCTCGACGGCGTCGAGAAGACCCTTCGCGACCTGGGCGGGCGCTACGACCTGCTGCTGATCACCAAGGGCGACCTTTTCGACCAGGAGAGCAAGCTGGCTCGATCAGGTCTTGGCGAGCTCTTCCTCGGAGTCGAGATCCTAAGCGAGAAGAACGCGGAGACCTACCGCGGGGTGTTCACGCGGCGCGGCATCAAGCCGGAGGATTTCGTGATGGTGGGCAACTCGCTGCGTTCTGACGTTGTGCCGGTGGTCGGCCTCGGCGCCCGTGCGGTGCATATTCCCTACGAGGTGACGTGGCACCACGAGCACGTGCCCGAGGACGAGCTGCCGGCGAGCGGCTGGTCTCGGGTTGCCACCATCGCCGACCTGAGCGGCGTTCTCGGTTCACTGGACCGCTGACAGACCCCGGCGCCGTCCAGCCCGGCATATCCGACTTGACTTGAGCGCGCGCCGCGTCGATAGTTTCCAATCGGAGTAGCGAATCGGCCATTGGATGCGGCCGCACTCGCCGCCGGCGCACTCTCGCCCCCGCTGGCCAGCTGGGAAGAGGGCGGCAAGTGATGGGAGGTCTCGGTGTGGTTGTCATGACCTCCCGACAAGCAGAAGGAGAACCATATGGTTCGAGGTAGCCGGCTCACCGGTGTGATTGCCGCGGCAACGCTGGTCGCGGCGGCGGTCCTTGCGGTCGGTTGCGGAAGCACTCCGACGACGGGCAGCAGCTGTTCGAAGACGTGGAAGGTAGGCCTCGTCACAGACGTCGGCAAGCTGTCCGACAAATCGTTCAACTTCGACAGCTACAAGGGCGTGCAGGATGCCCAGGCGGACTCCTCGCTGTGCGTCCAGGGACGCGCGATCGAATCGAGCGTCGAGTCCGACTACCCGAAGAACATCGGTCAATTCGTGGACCAGAAGTACGACATGATCGTCACCGTCGGTTTCAAGTTGGGAGACGCCACCATCAAGGCGGCCAAGGCCAACCCGAACATCAAGTTCGTGATGGTCGACTACGGCGACTTCACTGACAACCCCACGCCGTCCAACCTGGTCGGCCTCCTGTTCAAGGAAGACCAGCCCGGCTTCCTGGCCGGTGCGCTGGCGGGTCTACTGACCAAGAGCAATGTCATCGGTGCGGTCGCGGGCCTGCAGACCGTGCCGCCGGTGGTCCACTACGTGCAGGGCTATGAGAACGGAGCCAAGTACACCAACCCCAAGGTCAAAGTCCTCAAGATCTACCAGCCCGAGAGCGGGGCCAAGGATTTCAACGACCCTGACTGGGGCAAGCAGCAGGCGACCACGTTCTTCGGTCAGGGCGCCGACATCATCTTCGGGGTGGGCGGCAACACCGGTAACGGAGGCCTGCTCGCGGCCAAGGAAAAGGGCAAGATGTGCATCGGGGTCGACGTCGACCAGTACGTCTCTTACCCCGACGTCGACAGCTGCCTGATCACAAGCGCTGAGAAGCACCTGGACAAAGCCGTCAAGACGGCCATCACCACGATGGTTCAGGGCAGTTTCAAGAGCGGCCTCCTCACGTTTGAGATGGCGAACGACGGCGTCGGTTTGGCCCCCTACCACGACTTCGACTCCAAGATCTCGGCCGACGTGAAGGCCAAGATCGCGGATGTCCAGGCCAAGCTGAAGGCGGGCTCCATCACGACAGGGGTCACTTCGTAAATACCGAACGGCATGCCCTGCAGCTCCACGGGATCGTCAAGACCTTTGGAGAGCTGAAGGCAAACGACCGCGTGGACCTGGACGTCAGCTGGCGCCAGGTCCACGCATTACTGGGCGAGAACGGCGCCGGCAAGTCCACCCTGATGAACGTCGTCTATGGCCTGCTGCGGCCAGACGCGGGCGAGATCACCTTCGACGGCCAGCGTGTCGAGATCCGTAGTCCCCTCGACGCCATCCGGCTTGGCATCGGCATGGTCCACCAACACTTCATGCTGATTCCTCCGCTGACGGTTGCCGAGAACATCGTCCTGGGCCATGAGATCGCCAATAGGGGCGTCATCGACCTGGCGGGCGCGAGCCGCCGGGTCCATGAGTTGTCTCAGCGTTTCGGTCTCGACGTGAATCCCCGTGAACGTATCGCGGATCTGTCAGTAGGCATGCAGCAACGGGTCGAGATTCTCAAGGCGCTCTATCGCGGCGCGCGCCTGCTCATCCTCGACGAGCCCACCGCGGTGCTCACCCCGCAGGAGATCGACGGCCTTTTCGCGATCGTTCGAGCCCTTGTCGCCGAAGGCAACGCCGTGATCTTCATCACCCATAAGCTTGCCGAGGTCGCGCAAATCGCAGACGTGATCACTGTCATGCGCAGGGGCCAGGTGGTCGCCACGACGACGCCCAAGGAATCTTCGTCGGCGGACCTCGCCCGGATGATGGTGGGCCGGCCGGTGCTGCTCCGGGTGGAGAAGAAGCCGGCCGAACCTGGCGCCAGGTCGTTGGCCGTCGAGGACCTGGTCGTGCTCGACGACCGCCGGCATGTCGCGGTCGACAAAGTCAACCTGGAGGTGCGGGCGGGCGAGATCGTCGGCATCGCGGGAGTGGAGGGCAACGGCCAGAACGAGCTCGTGGAGGCGATCATGGGCTTGCGCCCTATGAAGGGGGGACGTGTCCTCTTGGAGGGACACGAAATCGGGCGTGCCACCACGCGAAGTCGCCTTCACCGCGGGCTGGGCTTGATTCCGCCGGACCGGCATCGGATGGGCGTCGTGCTGGAGCTTTCCGTGGCCGACAACCTGGTGCTCGACGACTACGACCGGCCGCCCTTCGCGCGCTGGCTCGTTCGCCAGTTCAGCGCCATCAGGGAATACGCCGAGCGGTTGATCAAGACTTTCGACATCAGGGTCCAGAACCCCGAACAGCCTGTGAGCTCGCTTTCAGGTGGAAACCAGCAGAAGCTGGTGGTGGCCCGCCAGCTGGGCACCTTGCCCAAAGTCCTCATCGCCAGCCAGCCGACGCGCGGTGTCGATGTCGGGTCAATCGAGTTCATCCACCGCCAGATCGTGAGCGAGAGGGATCGGGGGCTCGCGGTGCTGCTGGTCTCGTCAGAGCTTGACGAGGTGCTGTCGCTGGCGGATCGCGTGGCGGTGATCTACCGAGGCCACATCGTCGCCGTCATCGACGCCAAGGACGCCGATCGCGAGCGAGTCGGCCTGCTCATGGCCGGCGCCGCCTGATGGCAGCCGCCTGGCGTGGCCGGGTCGTCACCACGGTCCTGGTCCCCCTGGTTTCGGTGGTCTGCGGCTTTCTCGTCGGCGCCATCGCGATCGTCGCCGCGGGCGCCGATCCCCTGGTTGCCTACGGGGCCCTGTTCGCAGGCGCCTTCACGAACCACAACGCTCTCGCCGAGACGCTGGTCAGCACGACCCCGTACCTGGGCCTCGGGCTGGCGGTCGCATTGGGGTTTCGCGCCGGTTTGTTCAACATCGGCGCCGAAGGCCAGTTTTACATCGGGGGATGGCCGGGGGGGCGTTATGGGCCTCGATCGCCGGGGGCCTAAAAGCCCGCTTCGGCGCCCACGAGGTCATCACCACGATCATGCTCAACTACGTCTCCTTCCTGGTCGCGAGCTACCTGGTCGACACGAAGGGCCTGATGCTCGCGCCGGACGTCTCCACGCCGCGCACGCCTGATGTCGACCCGAGCGCGGTGCTTCCCGTCATCCTGGCGGGGAGCCGCCTCCATGTCGGTTTCATCCTCGCCCTGCTCGCGGTCCCCGTGGTCTGGTTCCTGATCGAGCGGACGACCATCGGCTTCCGGCTGCGGGCGGTTGGTTTCAACCAGGGCGCCGCTCGCGCGGCGGGCATCTCCGTGGGTCGGACGATCGTGCTCACGATGGCGCTATCGGGCGCTCTCGCCGGGTTTGCGGGCATCGTCGAGGTGCTCGGCGTCAACTACCACATGACCGACACGGTGGCGGCGGGCTACGGCTTCGATGCGATCGCCGTCGCCCTGCTTGCGCGAAGCAATCCATGGGGCGTGCTGCCCGCCGCGTTCCTGTTCGGGGCGCTGCACAACGGCGCCGGCTTCATGCAGCTCGAGACCCAGATCTCCTCCGACCTGATCTCGATCGTCCAGGCGTCCGTGATCATCTTCGTGGCCGCGCCCGTCATCGTGGGATGGCTGTTCCGGCTGCGGAGAGCGCCGGCGGAGACGGTGCACATCACTCAGCGAGAGGTCGATGCGCCAGTAACGTGACCGACTTCCTCAGCCAGCTCGACCCCGTCAGCCTTCTGAGCATCACGCTCATCACTGCGACGCCGCTGGTGCTGGCCGCGATGGGAGGCATGATGTGCGAGCGCTCCGGCGTGGTGAACATCGCCCTCGAGGGGATCATGTTGACCGGCGCGTTCATCGGCTACGGCGTGGCCTTCTTCACCCACAGCGTGTGGATCGGGCTCGCTGCGGCGATCGTCTCGGGGATGCTGATCGCCACCCTGCACGCTGTCCTTTCGATCTCATTTCTGGTCGACCAGATCGTGAGCGGGATGGTGATCAACATCCTGGCCGTAGGCATCACCGGGGTGTTCTACCGAACCTACCTCGAGTCCGCGACCACGGTCGGGCCGGGGACCTTTCCTCACTGGGATGTGCCTGTCCTCTCAGCGATCCCGGTGATCGGCCCGATCTTCTTCCAGAACCAGTTCGTGACCTACGCCATGCTGATTCTGATCTTCGTCGTCCATTTCATTCTCTTCAGGACCGTCTGGGGCCTGCGGACGCGCGCGTGCGGCGAGCACCCGCGAGCGGCGGAGACCGCGGGCATCAACGTCTATTTCGTCCGCTATGTCAACGTCATCGCGAGCGGGGCGCTGGCGGGCCTGGGCGGCGCCTACTTCAGCCTCCAGCAGATCGGCAACTTCCTACCCAACATGACCGGCGGCCGCGGCTACATCGCCCTGGCCGCGATGATCTTCGGCAAGTGGACGCCGCTGGGTGCGTTTGCGGCATCGCTGCTTTTTTCGGGCTCGGACCAGGTGGGAAGCCGTCTGCAGAGCGTGTTCCACGTGCCGATACCGCTCCAGTTCCTGGGCATGATCCCGTACGTGCTGACGATCATCGTCGTGGCAGGAGCCATGGGCCGTGCCGTGGCCCCGGCGGCGGTGGGGATTCCCTACAAGAAGGGTTAGCCGGTGCATGCGCTCGAGGTGATCGGCCGCAAGCGCGATGGCGCCGAGCACTCACCCGACGAGATCGAGCTCCTGATCACGGGCTATCTGCGCGGCGACATCCCCGACTATCAGATTGCCGCGTGGCTGATGGCGGTCTGCATCCGCGGCATGACGAGCGCGGAGACATTGGCCTTGACGCAGGCGATGGTTCGCAGCGGCGAGGTCCTGGACCTGAGCCAGATCGAAGGCATCAAGGTCGACAAACACTCGACAGGTGGCGTCGGCGACAAGGTGACGTTGATCGCGGCGCCGCTCGCCGCGGCCTGTGGCGTCAAGGTGCCGAAGCTGAGCGGCCGCGCCCTTGCGCACACCGGCGGCACCCTGGACAAGCTGGAGTCGGTGCCGGGGCTGACCGTCGATCTCGATCCTGAGCGTTTCATCAAGCAGGTCCGCGAGGTCGGCATCGCCGTCGCGGCGCAGTCGCCGCGGATGGTTCCCGCCGACAAGCTGCTGTACGCGCTGCGCGACGTCACCGCCACGGTGCCTTCGATCCCGCTCATCGCATCCAGCGTGATGTCGAAGAAGATCGCCGCCGGCGCGGACGCGATCGTGCTGGATGTCAAGTTCGGGCGCGGCGCTTTCATGCCCGACGTCGCCTCGGCTGAAGGGCTGGCGTCCGAGATGGTCCGCTTGGGCGAAGGCGCCGGCCGTCGCACGGTCGCGCTCGTCACCGCCATGGACAACCCGCTTGGTCGCTCGGTGGGCAACGCGCTCGAGGTCCAGGAGGCGCTCGAGGCCCTGTCCGGCCGCGGCGACGATGAGCTGCTCGAGGTGTGCTTGCGCGTGACCCGCGAGATGTGCGACCTGGCCAAAGTCGCAGCGGACGTGGAGAACGTGCTGCGGTCGGGCGCCGGGCGCCAAACGTTCGAGCGGATGCTGGCCGCCCAGGGCGGTCACCTCGGGCGTGGCCTGCCCGTCGCGCCGGTTCAGGTCGCGGTGAAGGCTGAAACCGCCGGCCACATCGAAGCCATCGACGCGCTCGAGGTCGGTCTCGCGGCCCTCGAGCTCGGCGCAGGGAGGGCGCGCAAAGAGGACCGGGTCGACCCCTCCGCGGGCTTGGTCATCGAGGCACCGGTCGGAGCACACGTGCGTAAGGGCGATGCCCTGGTGACAGTCCACGCTCGATCAAGCGAGCTGGTTGAGAGCGTCACTCCACGGCTGCGAAACGCGTGGCGTCTGAGCGAGCGTGAGGTGCGACGGCCGCCTCACGTCCTGGCCCGCGTCGACAAGAACGGGATCACAACGGGCGGCTAGTATTCGCCAGAGATGGCGGTGACCGAGAAGAAATACCACGTCGGATTGGGGCCTGGTGATGTCGGCGATTACGTGCTCGTGCCGGGCGACCCTTTCCGGACGCCGCTCATCTCCAAGTATCTGGACGATGCGCGCGAGGTCGCGTTCAGCCGCGAATACAGGACGTTCACGGGCACGCTCGACAGGGTTCCGGTGTCGACGATGTCCACCGGCATGGGCGGCCCTTCGGTGGCGATCGGAGTCGAGGAGCTGCATGAGCTCGGGGTGCATACGCTGCTCCGGGTCGGAACCTGTGGGGCGTCGCAACCAGAGGTCAAGATGGGCGACCTCGTCATCGCGATTGGAGCGGTGCGTACGGAAGGTACCCCGGACGGATACGTCCCGAAGGAATATCCAGCCATTGCGTCCCTAGATGTCGTGAACGCGCTGATCGAGGCGGCGCAGGCGTCCGGCGCGCCGTATCACGTCGGGCTCCTGCGATCCGTTGACGCGCTCTACTCCGACTTGCTGCCGGATCAGATGCCGCGACCGCACCTGCGTGATGAGCTGGAAATGTGGTCGAAGGCAGGAATCATCAGCAACGATATGGAGACGTCGACACTTCTGATCGTTTCGCGGCTGCGGAAGATGCGGGCGGGCACGATCAACCTGTGCGTCGATGAGCTCGGCTCTGGTGAGATCCATCATCTCGACCCCTCTTACATGGACCGGATGCTGAAGGTGGCCGTCGACGCCGTCCGGCGGCTTATCGCGCGCGACGCCCATGCCGCTCAGCGTCAGTAAGCACCCCCTCGTCGCGGACAGCCTGCGCGGGCTGCGCGACAGCGCGACGCCGCCGGAGGAATTCAGGACGCTCGCGCGCAAGGTGATCACGATGCTCCTTTACGAAGCGACGGCCGACCTGCCGGTACGTCACGGCACCGTCCGCACGCCGCTCGCGGAAGCCGAAGCCCTCGCGGTCGAGGTCGAGGTGGTCGCCATCCCCGTGCTTCGCGCCGGTCTCGGTCTTCTGGCTCCAGTGCTCGACCTGCTTCCCCGCGTCAGCGTCGGTTACATCGGTCTCGAGCGGGATGAGGAGACCGCGGTCGCCCGCATCTACTACAACAAGCTGCCGCGGCTGCAGGGCAAGATCCCGCTGCTGCTCGACCCGATGCTCGCCACGGGAGGCTCGGCCGCCCAGGCCCTGGACCTGATCAAGGAGGCGGGCGGCCGCGACACACGGATGGTCTGCATCGTGGCCGCGCCGGAAGGCGTGAGGGTGCTCGAGCAGCGCCATCGCGAGGTCGACGTCTACACCGCGGCGCTGGACGAGCGTCTCAACGACAAGGCGTACATCGTGCCGGGCCTGGGCGACTTCGGCGACCGCCTGTTCGGAACCGGAAACTAGAGGCTGAGTCTTTCCCCTCCGCGCTTGCCGGGGAGGGCCAGGGTGGGGACGTCCGCTAACCGAACTTCGCCTCGTAAGCAGTCTGGTTGCAGCGTTGAAGTTCCTCGTCGGTCATGCCGGCTTCCGACATCAGCGCGAACTCGCGGCTCAGGGTCGTTTCCGCCACGGTGCGCGAGTCGGTGCTGATCGTGCAACGCACACCCGTACGCACCAGCCGCGGCAGCGGGTGATCTGACAGGGTCGCCACCGCCTTGGTCTTCCAGTTCGCGGTGGGGCACATGTCCAGAACGATGCCTTCGCCGCGGATGCGCTCGACGATGCGCTGATCACGCGCGCCGATGACACCGTGCGCGATGCGCTCTACCCCGAGCCCAAGGGCTTCCTCGACACTCAAAGGATCGCCGGCCTCGCCCGCGTGACAAGTGAGGTGGAGGCCGGCCGCCTTCGCGGCCTCGAAGGCAGGGCGATGCGGGGACGCCGCAAAGTGCGCCTCGTCACCGGCCAGGTCGAAGCCGACGACGTCGCGGCCGGCGAAATTTCCCGCGAGGCGCGCGAGCTCCACGTTTTCATCAGGAGTGTGCTGACGCATCGCGCACACGATCGCGACCGCCTCGATCGGGCCGGAGTCCAGCCCCGAAAGGACGGCCCGGATCACCTGTTCCGCCGTGAGACCGCGCCGCAGGTGCAGCCGTGGCGCCCACCGCACCTCGAGGTAGTCGATGTTCTCGGCCGAGGAATCGACGCAAAGCTCGTATGCGATGCGCTCGAGAGCTTCCTCGGTCTGCATTACAGCAATTGCCGCGTCGAAGTACTTGATGTACTCGGCCTGGCTGGGGCAGTCGTCCGGGGCGACCATGGAAAGCCCGCTTTTGCCGGCCAGCTCTTCGGCGGTCGAGGGACGCACCGCACCATCCAGATGCGAATGCAGCTCGGCTTTCTTCCAGCCGAGATACGGAGAGGCTATGTCAGCGAATAAATATGAGGCAGCTCGCGATACAGGCCGGCGTAGTCCAGGCCGTAGCCGATCACGAATCGGTCGGGGATGACGAACCCCGTGAAGTCGATCTTCACCTCGACCTCGCGTCGCGCCGGGCGGTCGAGCAGCGCCGCGAGCTTGACCGAGGCCGCGCCCAGCTTGCGGATCCGCTTCGCCACCGCGTTCACCGTGACGCCCGAGTCGATGATGTCCTCAACCAGAAGCACGTGGCGACCGACGAGCGGACCTTCGACCATGTGGGCGAGCCGCAGGCGCCCGTTGCTCGACGTCCCGGTCGGATAGCTGGAAGCCCGCACGAACTCGAGCTCAGCCGGGATGCTCAGGCTGCGCAACAGGTCGGCGGCGAACACGGTCGCGCCTTTGAGGATGACGACCATGACGAGCGGAGTGTCGATGTCCGCGTAGACCTCCGAGATCTGGCGTCCAAGCTGGCGCACGCGACGGGCGATCCGTGCCGAGTTGATCATCGGCGTGACGGGCCTGTCCAGTCCAAGTCCCGATATCTCGCTCGGGGCCGACCTGGTCAGTACCTCAGTCATGCAAGTGCAATTCTAAGAGGGCTCACACACCTATTGGATGCCACACGGTCTTCATTTCCATGAAAGCGGCGACGAGATAAGGACTCTGCTCGTCCGATGTCACTTTGATCACACGCTTGACGTTGCCTGCCGCTGATTCCTCGATTGCTTTGATTTCGTCGGCGCTGCACCCGGCCGTGTCGATCGCGTTGATGTCCATGTGGGACGCGAGCCAGGGCAGGAGCTCTTTCCGCTGGCCGCTGATGATGTTGACCACGCCGGCCGGCACGTCGCTCGTGGCCAGGACCTCGGCCAGCGTCAGTGCGGCAAGCGGCTGCGACTCCGCTGCGAGCGCGACCACGACGTTGCCGCCACACAGGGCGGGGGCGAGGCGGCGCACGAGACCGCTGAGCGGAGCCTCCTCGGGCGCGATGATGGCCACCACGCCTGTCGGCTCGGGGATCGTGAAGTTGAAGTAGGGCCCGGCCACCGGGTTGACAGTGCCGGTGACCTGGGACAGCTTGTCGGTCCAGCCCGCGTACCAGACCAGTGTCTCCACCGCCTGGTCCAGCTCTCGGCGCGCCCGCGCGCCGCCACCGAGCAGCTGGACGAACTGCGCCGCCCGGCCGTCCAGCATCTCCGCGGCCCGATACAGGATCTGGCCGCGGTTCATGGCCGTCCGTCCGGCCCAGCCCGGAAAAGCAGTGCGCGAGGCGCGAACCGCGTCGCGAAGGTCCTTGCGCGAGCCGCGTGGCACGTTGACCTTGCCGTCGGGACGGTAGGCGCGCCCGGACTCGGAGCGCACGAACTCGCCGTTCACGAAAAGCTTGTAGGTCTTGCGGACGTCCAACTCAGTTGAGCTCGAGGTAGGGCAGCAAGCCATGCACACCGCCCTCGCGCCCGTATCCCGATTCCTTGTAGCCGCCGAAAGGCGAGGTCGGGTCGAAGCGGTTGAATGTGTTCGCCCAAACGACGCCGGCGCGCATGCGCTCGGCCATCCACAAGATGCGCGAGCCCTTGTCTGTCCACACGCCGGCGGACAGCCCGTATGGCGTGTTGTTCGCCTTCTCGACCGCCTCGTTCGGGGTCCGGAACGTCAGCACAGACAGCACCGGGCCGAAGATTTCCTCGCGGGCGATCCGGTACGACTGCGAGACGTTGGTGAAAAGTGTGGGCGGGAACCAGAAGCCGCGCTCGGGCAGAACGCACTCGGGCTGGTAGAGCTCGGCGCCCTCCTCGATTCCCGACTCGACCAGGCCCCGGATCTTCTCGAGCTGCGCGCGCGAGTTGATGGCGCCAATGTCCGTGTTCTTGTCGAGAGGATCGCCGAGGCGCAGCGTCGAGAGCCTTCGCTTCAGCTTCTCCAGCAGCGGCTCGGCGATCGATTCCTGCACGAGCAGCCGGCTGCCCGCGCAGCACACGTGGCCCTGGTTGAAGTAGATGCCGTTGACGATGCCCTCGACCGCCTGGTCGAGCGGTGCGTCGTCGAAGACGATGTTGGCGGCCTTGCCGCCGAGCTCGAGCGTCAGCCGCTTGCCGGAGCCTGCGATCGAGCGCTGGATGAGCTTGCCGACCTCGGTCGAGCCGGTGAACGCGACCTTCTTCACGTCCGGGTGCGAGACGACAAGCGAGCCGGTCTTGCCCGCGCCGGTCACGATGTTGACCACCCCCGGCGGCAGCTCCGCCTGCATGCAGATCTCGGCGAACAACATCGCCGACAGCGGCGTCGTTTCGGCCGGCTTGAGCACGACGGTGTTGCCGGCGGCGAGCGCGGGGGCGATCTTCCACGCCAGCATCAGCAGCGGGAAGTTCCACGGGATGACCTGGCCCGCGACGCCGAGAGGCCGCGGCTTGCGATTGGGGAACGCCCACTCGAGCTTGTCCGCCCAACCCGCGTAATAGAAGAAGTGGGCGGCGCTCAGCGGGATGTCGACGTCACGCGACTCCTTGATCGGCTTGCCGCCGTCCATCGTCTCGACGACGGCAAGCTCACGCGACCGCTCCTGGAGGAGACGCGAGATCCGAAACAGGTAGCGTGCCCGGCGCGACGGCGCCAGGCGGGCCCACGAATCGAAGGCCTTGCCCGCGGCCTTGACGGCGCGGTCGACATCGACCTCGTCGGCCTCCACCACCTCGGCCAGCTTCTTCTCAGTGGCCGGGTTGATGGTCGGGAAACGCTTCTTGCTGTGGCCCTCCACCATCCGTCCGCCGATGAACAGGCCGTAATGGGGCTGGATCTTGACGTGGTCGATCGCCTCGGGCGCCGGCGCATACTCGAAAACCTGCCTGGCGAGCTCGGCGGATTGCTTCTTGGTGATCGCCATCAGTCGATCGTGAAGTAGTCGGCGGACTGGTAGGCGCCGGTGCGCTCCTTGCCGATCTGCATCAGGACGTCATTGAGGAGCGTCGACGCGCCGAGGCGCAGGCGGTCGGGCGTCATCCAGTCGGGTCCAAGCGTCTCGTAGGTGAGCACGAGATATGCAATCGCCTGCTTCGCGGTGCGAATTCCGCCCGCGGCCTTGAAGCCGACGGGACTGCCCGTCTCGCGGACGAAGTCGCGGATGGATTCCATCATGACCAGGGCGACGGGCAGCGTGGCCGCCGGCTGCACCTTACCGGTCGAGGTCTTGATGAAGTCGGCGCCGGCCGCCATGGCCAGGATGCTCGCGCGCCGAACCGCGTCATAGGTGCCGAGCTCGCCGGTCTCGAGGATGACCTTGAGGTGGGCGGGGCCGCATGCCTCCTTGACGGCGACGATCTCGTCGTAGACACGCTGGTAATCGCCGGACAGGAACGCGCCGCGGTCGATCACCATGTCGATCTCGTGCGCGCCCACGCGCACCGCCTCCTCGGTTTCGGCGATCTTGACCGAGGTGAAGCTCTGTCCCGACGGAAACGCGGTCGCGACCGAGGCGATCCGCACCGTGCTTCCGCGCAGGTGCTCCACGCAGTCGGCGATGCGCAGCGGGTACACGCACACCGCCGCGACCGAGGGGATGGTGGCATCGCCGGGCTTGGGCCGGATGGCTTTGGCGCACATGGCCGCGACCTTGCCCGGGGTGTCGGCGCCTTCCAGGGTGGTGAGATCCATGCAGCGCACGGCGAGGTCGAGCGCCCAGAGCTTGGACGACTTCTTGATCGAGCGCTTGGCCAGCGAGGCAGCCCGCTCCTCCGCCCCGACCTCGTCCACGCTCCGGACTCCGCGCATCAGCGAACCGAGGTGGGTCAGGGAGAGGGCGGTCGCCATGCTGGGATTATGCGACGGTATGAAACGGACCAGCCGCTTCGCCGGCATCGCCGCGTCGTTCCTGGTGGCGGCGTGCGGCCCCAACCAGGCCGGGGTTCCCGCCAGCCCCAGCCCGGTGGTTTCACCGGCGACGTCGAGTTCGCCCACGGCGGTGCCGCCCGCCCAGCGGATGGAGGCGTCGCTCCCCGCGCCGGTCGAGGAGACGGGCGCGGCGTCCGCCGGTGGCAAGCTCTACGTGATTGGCGGCTTCAACGCGGCCGGGGCCAGCCTCGACTCGGTGTACGTGTTCGACGGCAGCACGTGGGCAGCCGGTCCCCGCCTGCCCCTCCCGGTCGACCATCCCTCCGCGGCGACTATGGAGGATCGGGTCTACCTGGCCGGCGGGCACACCAACGGTCGCGACAGCGCTCGTCTGTTCAGGCTCGACTCGGACCACTGGACGGAGCTTGCGGCCATGCATTTCGCCCGCGGCGGTCACGCGCTGGTCGCGGCCGCGGGCAGGCTCTACGCAATTGGCGGCAACAGCTCCCGTGGCAACATCGGGCCGATCGAAGCCTTCGATCCCGGCTCCAATGCGTGGACCGTGCTGCCCGCGCTCCCTGTGGCACGCAACCACGTCTCCGGTTTCGTTGCCGGAGGAGCTGCATGCATCGCCGGTGGCCGCTCACCGACGACCGCCCGCGTCGACTGCTTCGACCCGGCGACCGGCACCTGGTCGCGTCTTTCCGATCTACTGAAGCCCACAAGCGGTGGTGGCGCGACCACGTTCGACAGCGGCGACGTGGTGATGACTGGCGGCCAGGACGCGAGCGAAACTCGAATCGTCGACCAGCTCGCCTTCTACACTCGCGGCGGAGGGTGGAAGACCAGCGACACCATGATGTCGCCACGGCACGGCTTCGAGCTGGCTGTTTTTGAACGACGAGCGTGGGCCTGCGGCGGGGGCAGCGCGCCAGGGCTTCACCCGGTCACGACGTGCACATCACTCGGGGATGCGCCGGCCGCGAACGGCTGACATCAGCGCCACGGTCAGCGTCGTCAGCACGATGACCAGCGCGGGGACCCCGTAGTTGAACTCCGGCGTGGTCAGAAGCGGAACGTCTACGTTCCACACCGCCTCCAGCAGCAGGTCGGCCAGCTCGATGATCGCGTAGAAGACCAGGATCACGACGTTGGCCGCCAGTGCCGCAAACGGTATCGGTTCCCTGACGTAGAGCAGCAGGCCCGCAAGCGGAATCGCCGCCAGGAACGGCCCGAAAAAGTTCACGACAGCTTGCCGCACGGCATCGAGTGGATGCGCCGGCTGCGCGTGGAGCGCGTAGATCGTGAGGTCCACGTAGCCCAGCCGCCACGGGCGGGCGATGATCGAGCCGTCCGCGCCGACCGCAAATATCAAAAGCAGGTGCATCACTTCGTGGGCGCCGAAAGCCACCATGAAGAGGAGCAGCGACAGGACGAGAACTCTTACGGACATCAGCGATCCTCCTGCCTTACTCGGTTCGGTTTCTCGATGGAGGTATAAATCCTCCGATGACAGGCGTGCTCTCTGCAATCCGGGAAGCGCTCCAGATGGCCTTCTTCATGTTCTGGGAGGTCCTGTGGCCGCTCGTGCTCGGCTTTTTGATCTCCGCCATCGTGCAGTCGCTCGTTTCGCGCGAGGCTGTCGTCCGAGTCCTGGGTAGGGACGACCTGCGCGGGATGACGTTCGCCACCGTCCTCGGAGCGGCGAGCTCCAGCTGCTCCTACGCCGCGGTGGCTGTGGGCCGCGGCCTGTTCCGCAAGGGCGCAACCTTCGCGAACGCGATCCTCTTCGAGTTCGCCAGCACGAATCTAGTCTTCGAGCTGGGCCTGGTGATCCTCGTGCTGCTCGGCTGGCAGTTCCTCGCCGCGGAGTTTGCCGGCGGGCTGTTGATGATCGCGATCCTGGCGGTGATCTTCAAGTACACGCTGCGTGCCCGCATGGTCGAAGTGGCCAAAGCTCAGGCGGAGAAGGGGCTTCGCGGGCGGATGGAAGGGCACGGCGAGATGGACATGTCGATCACCGATGGACCCTTCCTCGCCCGTCTCTTTTCGTCGCGCGGCTTCACCGCGATCAGCCACTTCTTTTACATGGACCTGGCGAGCCTGGCCCAGGACCTGGTGCTCGGATTTCTCATCGCCGGCGCGCTGGCGGCCTGGGTGCCGAACAGCTTCTGGCAGACGCTGTTCATCGCCAACAATCCGACCCTGGGAACGGTGTGGGGACCGATCATCGGCCCGGTGATCTCGCTGCTGAGCTTTGTGTGCTCAGTGGGCAACGTTCCGCTGGCGGCCGTGCTCTGGAACGGCGGCATCAGCTTCGGCGGGGTGATCAGCTTCATCTTCGCCGACCTGATCATCATCCCCATCCTCGACATCTACCGGAGGTACTACGGCGGTCGTATGAGTCTTTACCTGCTCGGGGCGTCCTACGCTGCGATGGTGCTGGCCGGGCTGGTCATCGGCGGTCTCTTCCAGCTCCTCGGCCTCGTCCCCGCCCACCACTTCATCGCGGCCTTCCAAACGCCGCCGTCATGGAACTACACGACGTTTCTCGACCTGGCCGCGCTCGCACTGGCGGGCGTCCTAGGGTGGCGCTTCTTGCGCACCGGCGGCAGGGAGATGCTGAGGGCGATGGAAGCCCCGGCCACCCCCGGTCATGAGATGGTTCACCATCACGACCATGAGCATCACGACCACCACGAGCACCACCAGCACTGAAGTGCAGCGCGACTACATCAAGGAATACAGCCATTCGCTCGGCCGGGACATGGAGCTCCTCCACTTCGGCCACGCGGGCACGCCCCTGCTCGCATTCCCGACGTCCATGGGCCGCTTTTACCAGTGGGAGGACTTCGGCATGGTGGAGGCGCTCAGCGACCTCCTTCAGTCGGGCGCCGTCCAGCTGATCTGCGTCGACAGTGTGGACGGCGAGTCGTGGTACGCCAGGGACAGGCCTGTGGCCGACCGGGTCGCGCGTCACCTTCAGTACGAGGCGTACATCGTGGACGAGATCCTGCCGCGAATCCCGGAGCGGCCGGTGGTCAGCGGGGCATCCTTCGGCGCGCTGCACGCGGTGCTCCTGGCCGCGAGGCACCCGACACGGGTCCTCGGTTTCATCGCGCTGAGCGGCGCGTTCGACACCGCGCGCTGGCTGGAGGGATACCACGACGACAGCACCTACTTCACGAACCTGATGGCATTTCTGCCTGGCCTGACAGACGAGGCGTACCTTTCCCCGCTCCGCGCGATGCACCCCAAGGTGGTGGTCACCGGCGAGGGGGATCCGAACGTGGACGACTCGGTCAAGCTCGCCGCCCTTCTACGCGACAAGGGCGTGGAGGTGGGGCTCGAAATCTGGCCCGGATGGGCGCACGATTGGCCTTACTGGAAGGACATGATCCGGCGCTACATCACCGGCTGACCGCCTAAGAAAAGAGGAAGGAAGATGGCCCGAAAGAAGATCATCGGACTGCTCGTCGGACGCGAGAACACTTTTCCAGGCCCCTTTCTCGACATCGTCAATCAAAAGGGCAGGGCGGACGGCATCACAGCCGAGCTCGCCGTCCTGGGCGGTACCACCGAGCTCGCCGAGCAGTACCACGCCGTGCTCGTCGACCGCATCTCGCACGAGGTCCCGTACTACCGGGCCCACCTCAAGAGCGCGGTCCTCCTTGGCACCACTGTGATCAACGACCCCTTCTGGTGGGAGGCCGACGAGAAGTTTTTCGAGTGCACGCTCGCGCGCAAGCTCGGGGTGGCGGTGCCCAAGACGGTGGTCCTTCCCAACAAGCAGTACATCCCCGAGATCGACCACGTCCGCTCGCTCAGCAACCTGCAGTTCCCTCTCGACTGGGAGCACATCCTTGGTTACACGGGGCTGCCCGCGGTCCTCAAACCCAACACCGGCGGCGGGTGGAAGGACGTCTACATCGTGCACACGCTGGAGGACCTGATCACGGCCTACGACCAGACGGGATTGAAGACGATGATCCTGCAGGAGTTCATCGACTGGGACGACTACGTCCGCTGCATCTGCATCGGGCGCCAGGACGTCCTCCCGATCCGGTACAACCCGCGTGCTCCGTTCGAGCAGCGCTACCAGATCTCGAACCCGGTCGAGGGCAGCCTTCGCGAACAAGCCATCAATGACGCGCGAACCCTCGTGGATGCGCTCGGCTATGACATGGACACGGTCGAGTTCGCGGTCAAGGACGGCGTCCTCTATGCGATCGACTTTCTGAACCCGGCGCCTGATTTCGACAACTTCTCGATCAAGGAGGACAACTTCCGCTGGGTCCTCGAGAAGATGAGCGACCTCGTGCTCGCGTATGCACGCGGCGACGCGACCCCTCCGTGGCGAGATGAGCAGCGCTGGTGGAAGTACGTGGAGAGGACGGCGGCGCCGAATCCCGTTCAGGCGTGAAGGATCCCGTCGCCGCCTTTCACGGCCTGCTCGACGACGAGCGGCTGGCCGCCTCCAGCGCCGAAGCGCTGGTCGAGGGGCAGCGTGCCCGCCGGCTGACCTTCGGCGAACGGCCGCTGTGCGTGGCCATCCGGCCGCAGCTGCTGACCCGCCGGCGCTACGAGCAGGCGGTTTCGGCGGCGGAGGGGGTCGCCGCCGCCCTCGCGAGTCTCGAGCGAGCCGTGCTGGAGGACGCCGACCTTCGCGCCGAGCTCGGGCTCGAAGCCGAGGAAGAGCGCCTGGCGATGGCGGACCCAGGCTTCAAGTTCTCCTCGCCTTCGGTGCGCCTGGACAGCTTTTTTGCGGACGAGGTCCGCTTCGTCGAGTACAACGCCGAGTCGCCGGCGGGGATGGCCTACAGCGACAACCTCACCGCCGTTTTCGCGCGCCTCCCCGTGATGAAGGCCTTTCGCAAGCTGTTCCGCGGCCGGTTCATTCCGACGCGCCGCAGGCAGCTCAGGGCGATGCTCCACGCCTTCAAGCAGTGGGGAGGGAGCGCCACGCCTGTGATCGGCATCATCGACTGGGAGGGCCTGCCGACGGCGCCGGAGTTTGAGATGTTCAAGGCGTTCTTCGAGGAGGCGGGGATCAAGACGGTGATCTGCGACCCCCGGGCGCTCGAGTTCCGGCGCGGCAAGCTCTACGCGCAGGGCGCGGCGGTCAACCTCGTGTACCGGCGCGTCC
>WNGI01000700.1_pt1 | contig 26742 bp, 34 predicted proteins | sample 5400621 | NCBI WGS metagenome assembly WNGI01 (sample SAMN13153374, study PRJNA577476) | soil metagenome | isolation source: 20 cm soil or saprolite under Garry oak tree replicate 1 | place: USA:California | collected 2016-06-15 | reverse complement strand
GCCCTGCGGCTGCATCGCAAGAAAAACAAAGGCATGAAGGTCACAAGCTGCGAAAAGGTGGGATGGGTGGACCTTGCGCTGGTGACTGGCGAGCGCGGCGAGAGTTATTATTTCGAACGCCAGAGGAGTGAAAGATGCCCTGGGACCGCCGCAAATATCCGAAGGACTGGAAGGAGGTTGTTGCCGCTGTCAGGACACGCTCAGGCAACCGCTGCGAATGCACCGGGCAATGCGGCCTGCATCGAACCACGCCGGGACCGCGGCGCTGCATGGAACGGAACGGCAAAAAAGCCGTCTGGGCGAAAGGAAGAATCGTGCTGACCACGGCGCATCTTTGCGGTTGCTTCCCACTGTGCGGAAATCCAGAGCATTTAATCCATGCCTGCCAGCGGTGCCATTTGCGGATTGATGTGAAGCTCCACACCCGGCACCGACGCGAACGCAATGAGCGCGAGACCGGCCAGAGGAGAATCTTTGAAAGGTGATGAGCTGGGTAATCATGCATCCTGGTCCCCCGCCGATGTACGTGAAGGACTATGCGGCTTACGGCGTGACCTACAGAGCGTCAGAAGCCGACCGTTTCGAGACCGAGATGGAAGCCACCAAGCGGCTGCTGGAGCTGCGGCTGCCGAGGGATTGGATGTGTGTTCCTGAGTTTTCTGCTTCGCAGCCGAAGATTTGAGGCCTCCGACGGTTGGAGGCCCCGGTTGGATGTGTTCCCTTTCCCGCAGTTGCCAGCGAGTCTAACACAGCTGCTGGATGCCCCACAATGCCTGTTTGCCGCGCGTCCTAGCGCTATTGTAGCGACGATCTTTTGCTCTCTGGGCTACCCCACTAGGGAGTGGGACTCCCGAACAAACCCTTGAGCCTGCTGACAGACAACTCTATGAGCATATTCACGAGGCTGTCCTTCACCTGCAGTCCCATAGCCGTAGCCTGGCTGGTAATCTTGGCGAATGCCGCCGCTTTCTTCTCTGTTCCCGAGGCTATGTTGGCTACTTCCTGAACGGCGATCAGCGCGATCTGCCCAAGGTCCGTCTTGAGCAGGGACTCCGCCCCGATAGCGAAGTTATGGGCCGCCTCCTTACCGAACAGCGCAACAAAGTTATCGCTGATGTAAACGCCCACATGATGGAGGAAATGTAACAGGCTGCTGTACCAATGGCTTGGGGGTGTGACTACGGTTACGGGTGCGGTGCTCATGTGTGCCTCACTTTGTCTTCGAACTGACTTGGAATCTTTCGATGTTCGCCTTCTCAAGCATGTCGGCAGGGACGGCCAGCGTTAGAAAATCTTTCTTTTCAAGCGCTTGCAGGCTCAAGAACATAGCGGTCGCAGCGTCCTGCATGGCGCTACCCTCACCTGACCAGATAGCCCACCGAGCCTTGCCACTCCGCCACAAGAACGAAACCTGTGCGGAGTATAGCATCGAAACAAAGGCATTGATCTCGTCGCGCTGTAGTCCGGCCTGCTTCATGCCGCTGTACCACGCGATCGGGTCCGGGAAGGAAAGCAAATTCATGGCTTGGGGGCCGTGTTGATTGCCGCGCGCTGCTCCGGTGTCCATGCTTCACGACCAAGCGGAGATTGCTTCAGCCAGTTTCTAACGCTGACAACGATAGCGCCAGCAGCAGCTCCACCAAAGTGCCGCAAGCAAGCGCGCTGGAAGCAAATCGGGTCAGGGTCGCTCGCCCACTGCAGCAAGAAGCCGATCAATCCACCTTCGGCGGCTACGAGGATACCTTGCACCCAAGTCGGGAGGCTGGCATAGAACGTTCCTATTTTTCCCAAGTGTCCTCCAAAACTCGTAAGGGCGGCTCGCTAGAATTTATTGGGGTAAGCCATGCTCAAGGAGGATCTAACGCCGCCGCCCCATATCGCCAGTCTCGCTTTCGCACTTGCGGGCGTCAACGCTTTGTTGGCAGGGCTGTGGCTAGTCCTGTACTAGAAGTACCATAGGACGAAACTTCTGCCGGGTGTATACCTGCTCGCAACTGTTCGGGATAAGGGCACCAACAATTAGGCGGTCCAAATGCAGCGCTGGTATCTGCTGCTGAGGGCACACGATCACGTCTTGAAAGACAAGCGTTGGCCCGTCGATGTGCGCCTCGAAACCTGCCAACTACTCATCCGGAAAATGATTGAGTTGGGCGAGCTGAAACCCCTCCCGCCAGAGAAATCACGCACTGCATCAGTTAAATAGGCCGCCGGATTGCCCCTGCGGTTCTTGCTCCTGAAGTTCTTCGAAGAGCATCACGAATTCCTGAGCGTCGGGGTGCCGGTCGAGATAATCCAGGATGCGGGTGATTTTCTCGGCTTCCTTGATGCACAAATCGCGGCGGCTTTTCATCTGTTCGATGAACTGGCGCATCGTTCTCTCCGTCAAGTGTTGAGACTGTCCGCCAACCGAGTGTATTCGAAGTGCCCCGGATCGGGATGCGGGAAATGTACGCCGCATTTCAGCCCCAAAGATTCGCCAATTTCGATTAGTTTTCCCCAGTGCGGATGGCTGGTTTCGACTTCCCCGGTCCAGCCCCAGTACTTTTCCGCCATGCAAGCCCGCGGCACAATATCAATCGCGTGACTCTTCATCTCGGGCGGCTGCGGCAGGTGCTTTGATTTGGTAGTCCAGGATACCCCCAGGTTGAGCTTTTGCTCTTGCTCGGTTGGCGTCCTGCCGGTATCCTCGACAACCGGATCAAGCCCGGCGTCGGTCGCCCTGGAAAGCAATTCCTCGGCCAGCGGTCGCATGTAGGAAGCGAGTTCATCAAGAGACTTGCCCATTCATTGCCCTGCGGCTCTCTCCGGCTCCGGCAGTTCCAATTTGCGAATCAATTCAGAGATTCTGAACAGTGCTGCACTCTGCCGCGCCGTCGCATCCAGTTTTGCCTTTTCAAGTAATGCCAAGCTGATAACTTTGCCTGCCATATTGTGGGCTATCTCCGCATTCACTTCCGCAAGGTCGAGGAAGGGTTCTACGATTTCTTGGAAGTCCCCGGCTCCCATGATGTGCTCTATCTGCTGGCCACGCTCGCGGGCTTTCGCATTGCTGGCTTCGTTTTTGTTCACGGCCATGTTCAGAATTGCAGCCAGCCGTTCCGCTAGAGTTCGCGCCTCGCGAAGTTTTCCATTCAATGCCGTTCTCCAATCCCATGAGTTAGAATCCTGCCGCGCGATTCACTAGCGTCTGCCAAATCTTCGGATCAGCCAGCACTCTCTTCATCGTCTCGATGTAGTTTAAGCGCTGACGCTCGCCGAGGTCTTCCCATTTTTTCGGTACGATGCTGGTTTTTGAATAGCTCAGGTTGAGGAGCACGATTTCTTCGTGGATCTCGTACTGTTTTTTGGCCATCTCTTCAGCGAGGTCATGCATCAGCGTCTCAGCCCCGCAATCAGCACTTCCAGGTGGTGTATCTCCAAGAGCAAATAGACCATGCTTCCGGCCAGCGCCACCATGAGATAAGAGCCGTACCTGACTAAAGCGTTGGTCTTCGAAAGAATCTTGATCGTCTCCATGCGCTCCAGGTGCTCAAGTTCCGTTTTCTTTACGTCCCCGCCCAACTGCTCGCCAAGGGTCTGCTGGATGTGCATCACCGCGGCATGCAGCATCCCGAAATTCGCAGCCGTGGCTTGAACCGGCCGGGGCGCAGGCAATGCTTCATCCGGCTTCGTCACGCTGGGCTTAGGCTCAGGCTTGGGCTTGTCGTTGGGCATCAGTTGCTCAAAATTGGGCTGATGTTGTAGCTGATTGCCAGTTGCGTTGGCGGCGTAGCACAAGCCGAAGCTGCCGCCACGTCGTATCTGACAGTAATCGTTCCGTTCGGCTTGAAGATGGTCGTACCGACGCCGGTGCTTGCATCGACGGAACTGTCCCATTGTTGTTTGGCGCTAGTGAGAGTAAGAGTGACCGTGGCCGTCCCATCCGAAATCGTGATGATTGGCGCGGTGGCGCAGGTGGTCACGTTCTGCGAACTAGCCATGATGCGTGTGATGTTCGTCGCGCTCTGCGCTCGGAAGTTGCACAACAAATAGTTCGTGGCGTTCACGATGGGAGTGATAGTCAGGTGGCAGGTGTTGGGAATGGGATTGTTGAGCAGGGCGATAGGCAGAGTTCCGCCATAGCTTTGCAGGTTACGGCAACTGAAAACGCCCCCGGCCCCAAGCGCTCCCATGTTAGAGCCAACCGAAGTGTAAGTTACGGTCGTAGCCGTCACGGCGGTGATTCCCGTTGTCGCTCCAGCCAAGCTGTAGGTATTGTAGCCAGCGATTCCGGCGCCCTGCACAACGAATGCATCGCCCACGGTGCAGTTCGTATTTACGTTTGCGGTGATGGGCGTCAGCGTGAGAACAACTGTCGTTCCGGTCGATGTGCCGGAAACTATCGGGAACATGCTTTCAGAGGAATTCCCGCCGTTGTCGCGGAACTGTCCACCTGCATCGACTTGGATAGCTTTAGCAGTCCCGGTGCTGCTGAAACGCACGCCAGTCGCATCGACAACGCAGCCCTGACGGATATGTATGCCACCGGAGTTCGAGTCAGCGCCGAAAACGGCGGCTTGTCCTCCAATGAAAGCGATGTGGCTATTCGCATCGCAGTCAAGAGCGTAGGCGCCAGGCGTAGAAAACAACTGCGGCATGTCGAAAATCACATCGTGGGAATTCGTTACCAGCGTTGGCGGGAATGACGCGCTGCCGGTTTCGTCAACCAGCATGCCGCGCCCGACCCTGAAGCCCGCTCCGGTAGGAAGGCCGCTGACATTCTGGATGACTAGATTATTCTGCCCGTTGTTCGAGAAGATGGCGGCGTCCACGTCGCCACTGCATTGGTTGCAGATGAAGCCCTTGCCATTGTTATTTTTGGAATAGAGTCCACGTGAATAAAATCCACCGCCGACGTTGACGCCATTAAGGTTGAAACCCTGAACGTTGACGTTATCGACATAGATATTCGATCCATTAGAGACGAGGGCACTGGCATTGGACGAGACTTGGTTCCCGCCCATACCGTTCATGGTGAAATTCCTGACCCAGCCGTTCGAGGCCGATCCCGCTATGTTGATCGGGTCGCTGCCGCTTATCGTGCATCCCGGTTCCCAGATAAGCTGCGTGCTGTCCATCGCATCGCCTTCGATCACGAAGCCATCTTTGTTCGTCGGCACGGCGATGGCGGTCGTGCATAAAAGGTATCCACCGGCGGGGAAATACAAACGCGCCGGTCCAGGAGGAGCGCCAACGATGCCAAGAGAATTTTTCCCGTGAACGGCGGCAAGCCATGCTGTTATAGCCACGGCAAGTTTCGCGTCATTCGTCGCTGAAGCTGTTCCCCATGAACAAGAAGTATTTCCCTGAGTTGCGATGGACGGAGCCGCAGTCACTACGGTCGTAGCGTTCGTGACGCTGACGATAGTGGTCTTAGGCACATAAGCGCCATAAGCCCCCGTAAAGATGAAGCCACAAGAGAATTCCATGCCCACGTTTGACGCTTGACCGGCGGCGCAAGGCACGCTTCCCGCATTGCAAAAACTGGCCTGTGAACAGACCTGGGTAGTGGATGTGTTTATCGTGCAAGTAGAACTGGATTGAGCGTCATTGACTACGCCGTAGTTCACGACGTTGAATCCCGGCCCTACTTGCGCTTGCGGGATGGGCGAGTTAGGGGAAACGCCGCCGCCGGCATCCGCCCAGGCATTTGTTGACGCCGTGTATTGCCAGCGGCAGATGGTCACGGAATTGGCCGTGGAATTCACCACGCAAGCCGTCGAAATGTTGCCGCCAAAGACTACCGTTCTGCTTCCCGTCGCATCCTGCACGAACTTCATGCTGACAAGGTAGCCGGTGGCCGGCGTGACCGTGGAAGTCAGCGTCACTCCGGTAACGTTCTGATTCAACGTCACATAGAAGTCAGCGGAGTCCGTAACGTTGGCGGTGACTGTGCCGCCGCTGATAAGCACGATGCGCTGCGCCATGGCCGGCGAGGCCGCGAGCAAAAGCAAAAGAAGTAAACGTCTCATTGTTCTCCTTGCGAGTCCGGATAGACTATCTGGAAAGCCAGCCGGAGGGCATTGGACATCGAAGTGTGATCCTTGAGCATGTTGGCCATGTTGAAAAGTGTTCTTGCTCCGGTGATGGTGTCGGTTGCTAGGCGCGGATATGTGGAAGGCTTTTTGATGTCCACGGCGCTGAGGCCGCTTTCTGTTCTTCCGGCTTTCTCCATGCGCACGGCATGCTCCCCGGCTTTTGATGCCTCAGTCAGGTTGGCGCTGGAATCGAGCAAATGCTCGGCTTCTGGAACGTTGGCGATGAGACCATCCTTCACTTTTCCGCCAAAGACTTTGGCTGCACTGGCGACCGATGGCCGCAAATCGCCTTCGACGAAGCGCGCCTGTCTAGCCACTTCCTGCTTGAGTGCGTTGGCTTCCGTGTTCGTCAACTTGTCGAGATTTTTCAAGCCCAGCTTGTCGGCGGCATCCAGCACGGTCTGCTCGAAACGGCTTGCTGCCGCTGGATTGGGAATGCTCTTCGAGGCTTCCGTGGCGGCGTCGAAGACATCTACGGTCCCTGGAGCGTTCTTGAGCGCGGTGTTCAGTTCCGAAGTGACTTGCTTCGAAGCCTCGCCGATGTTGCCGACCATCTCCTTGAGATTGCCCGTGGCCAAGCCGCGCGTGAGCACTTCTTCTGCTGGTTCGCGGCCCCATTGAAACGCTTTCGGACCGAGACGCAAGATCCTGGCGAGGGCTTGCGGGGCCATGGGAGCGATTTTTCCTCCCGCCCATGATGCTACTTTTCCTAATCCTTCAGCCCCTCCTTGTATGCCGCCTTGCAAAGCAATATCCGTCACCGGGCTTTCGGCTGGCTTGCCAGTCGCTGCTGTTTGAATCAGTTCCTTTAAGGCTTCTCCGGCACCACCGCCAAGCGCTGCGCCCGGTATTCCTCCACCAAGTACGCCGCCTACTGCGCCGCCAAGAGCAGGAATGGTGTTCAACGTTGCTTCCACATTCGGCTCAGGCGCGGCCACATGCCCGACACGCCCAGTAGGCTTGGCGTTCTGAAGTTCCGGGTAAGGATTGTTTGGATCAACTACAGGTGCAGGTTTTGCCGACGACAGAATGACCTTGCCCGCGTATTCCGGATGCTTCGAGACGATCTTCTCGGTCAATTCATCATCGGGGATAGCGGCATACTGGGAATATTTCGCCTTGATCTTGGCCGCGAATTCCGCCGAGGTAAGTTTTGTTTCTTCAGCCATCAGAGAATCCCGAGCGGATCATCCTTTTTGGGTGCCGCCGCTTCTCCCGCCGATTGCCTGCTCATCTTGCCGACGCGCGGGATCGTTCTGTCCACGTTGTCCACGTTGTTGGTGAGGGTCTTCAGCTGCTTTTCGGCCATCTTCTTGTCGGCGGTGGCGAATCCTGGAAGCATGGCGACGATGGCCATGCGCTGAGATTCAGAGCCTGCTCCCTGCCCTTGCAGTCCGCGCATGGCCATCGCGCGTTCCGCCAGCGTGGCATGGGCAATCAGGTAATCCTGTTCAGGTTCGGAAAGTTTTGTTGCCGCCAGTCCCGCCATCACCGTTTGCGTGGCGGTTTCAGGATGCTTCGAGGCAAGCGACAGGAGCGCTCGCGCTTCCGTGCTCAAGCCCTTGTCAGGCAATGCAGCGTTGGCGTCTTTCATCTGCTTCATGCCGTCGCGGATGTCGTTTATCAGTCCGGTTGCTTTCACGGCATTGGCGACCGTGGGAGTGGATTTAACGAACCGGCCCGGCTCCGACTTGTTGGCGGCCGCGAATTCCCCGGAAGTCATCGCCGTGATGGCTCCGCCACCCGGCTGTGTGGTATCGAGGTAGTTGTCCTGGCGAAGATTCTCCATGCCAGCGATGCGTAGTTGCATGCCTGCCGTCTGGAAATCTTCGACTTCCTTGGCGGTCGGTTCGCGGCCATGCTCTTTCGTGAATTGCGCTTTCCAGTCCTTGAATGGCGTAGTCTCCAGTTCCGCCTTGTGAATGGCCTGGCGGTTCTCGCTGATCTTGCCGATCGCGGCGCTGACTGGGGCTGCACTCATGCTCTTGGCCGCCACGGATTTGGCATTGTCCCAGATGGCTTGCTCATCGGGAGTCATGGTCCCGAGAATCTTTTCCGTTTTCTGCATTTCCTGCTCGAACGGTGTAGGGCCAGCGGGAGCGGCGGCGGAAGTTCCTCCAGCAGCAGGTTGGGCAGGTTGTGGCTCGATTCCTTCCGGAGTGGCTGCTTTGGTCAGCGCATCGGCATCGATCCCGAAATACTTGGCTTGGTGCTTGGCAATGCCGAGTTTCAGCGCGGAGTCTTGTAAATCATTCAGAAGCTGCGAACGCTTTATTGGATTGGTTTCCTTCTCGAAAGCGGTGACGTTCGATTCATGCGCGATTTGCGCCTGGGTCAGTTGATTGAGCACGTTGTTACGCGCAGTTTCGTTTCCGACACGCTGCTTCTCTAAGCCCAGTTGCTGCTGCTGCAATTTCTCCGTGGCTCCTTCGTGCAGGCCCTGAAGGATTTGCTCGGCGATGGTAGGCCCGCCGCCGAGGAACGGAATCTGCATGTTTGCGTAGGTGGGCATTAGTGGGCGTACACTCCGCCGGTTGGATCAAGAGGATCACTCCCGCTACTTCCGCCGCCAAACTTCATCAAGCCCAACGCTTTGGCGAACGGTCCCGCAAAGCCTGACAGGAATCCGCCGATCCCAGACTGGCCGGGAATGTTCGTAATGCCCAGCAAGCCCAAAATCTGCTGGATGGTAGTATTGCGCTGGGTGATGGCTTGCTGCTGCAAGTCCAGGTTCGCGCCGGTCTGCGCCGATGCCACTTGATTGGAGTTCTGCGTCAGCCCTTGCGCCAAGAGGCCTGACCGCCCGAGGCCCCGCGAAGCGAGTTGGTTGGTGATGCGGTTCGCTCCGCCTACGCCGCTCTTGGCGATTTCGTCATAGAGCAAGGACTGCTGAACGGGATCTATCTTCGGCGTTGCGCCGGCTTGCGGAGATAGTTGCTTCAAAAGAGAATCCAGCGTGCTGCTTTGCGTGGGATCGAGCGAAGACGGGCGCTTATTCGTTGCTCCGCCGATGCCGCCGATAGCGGCGCCGATCAATGGAATGGCCGCAGCGGCTATGGGCATGGCAGCTCCTTCACCATGGTAGGGAATTCCGCTTTGTGGAAGCCGCACATTTCCGCCATGGTAACGCCGTTTTCAAACGTCGGGTAGGTGTAAATCACCGCCGGTTTCGGGATGCGCTCTTCGATCGCTTCGTAGACTTTCCTGAAATCGATGTAGCCATCATACCCCTTGTCGCGGCACTGGTTGTCGAGATGCAGCTGCATCTGCGCCATGTGGCAGTAGACGATTTCGCCGTCTTTTTCCGCCACGCCCACGAAAGTCAAATCCGGCGAGGGCATGGGGATGCCGTTGCGCTCGCAGAAGGGCTTGAGCTTCTCGAATTCATCCGGAGGCAAGAGGCGGTAGGTCATGTGAGTGTCGTTCCGTTTCTCAAGGGGGCCCGCAAGGGATTGCGAGGGTCCACCGGGGGTGCTGGAGGTGCGGCTTCAGGCGTCGTGAAAGCCACGCTGGCGGCGCTGACCACATTCGACGGCGTGCTGTACTGCGTTCCCCGGTAGGAATAGACCTGAAAGTAATACGTCGAGACGTTGTTACCTACGGGAAACGGATACGCGCAAGTTTCGCTGCCGGGGATGTCCTGGCGGTGCAGGATCTTGCTCATGTCGCTCATGGTTGAAACCATGAGGCAGTAGCCGTCTACATTGACCACGCGGTTCCAGGTGATCCAGATCAGTCCCTGGCGCCCGGTAGCCGATGGACTGATGGGCGTAGCGGGCTTTTGCGCCCCCACTTGCTGGATGGTATCGAGCCGCTGCTTGACTTCCGTGAGGATACGATTCAATTCATCGATGGCGGAAGGATCGTGTTCAACCTTCCCGGTAAACGGCGCGACGTTCCGCACCGGGTTCCAGTTCGGACGCAAACGAAACGTGTCCAAGCCTTTTCTCATGGCGCTTCTCCGGTGCGCGCCCTGGCTCCGCGCGGATCGAAGTAGGCCTTGATGTGAATCAGCTGGATGTTCGGGATGTTGCTGCTGTTCACTAGTTTCCCCTGATAGTTCAGCCGGATGCTGAAGTTCCTGCAAAACCTGGAGGCCGCGCTTTGCACCTTGCGGTAAACCTTGGCAGTCGAATGCGTTGGCGTCGAGATAGCTCCCAAAGTCTCATTGGCCTGGCCTTCGTCGAAATAGATGGTAGCCAGGAGCGTCTCTCCGGTAGTGGTCAGCAGGAACTCTAGGCCTTCGAGCGAGAACCGCGAGCCGCGCAAGCCCAGGTCCCGGTAGTGGTCCTGGAAATCCACGTTCACGGCCACGCCTAAGCCGTTGTTCGCGGCGCCCCAGTCGTCCAGCTTCAGGATATTTCCCGTAGCGTTTCCGCCGTAGATGTAGCCTTCGACGGGATCGGCAACCAGCGACTGCGCGGCAAAAGAGCGTTTAGAGATGGCTCCGCGTTCGAGGTCCAGGGCCAGCATGGCATTCGGAGCCATTTGCCCGGATTCGGCATAAGCCAGATAGTAGAACAAGGGATTGGCGGCGGCGCAGTTCAGCATCGTTACTGCGGAACTGACGATTTCGGGAACATGGAAGCCGGTGGCTCCAAACACGCTGATCCCGGTATGATCGTTCTGCCGGAACCAGGCATCGAGTTTCGGAGTGATTTTGTTGCTGGTATAGCCGTTGAAAGCCCAGATCCCGCGGCTGTTGGCGAACAGGATCCTTCCGGTAAAATAGAATCCACTGGAAGCTCCGCCGGAGAGAACCGCGGTAAACGGCCAGTTGGTGCCCACCGGAGACAGCGTTTTACTGAGCTGGAAGGAATTCTCGTCCGTGCCGGTGAATTGCCAGATGCTGTCGGGCTTCAGGATGAATAGCTGGCCGCCCATGGAGAATATCCCGGTGATGTCTTTGCCGTCGCCCACGGGCGTCGAAAAATCCGCCGGATAGGCAAAGCCATTGAGCGGCTTGCTCCATATCAGCGTACTGCCGCTGGCCCAGAACACGCGGTCGTAATGGTAGGTGGGATATTTGACGGCCTGATTGCCAAGGCGGGTGTTCGGCTCATCTCCTACCGTGTCCCCGGCCAGGATGATGCCCTGGGTGAGAGCGGCGAGGTCGGTCATGTTGTCGGAATAAGTTGTCGAAATGTTATCGCCGATGGACCCGACCAGATAATAAGACGACAACTGGCCGCCCTTCCTGTAGATGTTCCGCCCAGTGGTGCGCGCGTCTCCGGTGGGAATGGCCGTGACGGTGCCCTGTTGCGCCGAAAGAGCCACGCCGGTCGAAGCATTGCTGGCTTGCCCTTCTTCTCCGTTTGCGGCGGTAAATGCAACTTTCCAAGTATAAGTGCCGGTGAGCGTTCCCGCCGCCCCGGTTCCCGCTCCGAACCCCAATGTGGCGTCGGATTGATACACTGTAATCTTCGCTTGATAAACGGAAACGGTGACGGCTTGCTCGTTGGAAGGAAGAACGATCTGAATCTGCACTCCGAACGATGCACTATTGATGTCTCCCGGCAGCCATGTGGCACCCCATAAATCGGTTGCGCCGCCAAAGGTCAATGTCGTAAAGGAATTGGGCACCACGCCGGACCTGGTATCTCCTATGGGCACGCCATTTTTCAGCAATGTCGCGTAAACCGTTGCGGTAGTCAGCGCGGTTCCAGTTTTGGCGGTGACGTTCACAACGATTCCCTGAACGGCCGCCGCACCGATGGCAAAGGCAAAAGTGCTAGCCCTCAGATACTGGGATTGCAGGAGATACGGCGCGCCCATGAATATGGTGGCGACGTTCGTTGTCGATGTGCTCGTGATGTTGTTCGGGTTGACCCAGGTGGCCGATTGCGTTCCCGTGGAGATTCCCGTACCAGCGATTTTCGGCCCGGTCACAGTCGCTCCGCCGCTGGTATTCGTTTGCGGGGGTGTCCAGTCCACGGTCATCAAGTCGGTGATCGAATTGTCTATGAAATACCCGGTTCCCATCAGGTCCATGTAGACACGATTGGGGCCCGAGCCGAACGACATCTTGGAACTGTTTTGATTCGTGGCCGTGGACAATGATAGCGAAGTGAAGTCTTTCCCGGTATAGACGGCCGTGCCCGCCCCGCTGATAGCACCGAGGAGCGGATCGAAGAACACCGAATGCACGCTTCCAGCAAGAGAGGCGGTGTTCTGAAGGGTGTTCGCTCCGGTGATGATGACGTTGCCTTGCTCGTCGAAGCGCACGTTTTCGGCAAGCAGGCATTCGTTTTCGGCGAGCTTGTCCATGCCCGCCGAGGCGTTCATGCCTCCGGAAAAATCGGCGATAATTGCCTCTTGCGGCATCTAGGTTCCAATACAGATGTAGCGGATCACGTCGGTTCCCGTTCCGGTAAAAGTGATGCTGCTGCCGCTAGTTTGCGTGACTTTGACGGCATTAGTTCCGGTTTCATCGATAGCCACGCAGGTATAGCTCGAAGCGCTGGAGAAGGCCGCTGAACCGGTGAGCGTCACCGTGGCCGTGCCCCCTGAGAGCGTCACGGTATCCTGAACGATGTGCGCGATATTCTGGATCGTTCCCGTGGAATTGTAGATGGGTGCCTGAACGGTGTTACCCGCGAATGTCAGGCGGTCGCTGGAGTCCTTCCCGAGCAGGATGTCGGCGCCGTTGGCGTTGTTGCGCCAGGCGATGGAATCGCCCGTAGCCAGTCGCACAACTCCGCTAGCTGCGGGGTTAGCTGAAAGCGTCACCACGGAACTGGCAAAAAGTTTGACGAATTTCAGTCCGCTGGACCCTGCACCAACCGGTGTGAGCGTGCTGGTGCCGCCGGTGGAATTCGCGCGCGTGAAAGTTGTCGAAGTGCCGTCGTATTTCTGCAGATCTTCTTCGCCGATGAGGCCTTTGACGATGATTTGCGCCATCTACCTGTACCCCCATCCTCGCGTCCAGTCCTTAATCACTTCCGGATTCGCGTGCTTCCGGTCGAAGGCTCTGCCGGGAGCCATGATGGCCGGGCGCAGTTGCGCGTTATGACGCTGCTGCACGCGCACGAATTCCATGCGCTTCTTGTATTCCTGCAAATGTCCCAGGGCTTTTTTCGGATCGTTCTTCATCTGCGCGAGGTAAGCGGCGAAAATGGGGACCAGCTTCTGAGCCGAGAGCGGCAATAGCGTCGTGTCGCTTGAGTTCACGAGCGTAGAGGGAAAAGGGATGTAGTGCAGGTTGATGCTGTCGTTCACCTGCGGGGCAGGATAGAGGATGAACAGATTGTAGCTGAAGGGAATGAAGTAGGACTGCTGCGAGGGAAAATCCTCTTCCCAGGGGGACCGCCCCTGCATGCGCTTGTCGATCTGGCCTAGAGTCGTGGGGTAGAGCCGCTGGTTGCCGAGCAAAGTGCTGCAGTAGAGGAATTCCGGGATCATGTAGTCGGAAGGGTAGGAATAGACCGCCAGGCCGGCAACCACGGAAATGGGGGCATCCTTGCGAATCAGGCGCACGTCCATGGCCACTCGCAGGATAGCGCGGTTGATGTATAGCCCCAGGTCCGTGAGATTCCACAAACCCCCTTGAAAAGGTTCGTTGAGCCTGAGCTGCGTCTCGCCGTAAAAATCGCTAAAAGTGTAGTTTTGAATGGCCATTGTTACCCGCTGCCTATGACGATCAACTGGCTGGGAGGGCCGACGGCTTGCAAGCGGCCCTGCAAGATGTTGCCTTGCTGGAACGGTTCGGCGCTCTTGACGCGCTGCGGGAATTCCCAGGCCTGCACTTGCAAGGCCGATTCCATCCAGTCCATGAATGCCTGCCACCAAGCTCCGGCTAGTTCGAGGTCCTGGAATTCTCCATCGCGGGCGAAGCAGCGCATCAAAGTGTAGTAGACGATGGCTGGCTGGCCGGTTTCCTGGATTTGCGGAATATGCGCGTCCGAGGTCATGGTATCGGGCATGGCTAGGTACATGAAGCCCAGATTATTCAGGTCGTTCTGATAGTCCACCACGATCCCGTAATCCGGGCTGTTGAAGCGGTTTAGCGCATCGGCTTTGAATTTGATGATGCTTTGGCCGGCGTTGTTCGTAAGCTGGCAGATGCATCCGGTTTCCTGGCTGAAAGGAGTGAAGAACGTGCTGTCGCGGGTCACGCCATCGGCCAAAGTGAAATAGAGCGCTTCTCCGGTTTCCTGGCTGGCGGAATAGCGCGGTCCGTCTTTGTTTGGCACCGGGTAGAGACTCACTTGGTTATGCTGGCTCATGTAGAACCGCGCGGGAGTTCCTGTGGGGTTGCCGCGCCAGGATGAGTTAGTATCGCGGTCAAGTTCGTATTCGGTGGTTTGCGGCAGGAATTCTTGCGAAAATGTCAGGCGGATGAACTGGTACTGATTGTCCGGGGCGGCGTAATCGCGTTGGTTCAAGATGGTTTCCGCGACTCCGAAATCCCAAAAGTATTCCGCGATTTGCTGGATGTAGAAGACTCCTTCGTTGATGTAGGTGTTCAGTTCCGCATCCGACCAGCCCGCTTGCAGGCTATCAACGTTCATCAGGTAGCCGCGCACTTCGTTCCTGATTTGCGCGCGAGTGAGTGAAAAGGACATCAATCCACCGTATCCGCAATCATTTGCCGGTCAGTATCCGTATTGCTGGCGCTGCCCGCACTGAACGCTACGGTATGCTGCAAGAAAAGCTGTGCGGTCGAATCGATCGTTCCAACGGTCGCCGTATTGTTGTCGGCAAAGACCGACTCGGCGGCTGCAGCCAGTGCCGCAAGGTCAATCGTCAAGTTTCCATGCGCTTCAAAAGCTGCTGAGGCTCCCGCCGTTTGCGTCGTGGCGTTCAGAGTGGCGTTGTAGGGGTCGTTGGTGACTTGAATTGCCCCTAGTGCGGTAGTTACCCAGGTTGCGAGGGTAATTACCGTGCCGCTACCGCAACCTGAGACGGTGCAGAGTTTCAGCTTGTGAGTGAGCACAGCGGTTGAGCCTGCTGGCGTCGAGTAGACCCCGGCGAGCTGAATCAGCAGCGTGCGCGAGATGGAATTCAGCGCTCCTGCGGTGATCGTGATGGCCATCAGGTTTTGGTCGCCAGTGGTGTTGGCGCTGACGGTGACAGGAGTAACGTTGACCGAAGTGAAGCCGGTAGGCGGCGCGCCGGAATCCACCAAGTCAATTCCATTTGCCGCCAACTTGACGCTATTCCCCGCCGTCCCTGCGCTAGCTATGCCGGGAACATTCATGGCAGACCCGCCATTGTTGAACATCTTCCAGCGGTGAGCCGTGGAATCTCCCCATAGCTGATCGAAGCCAGCGCCTTGGTTTACTGGAGCGGCTATCTCCGGGTTAAAGAAGAATCCGTTATTTCTGATGCCGCCGCCGGTGTCTGGTGTCACGACAAAATCCCCGGTGCTGTCGCTCGCTGTAGCTGCCGTATGTCCCACACCAGCTGCGAAGGAATGGTAATTGATGGCCTGGGAAGCGCAGCTACCGCTGGTGCAAGTCGCCCCAGCCTGCACGGCAGTCACCGCCGTATTGTCTACGGAGAAAAGCGAGATGGACCATTTCGATCCTGTTGTGCTGGTGGATCTGAACGCCGCGCTGTAAGTTTGCCCGCTTACTCCATTCACGATGGCATCCACGCCGTCCACCGCGCCGTTGGTGTAATTTGCTGCGTTATTCTGCGGGTCAACGTCGATTTCAGCACCGATCAGTGGACCAACAGCGGCCAACGGAGTGGCGTCCCGCACGGCGATATCCATGCCCCAGCACCCGCGATAGTTGTTGACCAAGCATTCGGCTTGGCCATTCAACGCGAACAGCGGGATGTTTACGTTATTGTTAGAGCCCCATCCGGCTACCGCTGCTGCAAAGGGCTGGTTGAGAGCGCCCACGCCATTCGGGACTACAATCCCTCCAGAAATTGCCTCTGTCTGGAAAGATGGTCCGTTGAATCGCCCGTCGATGGCCCCGAAATTCAAACTGCCGATATTGGAGATAACATACTGGTTCATCTGCGTGTTGGTAAAGGTACCGGGACTTACCGATTCAGTGATAGTCCCCGTGTATATGTTATTGCTGGAAAGCGTGGCGGGCACGGTATAAGTGATCGTTCTTCCGCTAGTCCCCGCTCCGGTGATGGTCACAATGTATGTTCCAGCGGCGGCAAAAAACGAGTAATAGCCGTTTGAATCGGCAGTCAAAGGATTCGTGAGCTGAACGGTCAAGGCGACGTTCGAATACACCGTCGCCAGCGGGGTGCAGGGGATTCCCGTTCCCGCACTGGTGCAAACGGTCACGGTGGCCCCGGCGGCTGGAGCGATCCCGGTGACGAGGTTCTTGAGTGCTATGTCGTTGACTATCGAGCCCTGGCCGAAGCTAACGGCTGGAACCAACAAGCACAATAGCATCGGCAACAGTTTTTTCATGTTGCTGCAACTCCTTCCGCAAGACCTGGATTTCCTCGTACAGCTGCGCCAGCATGAGCATAATGAGTTTCATGTCTGGCGACACTGGCTGGCCTTTCATTCTTGCTCTCCTTCCATTTCCCGTAAACTTCGTTTATGCGCTTCAAGAGGCGCTCCGGGCTGATGCCTATCGCCGTGCAGAGCGGCAGTTCCTGTTCCATCGCGGGAGTCTTGGTATATGGGCAGGACCAGAACCCTCCGAACCTTCCGTTATGCGGCATGGCCTGGCCGGGATTGATTTCATGTGTCGAGCCGTCGCAGGACGGGCAAGCCGTCGGAGGAACCGCGTGGGTGTAGTGCAGCACGTGGCAGGGATAGCAAAACACGCCTTCGGGAGCCAGGCAATAATCGTTCTCCCAGTACTGGCAGAGATTCTCATGCGTCGAGTGGCTGAGCAGCGTTATCTTCGGCGTAGGAAAGCAGCCCGCAGCGTTTAGGATTCCCGTCTCCGGGCCGATCACCAGATCCGCCCATTTGGTCATCACGAGGGACGTGCGCAGTTCCCAGACTCCCGACCGAGGGAGATACCTCGAAGACGGCATGCGCTCCATGAGCTTGCATTCACTATCGCCCACGCTGACGACCAGAACATCGGCATTCCTAGCGGTCAGTTCAGAGAGCACCAGATGGAAGTACGGATACATCTTGTGATAGCTGGAGCCCGCGAGCGACCACAGCACGATGAATTTATTCGCATACTTGGCTCTGAACCCGGCGGCGCAGATTTCTTCCTGCTCGCTGAAAAAAAGTTCTCCCCTGGGCTTCTCCGCCGTGTAGCCAGCGAGTTCCAGATGCTTGTCGTAGTAGTTGGTGTTCTTGGCCTTGCCGCGCGCCACGTTCAAGGCGTTATGCAGGATGCTGGCTTCATCGAGTTCGGGATGGTCTTTCCTGATTTCCGTGGCCCACTTGTAGATGTACTTGTCGGCGATCAGCAGGGTGTCTTCGGCGGCTCCCGTCAGGTTCACGAACTTGTCGTAAGACTTGGCTATCTCCAGCCAGTAGTTTTTCAGGTTGTCGCCCCTGTTCTCCACGTAATCCCTGATCTGCACGATACATTCGTCCACATAGGGACTGTGCTTCAGGATTTCCGGCGCTGGCGGCGTGCAGTTGAGCGTGACGTGGTAGCCGTCTTCTTTGAGCTTCCTGAAGACGGGCGTGGATTGGATAATATCGCCAATCGCGCCTTCAACCATACCGAACAACTAAAGCACGCTTGTTCGGTATGATTTGCACCTCCCTTCCGGCTGATTCAGCCGCGTGTTTGGAGGCTAGCTTGCGAAAAACCTGCAAAAACGAATACTCCTCTTTTTCACCGCGCACCTCGTCCAGCATGATTTCTACCGGCCCGCAATCGGCCACCAGGTTCCTGATTTCTTCCGGCGAGTAATCGTGCTGGTGATGTGGGTTGGCTCCCAGCTCGCCCTTGTTGGGATAGAAGTTTTCCCAGTCTTCGCGCCCGATGGCTTTGGCCACGTTCTTCGTGAGAGGTAGATAGAGAATCAATCGCCCGCCAGGCTTGATGACCCGCCACCATTCTTTCAGCACGGCGGCTGGATAAGGCATATCCTCCAAGGTGTGCGAACTGTAAATATAATCGAAGGATTCATCGGAGAAGAGTTCGAGGCGCGTCACGTCCGAAGTCACATCCACGCATTCGGCTTGTCCGAAGTAAGCGCCATCAACGCCCAGGCAGAAATCCGCTCCAGTCTTGGGGATCTTCAGCTTCCACGGCCCGCAACCGAGGTCCAGGCCGCGCCCCGCGACAAACGGCGCAAGTCGGTCGGCTACCTTGCCTGTCTCATTTCCTTCGGGCCCGTCTATTTTCCACACCTACCCTCCTATCTTTTGCCGCTGATCTTAATCCGGCGGTCTTTGGCCACGCTTTCGAAAACGTTCAACAGTTGCAGTTCCCCCGCTTCGTAGCGTAGATGCGCCAGCGGAAGCTCGTTCCCGGCATGCGGAGGGAAATGGTCGCTCTTGATCCTGAGCATGATGACGGTGAAACGGTTGCTGGCTTCGATGCCGTCGAGTTCGGCATCACGTGGAATCAATCCTTCGCCATGCGTTTTCAGCAAGGAAAAGAATTCCTGCACGCGCATCTGGAAGCACGCGGGGCGCTCCACGGAACTGGTGAAGTAGAAGCCGATCTCGGAATCCGCGCCCTTGTCGTCCAGTTCCAGCATCTCGAAATGGGCGTCGAAAGGCACGGGAACCGCTGGCAGTACGTCATGGAAGAATTCCAGCATCTGCTCCGGGCGAAGCGTCAAGCCGAAAGCGTGCGCGGCCCCCAGCGCCATCGGGGGCCGCCCGCTCTCCCGTATCCTCCTGTCAGACAAACTGCATCCTCATGCTGACGTTTAACCGCAGCACCGGAGTCGTCTGTGTGGCTGAGGCCGTGCCCGTTCCCGTCACGGAAATAGTGATAGCTCCCGCAGCGGGAATGGAAGAAGTGCTGTTTACGCTGGTGAAAGCCGCCGTTGATCCTGCGGTATTGACAGCGCTAGAAGTGGCCAGGACCGCGGTGCCGCTTTGCAGGTTGACGATGTATCCCTGGCTGGTGCCCGCCACATCGACTTGGGCCACGCCACCAAGAACCACTACGGCATCGCCCACAGGAATCAGGTTGGGAGCGGTGTGCGTGGTCGTGACGACATGGCCGGAAGCGGTGAACACCTGGCTGACCGCCGGAAGCGTCGGAGGAGTGACTTCGAACCGCCCGATGAATCTGGATTCGTCGTATCCCATTATGTTTTTCCTCCAGAAATCAGGCAGAGGTATAGTGAATTATGTGCTCTTCAGAATCGGTCGATTGCGACCAGATTTTCTGGAAGCCTAGGAGCGCATACCACGCCAGGCCCTGCGAACGGCCATAGTCCGTGGGGATCTTCTCGCGGAGCTCCTCCGGAACGGCCACCACTTCCTTCACGGCATCGTCGCCGAAAAGGACAGCCGCGGAGAGTCCCGCGCCCGAGCCGATGGTGTTGGGCAGCATGTTGGTTTCTTCGACGATCCTGGTCATGTAGTACTTGCCGATTTCCCCGCGGAACATGTTCTGGGCCAGCAAGTCGGTGTATTTGCTGACATCCACGAACCCGCCTGTAGCGGTATCGGAGAAGAACCCCGAATAGCCCCCGACTGCCGTAATCATCACGTAGTTGGCGCCGTCCACGAATGGGATGTTAGCTTTCCTCAAGCGATCGACGCCCAGGCGGACGTTGGTGCCGGAGAGATTGACGGTGGCTGTCGCTGTGGCGGTTCCGTTAGTGGTGAATACCACGTTTCCGCTGGCCGACTGCACGGCCTTGACTTCTGCGGAGGTGAATTGCGTTCCCGCAGCGGAGTCCAGGATCTTCGCGGCATCGTTTCTGAGAGCGATGGCAATAGCGTCTTCCGGAGAGAGTTGCGAAAGGGAGATGAGGCGCCCGGTGTAGGCGATGGCGTTGCCGTATTCCTGCATGGTGGCGGTGCCTTGCTGGACGCCCACGGTGGTTTCGGCGATGGTGTTGGTTTCGACCAGCACGCCGCCGGCTGCAGCGACGTTGCCGATTTTGTCGAAAAATACGTTGGCGTTGCGGTGGGCTCCACCGGCTCCCAGGGGAGACGTGAATGCCCGGAAGCGCTTGAGCGGCTGGGCGGCTACGCGCAGCTTCTGACTCAGCTCAGGGGCAGAAAGGAACCCTCCAAGCGAGTTTGTTGCATAAAGCATTGAAGCCATTAGGTTTGGTCCTCCGATGTCCGAAGACGCAGCTACAGCGCTTGGCTATAGCACCGCCTTAGATCAGCTACCGCACTTGGCGGCGGACGCGCGCAGCATTGCTATTTAGTTCGGCCATGTGCGCTTGGTATGCATCCTGATCCGACATCGGAGCCGGTGAAGGGTGTTCCGTAGGCGGAGGGACTATGACTTTTGCTGCAGCCGGGGTCGTCGCTCCCGACTGGATGGAGAGTGCTTCGAGCCTGCCTGCTTCCCTGATTTTCCCAACTTCTGCGCGCACCGCGGTTGTGGCCTGATCGAGCGCCGCCAGCGGATCGAGCTTGGGGTCGGAAGTGGTAAGCCGATGCATCACCACGCCAATATAGTCTTCGTAGGGCGCGACGTCTTTGTTTACTTCCCGCCAGGCCTCTACTTTTGCGGCTACTTCGCGCATGGACTTGTTTTCCGCCAGAACAGCTTCGTTGGCTTTGCGCGCTTGTTCCGCGAAATACTTGTCCGGGTCGGCCAGCATCAGGTTGATCCTGGCCAGCCGTTCGGTTTCCGTCTCTTCGGGAGTCTTCGGAGCGGCCCGTTCGCGCTCTTCCAGGGCTTTCCTGGCCGTGGCCGCTTCTTGTGCCTTGACGGTGAAAGACTTCTGGATTTCCTCGTAGCTCTTTTCTAAATCCTCGACGCTCTTGAACTTCCCGGCATAAAGTTTAGCGTCTGAAGGCGGCGGGGCCGTCGAAGTGGAAACTACCGGGGCGGGTGCGGCCGTGGAAGTCTCGGTTGCGGGTGCCGGTGCGGGAACGGCTTCGGGAGGCTTTTCAGCGGGAGTTTCAATGGGTGCTTCGGCCACTGGCTCGAAGAACTTTCCGGTATCGCCGGAAATGGCTTGGCGGTTGGGGTCCTTGAGGACGTCGCCGAGCGGGTCTTTGCCATCACCAGCGAAACTGAACTTTGACTTAGGCTCAGTCAGTGGGGCTGCCGGTGTCGCCATTACTCATTCACTCCCAAGATTTCCTCCATGTGCTCGTCCACGGTCTTGCGCTTGTTCTTGGCCACGCGCTCGCTCAACAGTTCAGAAGCCATGTTGCCGTTTTTCTCAGTGACCTTCACGAAAGCGGTCACGACTTCGAGAGCGTCGGCATAGGCTTGCAAGCGCTCGAAATGGAAGACGCTGACTCTTCTCAGTTCTGCCTGCGTCCAGGCCAGTTCCTGCTCCAGCCGCTCCCCGACCATCCTGTACCAGCGGGTGTTCTCGACTTCCCGCCGGGCCGATTCGCGCTCCGCCATGCGGCTGAGAGCGTCGTCGGACTGCCCTCCAAAAGCCTTTCTGGCCCATTCAGGGAGCATCAGCGGTTCGCTGGCACGTCGCTCTTTACCGGCTTGGCCGCCTGCACGAAGCCTCCCGTGGCCTTGCTGAGCATCTTGCCGCCTTCGCCTTCGGGCATCTCGCCGCGCTGGGCGGAATAAGGAGTAGCCTCGCCTTCGCCTGTCCCCACGGCATCGGGATAGACTTTCCCGCCTTTTTCAAGCGTTATGGCTCCAAAATCGATGAACACGGGTGAGTCGCCCGGTTCGTGGTAGTGGTAGCTTTCCTCCATCACCGAGCGGTCCATCTCCGGGCTGTAGCGATAACGTGTCTCGTTCTTCGCCGGGCCAGGCATCTCGATGTCGGAGAAAACTTGCCCGTCGGCGTCGGCATCGTTCGGGATGGTGTAGGGAGGCTTCCTGCCGGTCTTGTCCTGGAACGGATCGGGCTTGTCGTCGGGAGTCATTGGCCACTCCTATTTCGAGGCATAATCTTCCAGCTGCCCTTCGTTCATGCCGGTTTTGGTCTTTTTGCCTGCCCGCTTGCGCGCCAAATCAGCGCCCATGAATTTTCTCTGCTTTTCGCTGGAGGACGGGTTATGCCGCATGGGCATGGGTGAATCGGAATCGATCTTGTAGCCGGGGTCTTTGGCGAATTCTTCCCACTTGCAGGTTTTTAGCTGCGGTGCTTCGCGGCCCCATTCTTCGCTCATTCTTTGGCCTCTTTAACATCTCCGAAATATCGTGGCTGAGTGCCGTCGGTCTGCAATCCGTCAGGCAAGTCATGCGGAGCGGAGCCATTGTCGTAGGCAACGTTTGGCTTGCGGAACTGATACGCCTCGTCTTCCGTGGCATACACAAACTTGCGGACAGGGTAAGGGGGTTTGGCTAGTCCGGTAGTGAGTTCCGGGGTGGCTCTGAACTTATCGCTGTCTGGTTCAGGCACGGTCAGCCTTTCGTTTCGCCGGTCGGGTCTCCGGTCTTTTTCTGGCCGAAGGGCGTGCCGATGATTTCCGCTGCGGGCGGATCGAACCCGCCGAGCTTGTCGTTCAACTGGTCGGAGGAAGAACGCGCTGGCCCTCTCATGTCCATATTCACGCGAGCGGGCTCCGACTTCGCGCCGTTCCCGCTAGTCACTCCCGCTGTTACCGCAACGCTGTCAGAACTTGGCTCTGGCATAAAACACCTCGCTTCGAATTGAATACCTAAAGCCGCTTCGCGTCAATTAAATTCATGCCGCGGGCGGTGACTGATGCGCCAACCCGCCTAAGCTGTCGTTTACCTGATCCAGCGTAGAACGTGTTCTGGCATTTCTTGTTCTCTTTTCGATTCTTACTAAATCATTGTCAAGGGGGAAAAACAAAAAAGTACACGCATAGGACTGTATGGGCTTGTACCCATATGTATAGATCTGCGTAGTTCTATGAGCAGAAAATTTAGCCATACGATTGAACTAGAAAATCCTGTTTTAGGATTCTCTTGGTAATAAAAAGCGCGCGGAAGATTCATGGTCTTCCGCGCGCTGGACAACAAAGGAGAAACTTCAGACATGAAAAGTAGACCAGATTATTACGGCTATTTGCAATCGAAAGCATGGAAAGAATTCAGAGAAACGGTTTTTGATGTCGAAGACCATTGCGTTGATTGCTTTATGTCCAGAGCGGACCATCTCAAAAATTACGGCCGAGACATGGAATGCCATCATGAGACCTATGTAAACCTTGGAAGAGAGATGCCACTGGTAGATGTTGTTCCCCTTTGTCTGGACTGCCACAATAAAAGGCATGGATTGAGCTACGCTGCTGGAGGTTGCTGATGCGCCAACCCGGCTTTGATGAGTTCGATGATGGCATTCTGATCGCCTTGCGCGCCGATAGTTTTCACGCGCGAGTCGGCTCTGGCAGCTTCCGTTTCAACCGGGTTCTGCTGAGCGAGCAGCCCTGTTTGCATCTTCTCGAACATTTCCTTGATATTCGGAGCCAGCAACTCTTCCGGATCGGGGAAGTGGCTCCCTTCGAACACTCTTAGCAGGAACATGGGCATGTTGATCAGCGGCATCAGCTGCGGCGCGGCCTGCCCGATGGCTTGCAGGAACATCTCGTAACGCTGCACGTTTTGCTGGCGCTGTAGAGCGCGCGATAGTCCATGAGCTTTGAACGTGTAGCGGCCCTGGCTGATTTCGACTCTTGAGCTGCGCGGCATGGTGTCGAGTATCTGGCCGATTTCCGGGCCGATCAGTTCTGTCCAGGTGGGCTTGCTGGTGGAATCCAGGAACTGGAACGCGCGGCTCCACACGCATTCGGCGAGCGGAGACAGAAACATATCCTCGACGTGCTGCGAGATGTCACCGATGAGCACGCTGGCATACTGGCTGGTGACGTTGACTTCCGTCGCGGTGGTTTCGCCTTTCGCGTCCGTGAGTCCCTGGGCAATCTCCGTGATGAACGTGCCGCGCTGCACTTCCTTGTCGAGAGCCAGCTGGAAGTTGAAGCTGGCATTCGATAGTTGCGGCATCTGAATCCCGGTGACCGCCTGCATGCCCGCGCCTGACCTTCGATAGAAGACTTTCCCCGGCTGGATGCCAGTCTGCACGTCGCCGTCGGGATTCTCCAGGGCCGTGGCTTCCACTTCCATCATGGGAACCACGCTGAAACTCATGTGGTCGGCCATCTGCTGCGCGACTTTGTTGATTTCGTTCAGCATGGGAAGATTGATTTCGAGTATTCCCTGGCCGGGGAAGCGTCCCGCAACGATCAGCGGCGAAGAAAGGATGTACGGCGCTTTCCTGTCCCAGTAGGGATTTTCCTCGTTCTTGATGATCGTCGAGCGGTTGGCGATGATGATGTGCCTGTTCTTCATGGCCACGGTATTGGTGCGCATGTCCACCAGATCGCCCCAGTATTCAAGCAAGTGGATCTGCTTCCTGGTAGTTTCAGGGGCGATGCGTTTGTCCTTGCGCTGCTGCTCGTAGCTGCGAGTGATGGCCGACTGGTCGGGAGTGTCGCCGTAGATCTTGTCGAGGTTGTCGAACGTGCCCTGGTCCTTCAGCGAGGCGATGTCGGCGTAGGATTCCTCCATGATCCAGTCGAAGTCCCGCCCGCCCTTGGTGCGCGGGCCCCACCACAGATGGAATGGATCAACGGAACTGAACTTGATGTAGCCTTCCTTGCGCTGCTTCTGTCCGATTTTCTGCTCTGCCGCGCCGCCGCTCGGAGCGGAACTGCCGTCCCTGGCTAAACTGTAAGTCGATACTTCGTTTTTTTCGCCGTAAGCCCAGTCGATGCGCAATGCCATCACGCCGATGGCGCCGCCGAATTCCAGGCAATCCCGCATAGCCAGGCGGCATTCCGCGGTGTCGGTCAAGCGCAGCACGCTCTTTTCAACGAGAGGAGCATATTTTTTGAGATTGGGATTGGCTTCGCCGGGCTCTACGGAAATCCACTGTTCCGAGGAATGCAGCAGCTTGAAGATATTGGCGACGAACTGTTTTACGGCGGCGTGGGACTTCGAGAATACCAAGCGGGATTGCCAGGGAGCCTTGTCGGTGAAGTCCTGATGGCCGCGCATCTGCTGGTAGCATTGCAGCCACTTGTCGCGTAGAACGTAATCGCGGTGCCAGGCTTCCTCGCGATAGCGCAGGATCTGGCTAACGATGTCGGATTCGCGCAGGTCCGTGGTGCTCTTGGATTTCTGGGCGGTGTCGGGGGCCGTGGAGTTTCTTTCCTGCGAGAGGCTGGCAGGCATCACATCGGTCGGGCTGGCGATGTCGTTAGGCACTGTTTACCCAGTGGGCGGGCATCCTGATGTTGGCCGCGCCGATCACTTCATCGATGGCTTTCGTGGCTCCGGGGCATTCGCTATGCTGGTAGTCGTCGAATTCCATGATCCCGCCGGGAACCATCTTGTCACGGAAGAACTCTATCACGCCCTTGGTAGCGGCGTAGTGGTCAACATCCACGCGCACGAAGCGGAACATTGTCTCCGCGGCGACGTAGAGCGAGCCGGGCATGAATCCGGGAACGATGATGGCGAGAGGGCAGCGAGCGCGCACCATTTCCATGCTGGTATCGGCGTAGCGGCCTTTCGGATGCGCCACGGCATCGTCGAATTCGCTTGGCTCTGGATGCCCGAGGAAGGAATCGAACAGCCACAGTCTTGCTCCGCCCGCCATGCGCTGGTAGATGTATTCGGCCACTTCGCCGCGCCACACACCGCATTCGGCGTAATCGCCGGAAAGGCCTCGGACGGCTTCGAGCATTTCATCGAGCATGGTGACTCTTGGCTGGTGGTCCATCTTCGCTTCTTGGGTGCGTTGCTTCTATGTGCAGCATTTTCGCGTGCCAAAACATTACCTGAATCTCCTTCCATCTGGCAACGCGATGCAAGGTAATTTTATTGCAGCGCGTGCACCACATGGGCCGGTTATCGCGCGGCATAGGCGGGCATCTTTCTCTGCTTGTTCCAGCCGTAGCCGGGCATGTTCATCTGCGGGCGCTTGATCGTGACTTGATGGATTTTCGAGTTGGCGTAGTAGCGCAGGTCGTCGAAGTAATCGTCCTGCACCCTGTCGTTGCGCGTGCCCACGAACTCTTTTTCTCCGGTGAGCGGATTTCTTTCCTCCTGCCAGCGTTGCATCTCGATTTCCTTGATGAGATTCACGCATTCTTCGTTGATGAGCAAGAGCGGCGCTCCGGGCTGGCCCGTGACGGGATGGGTTTTCCCCATATCGACATTCAGCATTTCATGGATGATTTCTAGGGACGCTTCCTCGTTGTTGTCGGCCTTCAGCAAGTACACGCCGTGCTGGCGGTATTCCGCGGCGAGCGAAGTGGTCGCTACCTTCCTGTCGCGGTTGGATTCGAAGAACATGCTGGGATCGGCGAAGATGCCGCGGACATGAACGGGATTTTTACCCATGAGTAATTTAATTTCTCCGGCATGCTCCTTGATGGATTTGTTGGCGTCGCCGTATTCGGCGGTGACGAACAGATGCTCCAGCGTCGAGTAAGTCAGCAGGAGCGTCGTAGGTTTCGTGAGTCCGTAATCCATGAACCCCCAGGCGACTCCCTGGCCGAATTTCTGGAACGGGTTGAACGTCCGCGGATTGTAGGTATGCAGGGGCTTTTTGAATTCAGAGAAGATCTGCCCTTCCCAGATGTCTCGGCTGGCTTCCACCCAGCGCTTGCGCCAACTGGGAGATTTGCGCATGAGGTTCTCGTAATAACCTGGATGGTACT
>WNGI01000651.1_pt1 | contig 26747 bp, 28 predicted proteins | sample 5400621 | NCBI WGS metagenome assembly WNGI01 (sample SAMN13153374, study PRJNA577476) | soil metagenome | isolation source: 20 cm soil or saprolite under Garry oak tree replicate 1 | place: USA:California | collected 2016-06-15 | reverse complement strand
CCGGCATCTTCAACGGGAACGGACGCAACACCACTGTAAACGACAACAACAATTTCATGTATGTCGGGCGGTTGGAGCTTCTGCCGTGGCAAGGCAAACTGCTCGGTCAGAAGTCCAGCCTGAAGCTTGGCGGTGACGTGCTTAACAGCCGCGATGACAAGGGCACAAATATCTCGCAATCGTTGAACCTATTGGTAAATACCGACGGTTCCCTCTCGCCGTTTGTCCTGCCGGGCGCGGATGAAAGAACGGCATGGAGCGTGGACGCCTGGTTCAACCTGGGTCCGTTTGATTTAATTGGTGAATACTTTCAAGAAAAAGTAAACGGTCGCACCGTGAACGGGGTGCCTCCAGGGTTCGCCGACTTCACAACGAACGGGTTCTACGTAACGGGAGCTTACTACCTGATCCCGAAGAAGCTTCAAGCCGCCGTTAGATGGGAGCAATTAAATCCAGGACAAAGAGGCAACGATGGTATTCACTCTATTACCGGTGGCCTCAACTATTATATCCACGGCGACGATATCAAGCTAATGGCGAATTACATTCACACCTGGTCGGATTTCCGGCAAGCGAATCCGCATTTGGGGGATGATCAATTCGATGAGGTCATTATGCGTCTGCAGCTGATGTTCTAGCATTACCGAATCTTTAATTTGTACTAGGTTCGCTAGGTCGGGACACGCCTGACATCACGCCACGGCACCGTTTCGACAACTCATGACAACGTTCAGCTACTGAAAAATATGAAGACAAAATTCGTTCTATTGTTAACCAGTGCGATCTGTGTTTTTGCGCAGACTGGGACGTCAGAAGACAAGGTCGTTATTCGCTTTGGTCATTTTCCGAACATCACTCACGCCCAGGGTGTGATCGCGCATGCCCTTTCCCGCCAGGGCAAAGGCTGGTTCGAGGAACGAGTCGGACCAAAGGTGGAGATTCAGTGGTTTACTTACAATGCCGGACCATCGGCGATGGAAGCGATGTTCGCCGGCTCGCTCGATCTGACCTACGTCGGCCAGGGACCGGCGCTCAACGCGCACTTCAAATCCAACGGAGCGGAAGTGCGCGTCATTGCCGGAGCGGCCAACGCCGGGGCCGCCTTGGTGGTAAAATCGGATTCGCCAATCAAAACCGCGGCGGATTTTCGCGGAAAAAAAATCGCCACCCCTCAGCTCGGAAATACCCAGGACATCTCCTGCCGCGCATGGTTGAAGGCGCAGGGATTCAAAATTACCCAGACGGGCGGTGACGTGATCGTGCTGCCGACCGCCAATCCGGATCAACTTCCCCTTTTTATAAACGGCGGTGTCGATGCAGTGTGGACAGTTGAGCCATGGGTAACGCGTTTGGAACGCGAGGCGAAGGCGCGGGTCTTTCTCGAAGACAAGGATGTGATCACGACCTGGCTGGTCTCGAGCGCGAAGTTTTTTAGCAGCCAACGGGATTTGGCGAAGAAAGTAGTGGCAGCCAACGCGGAGTTGACCGACTGGATCCAGAAGAATCCGGATGAGGCGCAAAAGCTGCTAATCGATGAACTAGCGGCCGAGACGAAGACGACTTTCGCGCCGGATGCAGTCGCGCAGGCGTGGAAACGAATTAAGTTTACAACCGCGGTGCCGAACGAATTGATCGCAAAGGCGATACAAGATGGAAAAGACGCTGGTTTTCTCAAAGGCAATACCGACACTTCCAAGCTAATCGAGTCTCCGTGAGGTTTGGCCACAAAACCGGCTCGGTCACGGAAGAGCTTGCGCTCGTTTCGCCGAGCAAGCTTGCAATCGACAAAGTGTCGAAAAGTTTTCGTAGCCGTGCCGGAACGGTCCTCGCGCTCGATCGCGTCAGCCTGAATGTCTCAGAGGCGGAGTTCGTCTGCATCGTCGGTGCCAGCGGTTGCGGGAAATCGACCCTTCTCAACATCATTGCCGGGCTGGAGAAACCAGACAGCGGAACGGTCTTGGCGGACGGCAAACCGGTGACAGCCCCGGGGCGCGAACGACTGGTCATGTTTCAGGAACCGGCGCTGTTTCCCTGGCTCGACGTTCTTGGCAATGTGCTGTTTCCTTTGAAACTAAAACCAAATCTGACGAAAAAGGATCGCCGTGATGTGGCAAAGTATTACCTCGAACTCGTCGAGCTAACGAGATTTGAACGCGCCAACATCCACGAGCTTTCCGGCGGGATGAAACAACGCGTCGCCCTGGCCCGCGCCCTCGCGCCAAATCCACGCGTCCTCCTGATGGATGAACCATTCGCCGCCCTCGATGCCCTCACCCGCGAGCAGCTTTATGGCGATCTCCAGCGCATTTGGAAATCGCGACGCAAAACCATTGTCTTTGTCACTCACAACGTCCGCGAAGCGGTTTGTCTGGGTGATCGCGTCCTGCTGTTTTCTCCTCATCCCGGACGGGTGCAGGAGGAATTCGTAATCGAGCTGCCGCGACCACGCGACCTGAACAGCGTCGAGCTCGCCACCTATGCCAGCCGAATTACCCACGCCCTCAAAAGCGGTGCCCAATCCGAAGCTACGGCAGCGAAATGAAACGATTCCTCCTCGCCGTTCTTTTCTTCGCGGTCTTGATCGCCCTTTGGGAATGGGCTTGTCGCGCCAAGATCTGGTCGCCGGTCTTGTTGCCGGCGCCGCAGCAAGTCGCGGAGTATCTGAAAACAGTGGCCACCGATGGCACTCTTTTCCAGGCTACTGTCATCACCATGCGCCGGCTGCTGATCGGTTATGTCATCGGCCTTGTTGGTGGATTGCCGCTTGGTCTACTGACGGCGCGCTGGAAAGTCTTTCACGACACTATCGGGACGCTCGCGCTCGGATTGCAGACGCTGCCCAGCGTGTGCTGGGTCCCGCTCGCGCTTTTGTGGTTCGGGCAAACGGAGGCAGCCATGCTCTTTGTCGTGGTAATGGGAACACTCTGGTCGGTCGTGATTGCCACCGATACCGGCGTGCGCCATGTCCCGCCAATTTACCGGCGGGCCGCGCTGACCATGGGATCAAAGCGATTGCACATCTGGCTTAAAGTCATCTTGCCGGCAGCCCTCCCATTTATCGTTAGTGGAATGAAACAAGGGTGGGCTTTCGCCTGGCGTTCGCTCATGGCGGCGGAAATTTTCGTCACCATTCTAACGGGATTTGGACTTGGCCAATTGCTTCATTACGGCCGCGAATTGAGCGCCATGGACCAGGTGATTGGCATCATGCTGGTGATTGTTGTCATCGGATTGCTGGCCGACAAAATCTTGTTTTCCCCGGTCGAACGCTTCCTCCACCGTCGCTGGGGAACTAACCCATGATCCTGCGCCGAGCCCATCCCGACGATAAATTAATCGTGGTCTCACGCGAGATCACCATTCAAAACGAGCTCGGCCTCCACGCTCGCCCGGCCGCGGAGTTCGTCCGCGTCGCCAACGGTTTCCGCGCCGAGATAACCTTGATTAAGGACAAGCAACGGTTCTCCGCCTCCAGCCTCATCGATGTTCTGCGCGCCAATCTCGATTGTGGCGCCACCGCCATGCTGGAAGCACGCGGAGCCGACGCCGAGGCCGCCGTTACCCGCCTGGAAAAACTGCTCATCGAATTCCGGAAGCGAAAAGAGGATTAGCGGCTTCGTCGCCTGCAAATCGAGAGGAACAGCCCGTCGAAACCTTGCTTGCCAGTTAACAATCCGGTGTCGCACCTGCAACACGTAGATGTTAACTCGGGTAATTTGTAGTTTGTCACATAATTGGCCGGGGATTCGGTTAGCGCAGAGGCCGCGCCACCAGAATACCGGTGTCCGCGCTGTAACGGTAAAGATAATTCGAGAGCCGCGTGTCGATCACGACCCGGTCATAATTGTGCGGCGCTGACGCATGCATGAAGTGGATGGTGCCGTCCGCGGCACGTAACGCCAGGCCGACGTGTGAGGTGGCCCGCTGAGAGGTGTAACGGCCATCGCGCGAGACAATGCCGATGATGTCGCCACTACGCAGTCGCGATTCGATTGCGGCGACACGACGTTTGGGAATTTCGTAAAACGGCCGCGAGGAAACATCGGCTTCCATTTCCGCGAGGGGCCGAAGCAAGCCACGATTGTGCACGAGGTAGCGATAATGCCGCCAGCCATTTGTCATTTCCCGGGCCGAGTGCGGCACGCTCACACCACCAAGCGAGCGGGTAAGATCAGCAACCAGGCCGCGCCGGTCATTGTCGTAAAGCCAATCTTCGAGATAATGGAGGCGAGAGAGATATTCGCCCGTGCATTCGGCGTGGCGATAACGATCAATCTCGATGTAACGCAGCAATTGCGCCGGCGTCCAATCTGTTTCCGGCTCATCCAGCATCCGCGCGAAGGCGAGAGCGGTTTCAAAAAAGGTCCAGCAATCGAGTCCCGTGAAATTTACTGAGGGCGACTCAACTCGGTTATCGATTTCGAGCGTGAAAGAGCGGTAGGGCGTTCCGACCATCGCCTGCCCCACCACCGCCGTCCGCTCCCCAATCGGCAAGGTCTTCCAGTTCTCGGCTTTCGCGCGCACGATGAGCTGTTCGAAGCGGCCCTGCCCTTTGAAGACGGTGCGCATCGGCAACGTGACTGCGCCGGGCGCGTTCGCGCAAATAACGACGCCCAGAATTGAAATCAAAACTCCCAAACGCATTTCAGGTACTCTTGGCGAGTTTGAATAGAGCGCAAGCCATGCCAGATGAAGATCGCTCCTCCTCGTCTTCGCTTCCGCACTTGCGTGCTCGCGCGAGTCCCGCATCACCGATGCGGGCTACAACGGTGGCGCACATATTTACAGATGCGCCCAGGCTGCCCTCGCCGTACATTTTTACTCGATGCACGATTTGTTCGCCGAAAGCGAGGCGGAAAACCTGGAGCGCGTCAGCGCGGCGGCTCCCCTCGCGGCGCGCATTCGTCCACGGACGCTCGATGAATTTGTCGGACAGGACCATATCCTCGCGCCTGGAAAACTCTTGCGTCGCGCAATCGAGGCTGACCGGTTGCCTTCGTTGATTATTTCGGGCCCACCCGGAAGTGGCAAAACAACTCTGGCGTATGTCATCGCCGAAATGACCCACTCGGAATTTATTCGCTTGAGCGGCGTGGAAAGTAATGTGGCGGAGATGCGCAAAGTGGTGGCCGCGGCGGCTAATCGGCTCCGGACTTCCGGCCGCAAAACAATCGTCTTCATCGATGAGATCCACCATTTCAATAAAGCGCAGCAGGATATTTTGTTGCCCGACGTCGAGAGCGGAAATCTGAGACTAATCGGGGCCACCACTTACAACCCGTACTTTTATGTTAACAGCGCACTCGTCTCGCGCTCGCTGGTTTTCCGCCTTGAGCCGCTCACGGTCGAACAGCTCGAAATATTGATCGATCGCGCGCTGGCGGATTCGGAACGCGGTCTCGGCAAATACAACGTCAAAATGGATGCGGACGCGCGTCGGCATCTCGCCAAACTGAGCGACGGCGATGCGCGTAAATGCTTAAACGCGCTCGAAGTTGGGGTTTTGACAACGCCCCCTATCGGAGAAACGGGCTCCCACCTGTCCCGATCTTCCTCGCACAAAGGAAAGGACGCGCAGGAGCGCGTCCCTCCACCCGGCGTTATTCATTTCACCCTTCAGGTTGCCGAGGAGAGCATTCAAACCAAAGCGGTCGTTTATGACAAGAAAGGCGATGCACATTACGACACCATCAGCGCGTTCATTAAAAGCATGCGCGCCTCGGATGAAAAAGGCGCGATCTATTGGCTGGCGAAAATGTTGCACGCTGGCGAAGACTTTCGTTTCATCGCGCGTCGCATCATAATTTTCGCAAGCGAAGATGTCGGGCTGGCTGACCCGGAGGCGCTTCCACTCGCAATCGCGGCACAACATGCCGTCGAGTTCGTCGGAATGCCGGAAGCGCGGATTCCACTGGCCCACGCCACCGCTTACATGTGTCGGGCAAAAAAAAGCCGCGAAGCCTACGAATCGTTAGCCGCTGCCAGCGAAGAAATCGAATCCGAACAAACGACGCAAGTCCCAGAGCACCTCAAGAATAAACATTTTCCGGTCAATCCGGAAAGATAACGCCGTCACCGCGGAGTTGGAACACAGACTTGCAGTCTGTGCGCCCAGCGGAGTTGCACTCCGCTGAATCGAGGGCAACGATGCGCGCTGCCGCTGAATCAGAAACAGCGGACAGAATTGTCCTGGGCGCACAGACCATAGGCCCGTGTTCGGTGCGCTCGCCGAGGGATCCCGTTGCGAAAACTTAAAGGTAACTTCCACGGGATCCCTCGACTTCGCTCGGGATGACGGGATTTTAGCTTGTGAAAAAGGAGCAGGGTCTTGCCATAAGACTACATCCGCGCTTGCGCGATTGGTTTTTCGCGAGTTTTCCGGGTTTCACTCACGCCCAATTGCTCTGCGTCCCTTCCGTTCTCAAGCGTGAATCGATTCTCCTCACCTCTCCAACCGGAAGTGGGAAAACTTTGGCAGGTTTTCTTGGTGTTTTTGATTCGCTCCTCCGAGATCTTGAATCCAACGGACCAAAACCGGGGGTACGTTGTGTCTACGTTTCGCCACTGCGCGCGCTCGCCTATGACATCGAGAAAAATTTGAAGGCACCTATCGCCGGGATGGGCCTGGAAAAGGAACTGCGGATTCACCTGCGCACCGGCGATACGTCCGCAAGCGAACGCACGAAATTTCGGAACAAGCCGTCGCATTTTCTCGTCACCACCCCTGAATCCCTAGCCATTCTATTAGCGCAACAAAGTTACGCGCAACATCTCGCCCACACCGAATTCGTGATCGTCGACGAATTGCATTCCTTCGCCGGCAACAAACGTGGCGCCGATCTGAGCATTTCGCTCGAGCGATTGCAAATGCTGCGCGGCAGCAACAATCTCTGCCGTATCGGTCTTTCTGCGACGGCCGCGCCGCTCGATTTGCTGGCCCAATTTCTTGTTGGCAAACATCGCCCTTGCCGCATCGCCGAAGCGCACATCGAGAAGGAGCAAATTGTAGACGTTTTTTCTCCAATCCGACGCGATCCTTACCCCCCGTCCGGTTACACCGGTGCACGCCTTTATGCGGAGTTGTCTCAATTGATTCGTTCGCGCCAGTCGGTAATCGTTTTCACCAACGTTCGTTCGGCGGCGGAACAAATCGGCCTGCGTTTGCGCGAGCAACTGCCGGAATTGGCCGACGCGATCGAAATTCATCATGCTTCGCTCGATCGCAGTGTGCGGCTTGAGGTCGAAGATCGTTTGAAGAATGGAGAACTGCGTGCCGTTGTTTGCTCAACCAGCCTTGAGCTCGGCATCGATATTGGTGCGGTTGATCTGGTGGTGATGGTGGCGACGCCCAAAGGCGTTTCGCGCGCGATCCAGCGAATCGGACGCTCCGGACATTCGTTAAACAAGAATAGTCACGGCATTCTGGTCGCAACCAATGTTAACGATCTGGTGGAAGCAACCGTCACCGCGAAGCTCGTGCGCGAGCGCGCTCTCGATCCAATCAAAATCCTGGACAAGCCTTTTGACGTCGTCGCGCAACATATCGTTGGCATCGTCGCCCTGGCGCCGGTCTCAGCCGATTCGATTTACCAACTGATCACGCGGGCGCGGCCATTTCACGATCTTACCCGCGAAGAATTCGATCGCCTTTTGAATTATCTGGAGGGCGGTGGCGAAGCCCTAGCGCAGCAATACCGCGGCGTCTTCGGGAAGATTTCGGTGAGCGATAACGGTACGGTCTCGCTGGCGCATCCACGAGTGGTGCGCGAATTTCTAATTAACATTGGAACGATCGTCTCCGAGGGATTCGTCGATGTGATGTTGAAACGGCGGCGTCTCGGTTCTGTCGAAGAAGGATTTATCAAAGGGCTGCAAATTGGTGATCTTTTCGTCCTCGGCGGCCGGGTGGTGCGGCTAATCGATACCGGCGTGCAGGAAGCGTTTGTGGAGCGGGCCGACGGCCAGTTGCCAACCATTCCCCGGTGGAACGCGGCCAAGATGCCGCTCACTTCAGGAGTCGCGCGGGCGGTACGGGAGCTACGCGCCGACTTGGCCCACCAGCTGCGTCGCGAAACAAACGATGCACTTTGCGTCGATTGGTTGGTGGAGAATTACCAGATCTCGTTAGCAAACGCTCAGGCGATGGTGGAACAATTTCGCGCGCAGCTCGCAGTTTCGGACGTGCCGACCGGCAATTCGATGTTGATCGAACTGTATCGCGTTGACGAGTTTTCCCATTACTTTTTCCATGCCCTCATTGGCCGCAGCGCTAATGACGCGCTTTCGCGTATCGTGGCCTGGCGCATGAAGAACCGCAGCGGCGGCAACGCGCTCGTCACCATCGACGACTCCGGCTTCCTGCTGACGCTCCGACGATTCCAGGAACTTACGTTGGAGGATTGGCGGCTTTGTTTCGAGCGCGAAGGAGCGGAGGAGGATTTGCGCCTGGCCTTGCGCGGGTCGGAGTTGGTGAAATGGCAATTCCGCGGCGTCGCCCAAACCGGACTAATGGTGCCACGCAATTACCCGGGTCATCAGCGCGCGCGCAAACAGATGCACTGGAGCACGGAAACAATTTTTCGAGTGCTGGAAGCACACGAGTCGGATCATCCCCTGCTCGAGGAAGCCTACCGGCAGGCAACGCAAATTTTTCTCGATGCGGAAGAAGCAAACGCGTTTCTCAACCGGGTCCAGCAATTCAACTGGCAATTGCGCGAACTGCCAGTGGTCTCACCTTTTTCTTTCCCGATTTATGCCAGCAAAATTAAAGAAACCATGATGCTGGAAGATCCGACCGTGGCGGTGGAGCGAATTTACCGCGAGTTGTATGCGCGAGTACGGCAAATCGCCACAGCTAACGATAACCGGACAAGCGCCGCGGTCAGTTAAATGAAATTCAAGGACCACTTCTCCGGTCACGCCGTCGAATACGCAAAGTTTCGCCCCCATTATCCGGACGAAATGTTCGAATATCTCGCCTCGGTTTCGCCACAACGTGAACTGGCGTGGGATTGCGCCACTGGCAACGGCCAGGCCGCGGTGGGATTAGCTCGCCATTTCGATAGCGTCACCGCGACCGACGCCAGCGCGCAGCAAATTGAAAGCGCGGAACCAAATGACCGGATCAGCTACCGGGCCGCACCGGCGGAAGCGAGCGGAATCGATTCAGCTTCAGTGGACCTGATTTTGGTTGTCCAAGCACTGCATTGGTTCGATATCGATAGGTTTTTCACGGAGGCAAAACGAGTCTTGAAAGAAGACGGTGTCCTGGCGATCTCGAGCTATAAGATCTTGGAGATCGCTCCGGAAATCGACGCGATCATTTGGAATTTTTATTGCAAAACGACGGGGCCCTTCTGGCCGCCCGAGCGTGAGCTGGTTGAAACTGACTACAAGGACATCAAGTTTCCATTCGCGGAACTACCGCCGATTTGTTTTGAGATACGTGCGCGTTGGAATCTCGATCATCTCGCCGGTTATTTGCGGACGTGGTCGGCCACGCAAAAGTTTATCGCCGCCCGAGGCTTTGATCCGGTCGATTCACTCGTGGAGGAACTAAGAGCGCTTTGGAAAAATCCCGAGCAAGTGCGCGAAATAAAATGGCCGCTGCTTCTACGCGTTGGCGTTTTGCAAAAGTGATGCCTGTTTACCGAGACGGCCGACGGTCGCCTGTGCTCATGCTCATACTCGAGGTATTTCAGATGATGAGCGCGAGTAGGAGTAGGACTATGAGCATGAGTAAAACGGAAAGAGGCGGGCCTTGCGACCCGCCCCTCCCCTGTCTTTGAGCAGCTTCTCCTTAGCTATTGCTCTGTGACACAACCCTTAGTTGCTCTTGTTTTGAGAGACAACTTCGTTCAACTTAAAGATCGGTAAGAACATCGCGATCACGATACCGCCCACGATTACGCCGAGGAAAACGATCAACATTGGTTCGATCAATGAGGTGAGCGCGTCCAGCATCGCTTCGATTTCTTCGTCCCAAAAGTCCGCCATTTTTTCGAGCATGGTGTCGATCTTGCCGGTGGCTTCGCCCGCTGCGACCATGCGCAGGAGCATCGGCGGGAAAATGCTTTTGCGTGAAAGCGAGACAGAAAGGTTGTCGCCTTTTTCCACATCGACGCCAACTTCTTTGATGCTGGTTTCGACCACGTGATTGCCGGAAGAGCCACCGACGATATCGATGACTTCCAGGATTGGAACGCCACTACGGATTAACTGGGCAAAGGTCCGCGCAAAACGAGACATGCAAATCTTATGAACGAGCGGTCCGAAAACTGGCAGCTTCAGTTTCCAACGGTCCCAAAGCTGTTTGCCGCGGGTCGAGCGCAAAAAGGTGCGGATGCCGAAGAAAGCGCCTGCTATCGCAGCAAGGAGGATATACCACTCTCCGCGGACAAAATTACTGACATCAATAAGAAATTGTGTCGGCGCGGGAAGCTTGGCTCCAAAATCAGCGAAAATTTCGCCGAAGATCGGGACAACTCGCACAATCAGGAAGGTGGTGATGGCAAATGCGATGCAGACAACAATGACCGGGTAGGTCATCGCCGATTTGACCTTCTTGCGCAGACGCGCGCTCGCTTCGAGGAATCCGGCCAGGCGGTCCAGAATTTCGGCGAGTAAACCTCCATGCTCGCCCGCTTTCACCATGCTGATAAAAAGCCGATTGAAAACCAGGGGATGTTTGGCGAGCGATTCATGGAAGGTTTCGCCACCTTGCACCCGCGCTGTGATATCGCTGATTACGGCTCGCAACCCCCCCTGCCGTTTCGGGTCAGCCTGTTCGTACAAAGCGGTCAAAGCTTGCACCAGCGAAATACCCGCTTCGATCATGGTCGAAAGTTGTCGAGTAAAGAGAACGAGATCGGTCTCTTTTACTTTGGTAGATTTCCTCCGCGAGTGGCTGGCCGTTGCTTTTCGTTGCAGAGAAAGCACCATCAGGCCGCGGCTCATCAGGCTGGTTACGGCGTTGTCTTCGTTGAGGGCTTCCTGAATGCCGGACACGATGCGCCCGGCAGCGTCACGCGCTTGATAGGAGAATGTGATCATAAGAGGGTAATTATGAAAATCGTAGCAGTTACGGTGCCAATGGCTCTCCTTTTTCCTGCTTCGTAGCAAATCATAAATGACTCTAACGTAGCATCTTACGTGATGGAATTTGCCCGCATCTCACCTCGCTATGCCCTTTGGCACACCTACGATCCGAAGATCAAAGCAGAACTCTTTTCCACTGCTCTCGTAGCAGGAAATGAGCTCACCATCATTGATCCAATTGTGCTTCCGTCTGCGCACCAGACAGAACTGGAATCGCTCGGCCGCGTTGCCACAATCGTTATCACAAATGAGAACCACGCGCGCGATGCTGCCACCTTAGCTCACTTCTACTCCGCTCCGATTTTTGCGCCGCCAGAACTAAGGACAGAACTTCCCCTTAGTCACAGCTTGCAGGACGATCTTGCTATCGGCGCGTTGCGAGTTGTTCGAATCGAAGGCGGCGCGGACGGCGAATTCGCCCTTTATCATCCGGATGACGCCGGCACACTGATCGTGGGCGACGCGCTCATCAATTTTGATCCGCACGGTTTCACCTTGTTGCCCCGAAAATATTGCACCAACCAAAAACAAATGATTCGATCGCTACGCAAACTTCTCGATCTCGATTTCGCTCGGATTTTTTTTGCGCACGGAAATCCCATCATGATTCGCGCGCGTGAGCGGCTCAAATCATTGCTCAATTCATGAATGAGCAGGATGTGTTTCACGATTTCGCTGTGGCGCAAAATCGGGGTGGCGCGTTCGCGCGATTTCTCCGGCTCATTCGCTTTTCCCATACGATTTTCGCTCTGCCCTTTGCGCTCGCTGCCCTGGTCGTGTCAGCCAACGGGCAGCCCAGTTTCAAGATCGTGCTCTTGGTCCTGGGATGCATGATCACGGCCCGCACCGCGGCGATGCTTTTTAATCGCTTCGTTGATTGGGAAATCGATCAGCGCAATCCGCGAACACGGAGCCGTTATCTTCTCGCGACTAAGAACATTATTTTCATTTGCCTCATCTTCAGCAGTGCCCTTTTTGTTTTTTTTGCTGCCAATATCAATCGGCTGACGTTCGTGCTTTCGCCGATCGCGCTTGGCATCATTTTTTTCTATTCAGTCACAAAACGTTTTACTGACACGACGCACTTTTTTCTCGGCCTCGCGCTTGGGATTGCCCCGGTCGCGGCCTGGATCGCGCAAACTGGTCGGGTGGAATTGCCGCCGCTCGTCCTCGCCCTTGGAGTCGTTTGTTGGGTGAGTGGCTTTGATTTGATCTACGCCACTCAAGACTACGACTTCGATCGGACGGAGGGATTGCACTCGCTGGTGGTTCGGCTCGGCCTCGCCGCCAGCTTGCGGCTCGCGCAGTTTCTCCACCTTTTAATGCTGCTGGCGTTGATTGCTTTCGGGATCATAGCGAAGCTCGGCCCGATTTATTTTGCCGCGATGATTCCGATCGTCGCCGCGCTCTTTTACGAGCATCGCAGCGCGCGCCAGCTTCATGATCTTACCGCGATCAATCGCGCGTTTTTCAATTCCAATGCGTTCGTCAGTGCAGTCTTTCTGGGAGCGGTTTGCGCCGATCGGTTGTTGTAGTCCTAAAATCGCCAGCCGCGGCCAACGACCGCGGCTACAATGTTATTCGGACGCAGGATTGGCCGTTACATCGCGTTCAACATCGCGACGCGCGGCGCGTGTCGCCCACCTTCGAACTCGGTCGTCAACCAAACCCGCACAATTTCCAGCGCGAGATTTTCTTCGATCAGTCGCTCGCCCAAAGACAGGACGTTGGCATCGTTATGTTGCCGGGAAAGCCGAGCGCTTTCCAAATTCCAGCACAGAGCGCAACGCACCCCGCGCACTTTGTTCGCCACCATCGCCTCGCCGTTGCCGGAGCCACCGAAAACAATTCCACGTTCGCATTCGCCACGCGCAACCGCTTCTGCTGCCGGCCGAATAAAAAGCGGATAGTCTACCGGTGGCTCGGCCGCGAATGTACCCAAATCCTTTACCTCGTGTCCAAGTTGCCCGAGTAAGGCTTTTACTTTTTCCTTCAATTTAAAACCAGCGTGATCGGACCCGAGCGAAATCTTCATCGCCTTGTTTAACCAGATTTTTCACGGCCGTGCAACTGTGCGAGTTGTTCCCAAATTTCTCGTTCGCGTTCGCTTAATTTTTTCGGCACGGAAATTTGCACCACGACATACAAATCACCGCGCTGCCCCGAAACGCCCGGCAACCCTCGCCCGCGCAAACGAAAACGCTGACCGCCTTGCGTGCCGGGCGGCAATTTCAAACGAGCGTTTCCCTCCAGCGTCGGCACAATGATCTGATCGCCCAGGACCGCCTGCCACGGTGCAATTTTTACCTCGTGCACAAGATCGCTTCCCTCGACCGAGAAATCCGGATGCCGCGCCAATCGCACCCGTAAAAATAAGTCGCCGCTTTTTCCACCGCCCTCACCGGCTTCGCCCTGACCGGCGAGACGAATGCGCTGTCCTTCACGCACACCGCGCGGAATTTTTACTTGATAGGTTTCCGTTTTTTTCGAACCGGCGCGGCGTAACGAAACCTGTCGCGTCGAACCATGCAACGCTTCCTCCAGCGTAACCATGATGTCGGCTTCGACATCGTTCCCGCGCTCCGCCATGGTGCCACGCTGCCCGAATCCGCCGAAGGCCGACCGGCCGCGACCGCCACCGAAGAATGCTTCGAAAAAATCGCTGAATCCGGTGCCGCCGAACTCAAATTCAACACCACCGTTTTCCCCACCGCCCCAGCGAAATCCGCCGGGTTGCCCGCCGCCCCACTGCGGCGGCGGCTGAAACCCGCCACGCTGGTTCCAGTTCTCGCCCAGTTGATCATATTTCCGGCGTTTCTCCGGATCACTTAGGACCTCGTAGGCTTCGTTGATCTGTTTGAATTTTTCTTCCGCCGCTTTCTTATCCTTCGCGACGTCGGGATGATATTTGCGGGCGAGTTTTCGAAACGCGCTTTTGACTTCATCCTCACTTGCCGTTTTCGATACGCCAAGGGTTTCGTAGTAATCGCGAAATTGCACCGCCATTGCCGTTGAATCTCATCGCAGGCTCCGCATTCGCAACTCCTGTGCGCGCGCTCCATTCGTCGACTCGACGTTGTAGCTGCCGCTGTCCTCAGTGGCAGATGCGGATCAGGCTCGACAGAGTCTCGCCCTACCCAACGCTTTGTGCGAAGGTAACACATGCCGGAGCTCGGAAAATTTCTCGTCATCCTCGGGGCCGTGATCGTTATTCTGGGCCTTCTGCTTTGGACCGGAATCGGTGCGGGCTTTCTCGGAAAACTGCCTGGCGATATCCGCATCGAACGTGGCAACAGCGCGTTCTATTTCCCAATCGTTACCTGCATCATTATTAGCATCGTGCTGAGTCTGATCTTCTCGCTTTTTCGCCGGTAGGGCGAAGCTCCGCAGAGCCGATTTTTTTTGTCGCGCGGCTCGACAGAGTCTCGTGCTACAAAGAATTCGATAGAATCCTGGGATGGTGGAATCGCGTCAGCAAAGATTGGAGAATCACGTCGCACGCCTTCGCCGTTGCCGGCGTTGTCCCCGAGTTATTCCCCCGCCCGTCTCCGGCAGCGCCATCGTCAGCGACGTGATGGTGATCGGACAGGCTCCCGGTGTGCGCGAACCGACTTTGAAGCGACCATTTGCGCATACTGCTGGTAAAACCCTCTTTCGTTGGTTCGAGGAATTCTGCGGGCTTGATGAACCCACTATGCGCTCCCGGATCTATTTCGCCGCCGTCATTCGCTGTTTTCCCGGCAAGGCGCCGGGCGGGAGCGATCGTGTTCCCGCACCTGAAGAAATTCGCAACTGTTCGGCTTGGATGAATGCCGAGTTCGAAATTCTACGGCCGCGACTTGTTATTCCCGTTGGTCGCCTTGCCATCATGCAATTTATCGACTGCAAAAAGCTCGACACCGTGATTGGCCGTTCATTTCTCGTTAGCCGTGGAGAATTGAGTTTCGATTTGATTCCATTGCCGCATCCGAGCGGCGTATCGCCCTGGCACAAAATTTCGCCGGGCCGCGAATTACTTGTTCGCGCCATGAAGAAAATCGCGCGTCATCCCGCGATGCGGTCGTTGCAGCGCAGGCCCGTCATCCCGAGCGCCAGTCGAGGGATCCCGCTGCGTTACCATTAAGTTCGCCACAGAGATGTCTCCCGATGTTACGACGTGGCAGGCGACTGCGCTCGACATGACAAAACCGGCGAACGATGCTGTATCGATGACGGCGCGTAACGAGCAGAGTCGGGATTACCGAGAGGATGATCCGAAAAATGTCGCCTAATTACTTTTCGCGATGACCTCGGGAATACGCGTTACGGTTTGGGGCGAGAATGTGCACGAGCGCGAGAATCCGCTCGTCGCCAAAATCTATCCCGCCGGAATGCATCACACGATTGCTGATGCCATTTCGGAAGATGGCGATTGCGAAGTCCGCACCGCGACATTGCAGGACCTGGAACATGGATTAACCACCCGCGTTCTCGAAGATACCGATGTCCTGGTCTGGTGGGGCCACGCCGCACACGGAAAAGTAGCTGACGCCATCGTCGAGCGCGTTCTGGCGCGGGTGTGGCAGGGCATGGGTTTCATCGCGCTGCATTCATCCCATTACTCGAAACCATTCATGCGCCTAATGGGCACGAGCTGCTCCATCATCTGGCGCGAGGCCGGCGAAAAGGAACGGCTCTGGGTTTGCAACCCGGCCCATCCAATCGTGCGCGGGATTGATCGTTATTTCGAAATCGAGAACGTCGAAATGTATGGCGAACCTTTTGCCGTGCCGACGCCCGATGAGATTGTTTTCATCTCCTGGTTCGAGGGCGGTGAAGTTTTCCGCTCCGGCTGCACTTGGAAACGCGGCAACGGCAAAATCTTTTACTTTCGTCCCGGCCACGAGGCCTATCCGATCTATTATAATAAGAATGTCCGGCTGGTTTTGCGCAATGCTGTTCGCTGGGCCGCAGGCGATGGCGTGAAATGGATCGACAGCTGCCCGCAGATCTCCGCCAAAGATGCACCCGAACCGCTTGAGATTAAAGGTCCCAAGATCCACAAAGAAGGCGAAGCCGGCTTTCGTTAATTCGCACCGCATATCTTATGGAAGAACAAAAAATACCGACACGCGCCGACATTCCGGATTCCGACAAGTGGGATCTGACGCTTTTGTTCGCCGATGTCGGCAAGTGGAATGAGGACGTAGAGTGGATTACGCGGACCTATCCGAGAATCGCGGAGTGGAAGGGTCGAGTTGGCGAATCGCCGCAAACGCTGGCGGCTGTCCTAGAGTTCGAGAAGCAACTCGATCTGAAAATCGAGCGCGTTTATCACTTCGCTTCGCTGCAACTGGCGGAAGACAGCGCGAACAACGATTACCTTGCCCGCGTCGGACAGTTGCAGAATTTGATGACAAAGATCGCGGAGGCTTCCGCGTTCGTTGTGCCAGAAATTCAGGCGATCGATGATGCACGCTGGGAGAAATTCGTTGCTGATCCGGCGCTGAAAGATTGGAAGGTTCCGCTCCATAAGATCCGTCGCATGCGTCCGCATGTTTTGAGCGAACGCGAGGAACGTCTGCTCGCGCTCGGCGCCGCCGCCCTCGATGGCTACGACGACGCCTTTTCGCAGCTGACCAATGTGGACATGAAATTCGGCGTTCTCATTGACGCCGACGGTCGCGAGAGACCCCTCACTCAAAGCACCTACAGCTCGTTCCTGTTGAAACGCGACCGCGATCTGCGAGAGCGCGCTTTCAAACAATTCTATGATGAATTTCAGGATCATCAGTTCACTCTCGCAGCCTCTCTCAGCTATTCGATGAAGGCGGATGTGTTTCGCGCGCGAGCCAGAAACTTTCCCAGCGCCCTGGAAGCATCACTCTTCAAAGATGATGTGCCAGTTGCGGTCTACGACGGATTAATTAACGCCGTGCGAGACGGGATTCCGCCGTTGCTCCGTTACTACGACCTGAGACGCCGCGTTCTCGGTCTCGACCAACTTCGTGCTTACGATACCTACGTCCCGTTAGTTCCGGAAATTGAAACCCTCGTCAGCTTTGATGAGGCTATCTCTCAAGTGATCGCTTCCCTGGCTCCCCTGGGCGAGGAGTACACGCGTATACTCGCCGACGGTTTGCGCGGCGGCTGGTGCGATCGTTACGAAACGAAGGGGAAAAGGAGCGGCGCATTTTCCTCCAGCAGCTACCACGCACCGCCTTACATTTTAATGAATTACAAAGAGGATGTGTTTGCGGATGTTTACACTCTGGCACACGAAGCCGGGCATTCCATGCATACCTGGTTCTCGGCTAAATCGCAGCTCTTTCAAAACTACGACTACCCGATCTTCCTGGCCGAGGTTGCCAGCACGTTCAATGAGGAACTGCTCACCCATTTCTTGTTAGAAGAAACCAGCGACCCGAAAATGCGCGCTTACATCATTAACCGGCAGATCGACGACGTTCGCGGCACGCTCTACCGGCAAACGATGTTCGCGGAGTTCGAGAAAGCGATTCACGCTATCGAGGAAGCCGGAGGCGCGCTCACCCTCGATGTGTTTAAAGGCGAATATCGCAAATTGCTTGAGGCTTACTTCGACGAGGCGATGGTTATCACTCACTCACTCGATCTCGAATGCCTGCGGATTCCGCATTTTTACCACGCCTTTTATGTTTACAAATATGCGACCGGCCTATCCGCCGCAGTGACTCTTTCCCAGCGCGTTCTTAGTGGGGAAGTCGGCGCGGTTGAAAAATATCTTGGCTTTCTGAAATCGGGAGGATCGAAATTCCCGCTCGAAACATTGCGCGACGCTGGAGTCGACATGACGACAGCCGAGCCAATCAAGAGCACGATAGCCTTATTTGAGAAGCGCCTGAGCGAGCTGGAAGCCCTTCTCTAGCTGCTTCTCTGGAGGAAGGGGTCCACTTACCGTTAGCGTGCTAAATGCAGTCACCGCAGTTAATTACGACCAAGGATACACCTCGCCACGTCAAACATCCTGCTAGACGCCCCGCCTGCGGCGCCAACTCCCGATTGCATCTGTACTATATAAGTACCGCGCGAAGTGCCGTGTCGCCCAGCCACCTTTCGCGGAGCGGCGGCGTGGTAGCGAGGACGCCGGTTACGGCAGTTACGGTTTTTTGGCAAGCGGGGTGCTTATTCTCAATAGCGTGGACTTCAAACGACAGTTTCGCGCGGCCTGCGGTTATGCCGAACTCGGCATGGCGGCTGAGTCGATTGCGGAGTTGAATGCGATCGAGGATGAACACCAGCATCGCCCAGAAGTCTTGCAATTACGCCTGCATCACCTGATGCGGAAGAAACAATGGTCTCGCGCCCTGACTGTTAGCCGCCGCCTTTGTCGCGCTGCACCCGAAGCCAGCGCGGGATTTTTGCATGCCGGTTTTTGCTTGCATCAGATCGGCCGGACGCGTGAGGCCAAGGAATTGTTGCTTCGTGGCCCGACCGCGTTGCTGAAGGAGGCAATTTATTATTACAACATGGGTTGTTACGAAGTCTTGCTCGGCAATTTGAAAGACGCCCGCGTCCATTTACAAATTAGCTTCAAAATGGATTCATCGTTTCGCGATCTTGCGAAGCGCGATCCCGATCTTAGACCGCTTCACGCGACGCTGTAGCCAGTGGCGGCAGCCATGTGGCTGCTCCGAAAGAAATTGCAGGCGTCACGCCTGCCGCTACAGAGGTCGACGTGAAATTGCACGTCGAGGAATTACGCGAGCAAATTGCGCTGCTGTTCCAGGAGAACTTCCAACGCTTTGGTGAGCTGGGCGCGGCGTTGTCGATCTATCAAAACGGCGAACCGGTGCTCGATTTGCAGGGTGGGTTTCGCGATACCAAGCGGGAACAATCTTGGACCGAGGACACCATCGTCCTGGTCTGGTCGGCAACCAAAGGAATCGGCAGCGGCTGTTTGCTGCACACACTTCAGGAAAACAAAATAAAAATTGATCGCCGGGTGTCAGAATTCTGGCCGGCGTTTGGTCAGGGCGGCAAGATGGATGTTACCATCGCGCAAATGGTTTCGCATTCCGCTGGATTGTGCGCGCTCGATGAAAACGTTGAAGTGACCGATTATGAGGCTGTCATTCGGGCACTGGAAAAACAAGCGCCACTTTGGCGGCCCGGCAGCGCACACGGTTATCACGCGCGAACCTTCGGATTCCTGATCGACGAACTGGTGCGTCGAGTTGCCGGAACCTCAATTTCGAAATATTGGCGCACGATTTTTGCCGAGCCGCTCTCGCTCGATTTCTGGATCGGGCTACCCGAAGAAATCAACTCTCGCTGCGCTACGATCTACCCGGCAAGAGCCGAGACTTCACCGGCGCCGGTGAAATTTTACCGAGACCTGATTACGCCGGGTACGCTCCAGCGAAGAACGTTTACATCACCTTATGGACTAAACGCCGTTAGCGCGATGAACAAGCCGGAGAACCGGGCGCGCGAGTTTGTTTCGTTTGGAGGAATCGGCAGCGCCTCCGCGCTGGCAAAGTTTTACGCCATGCTGGCCAACGGTGGACAAATCGACGGCCGGAAATTTTTCAGCGACGATGCTCTCAAACTAATGACGACAACCGTTAGCGACGGACTCGATCGCGTTTTTGAAATCCCGACCGCGTTTTCCGCGGGGTTGATGAAAGATGCAGCCAAGGCGGAGCGGAACCTTTTCGGCCCATCGGCCAATGCTTTCGGCCATCCCGGCGCGGGCGGAAGCCACGCCTTCGCCGACCCGGAAAACAGGATCGGCTTCGCTTACGTGATGAACCAGATGGAACAATCAGTCTTGCCTAACGACAAATCACTGCGGTTGGTGGATGCGATGTATGCCCCGTAACACGGTCATCCCGAGCGGAGTCGAGGGATCCCGAGGAGTTACCTTAAAGCTTTCGCAACGGGATCCCTCGGTCCCACATCCCGGGGCTCTGGACGGCGGCTATTCGCCCATCACTGTCACAACAATTTTTCGCCGATGCGAGGCGCGCCGGTGTTCGAAAAGAAAAATTCCCTGCCAGGTTCCGAGCTGCATGCGTCCGTCCACAACTGGAATCGTTTCGCTACTATGCGTTAACACCGTCCGGATATGCGATGGCATGTCGTCGGCGCCTTCGGAATCATGCTCGAAATAGTCGGCATTTTCCGGGACCAACCGATCGAAATATTCTTCGAGATCGCGCCGCGCTGTTGGATCAGCATTCTCCATCACGGTCAGGCTGCAACTGGTGTGCTGCGCGAAAACGGTAACAACGCCGTTTTCAATTTTGCTCTCGCGCACGAATGCTTCGACCTTGTCGGTGATTTCGTAGGTGCCTTTGCCAGAAGTCGCAATGGTGAAATTCTTGGTGTCGATGCGCATGGCTCGCAAAATAGACGGTCATCCCGAGCGAAAGTCGAGGGATCCCGAGGAAGTTGCCTTTAAGTTTTCGCAACGGGATCCCTCGACTTACACTCGGGATGACGGGAAACTGCGCCATGCAAGCCGATCTCGATCGGGTACTTTTCGACCAGGCGACGATAGTACGGAGATTAGATGAGATTGCCGCCCAAATTTCGGCGGACTATCGCGATCGGGAACTGACCGTGATCGCAATTCTCAATGGCAGTCTCATTTTCATGGCTGATTTGCTGCGGCGCATTCCTTTGCCACTCCGACTCGATTGCCTAAGCGTCGCCAGCTATCACGGCGGTTTGCAAACCAGCGGTGAAGTGATTTTTCGCCAGATCGCGCTTCCCGATGTTGCGGGTCGCCACATTTTATTGCTCGACGACATTCTCGATAGTGGCACGACCATAAACGCCATCCGCGAAAAGTTGCAGACCGCTTCGCCGAAAAGTATTCGTGTTTGCGTTTTGCTACGAAAATTAAAGGAGCGAAAACAACCGGCCGAGGCCAATTATATCGGTTTCGATATTGCAGATGAATTCGTTGTCGGCTACGGACTCGATTACTGCGAGCGGTATCGTAACCTTCCCTGCATTGGGGTGTTAAAAACGGAGCTGGTTGCATCGTGAAAGTGCGGGCGGAATTTTATTCGCGGCTAAAGGAAGTCGTCGGCGCACCGGGGCTCGAAATATCGCTGCCGGAGAAGGCCTCCGTGAATGAACTTCTTGAGCAACTATTGGCTAGTCATCCGCAGCTGCGGGATTTCGAAAAGAGCATGCTCTTTGGGGTCGGCGTCGAATTTGTCGATCGCAATCATTCGTTGAATGAGGGCGACACGATCGCCATCATGCCGCCAGTTCAGGGCGGCTAGGTTGTCCCGAAAATTTTGGGACAGGGTAGTCCTTTTTCCAAAGGTTCGTTCGTCGTGTGAGTGACGACACACACAAGCAAAGGAAGAACCTATGAAAATCAACCCAATCATATTGTTAGCTTTTACGCTGGTTTGCATTGAGCTGGCTTCGTCTCAAGACGAATCCGCTATTGGCCCGGCATTGATGAAAGGTAAGGTTAAAACCGACCGCACGGTCAATCTCGACGCGACTGTCAACGCTTCACCAGCGGAAGTTTACCGGCTCTGGACATCGGCCGATGGCGTCAAAAAGTTCTTTGCGCCAGAGGCCAGGATCGATGCGAAAATCGGCGGACGTTACCAGATCATTTTTTTCCCATCGAAAGATCCTGAGGGCGAATCGCACGGCACGAAGGGAGCACGTATTCTCGATGTTGTTCCGAATCAGAAGCTGGTTTTTGAATGGATCACATTTGCGGGCGACGACTTGCTCGGGAAAAACGCGCCGCCCTATGCCCCGCCGTCAGAACGCAACCTCACCCCTCTGCCGACTTGGGTGGAGCTATCCTTCGAACCAGTGGCAGGCCAACCGAACCAGACTCACGTGAAATTGGCTCACTATGGATTCCGCGACGGGGAAAAGTGGGAACGATCGTACCGTTGGTTTACCCACGCATGGAAAGGGGTACTCGACCAATTGTCGCAGTATTGCCAAAAACAAAAGCCGAACAGAATCTCGAATGTTCCACCATCGATTGTCGGTCGCGTTTAAAAACGAAAAGGAATTTTTATGAGCAACGCACCGAAGTTCATGTTGCTGCTGCGTGGTGGAATCTCGAATCGGGAGTTGTCACCGGTTCAACTCCAGGCGCAAATCGAAAAATACATGAGCTGGATCGATTCGTTACGGAAGAAAAACCACTTCCTTGGGGGTGAACCGTTGGAGGAGGAAGGCAAGCTTCTTTCCGGCCACAATGCAGAAACGGTAACTGATGGACCCTTCGCAGAATCAAAGGAAGCGATCGGCGGTTACTTCATCATCTCGGCGCGAGATCTTGCCGCGGCGGTGGAAATCTCGAAAGGTTGTCCCATCTTCGCCAATGGTGGAACGGTGGAGGTGCGGCCGATTCAGCAAATACCCGGCGCATAAACTACTGGAACCGACCCTGGGCATGATACTGGATGCGGGGGTCAAGATCAGTTCGATCGTTGATCTGGCTAGTCCCGGAAATTTTTGAAATTGGTCGCGACTTTGAAATCTTTGCCGCGCACAAACTGAATGACGCTTTGCAATTCGTCCTTCTTTTTCCCGGTCACGCGAATCTGCCGGTCTTGCAGCGCGCTCTGCACCTTGAAGCCCGTTTCTTTTATCGCCTTAATAATCTCCTTCGCCTTTTCGCCTTCCAAGCCCTGTTGAATTTTCAGTTCCTGCCGCGCGTGACCCAAGGGCGAGATATCCGGTTCCACCTGCTCGATGTTACGCAGATCAACTCCCCGCTTCGATAACTTGCTGACAACAATCTCCCGCAACCCGCGCAAACGATTACCGTCTTCTGCGGTAAGGGTGATTTTGTCTTTCTCGTAAACGATCTCGGCCACGCTGCCTTTGAAATCGAATCGGGTCGCCAATTCTTTGCGTGCTTGATTAAGCGCATTGTCGATTTCCTGTTTGTCTACTTCCGAGACAATGTCGAACGACGGCATGATTTAATCCCCGATTTTTGATTTCTGATTGTCGATTTAAGCATCTGCCGCAACTTCGCGTTTCCGCCAAGTGACTTTTTGCATCCGGGTCAGCGATCGCCCAAACATTTGGAGAGGGCAGCTCTCGTGAGCCCCGTTCGTCGCGGAGTTCCGTCCTGCAGCAACCAACGATACTTCGCAGGCAGGATGCCTGCTTGCCCCACAGGCGCGACGCCCGTGCCCCGGCTATTCGAAGCGCAGGGCGACGACGGGATCGATTTTTAAAGCGCGGCGTGCCGGGAAGTAACAGGCGGCGAAGGCAGCGGCCGCGAGTAAGAGAGTAACACCGATGAAGACTGTTGGATCACTTGGATTCACTCCATAAAGAAGGGTACCGGCCAATCGGGTCGAACCGAAAGCGGCGAGCAAGCCGAGAATCAAACCAATGGCGGCGAGCAACATTCCCTGACGCAGGACCAATTGGAGGACCTGGCTGCTTTGGGCGCCCAACGCCATGCGAATGCCAAGCTCGCGCGTTCGCTGACTCACTGAATAAGCCATCACGCCATAAACGCCGACCGAGGCGAGAATAAGCGCGAGCAATCCCAGGCTACCGAGCAAAATCGCGCCCATCCACGAGGGCCAGAGCGCAAAAGCAAGATGCTGGGCGACGGTCTTTTCGTAGGTGATGGAAATGTGATTATCGATGTTCCGAACGATGCGATGAACTTCGGCCAGCATCGGTCCGGGCGCACCGGCGGTATGGGCGAAAATTGTGATCCCGCCGTCCGGCAACTCGCGAAATGGCGTGTACAACATCGGCACCGGCGTTTCGCCGAGGGTACTCGCTTTGACGTCGCGAGCAACGCCAATGACTTCGAAGGAACCTTCCCGGTTGTAATAGCGAAAGCGGCGCCCAACCGCATCTTCGCCGGGCCAAAATGTTTTCGCCATCGTTTCGCTGATGATCGCGACCTTGGCGGAGCTTTCCCCGGCATCGTGTTCGGTGAAATTGCGCCCGCGCAAAATCGGAACGCGCATGGTTTCAAAATAACCCGCAGTGACGGCGCTGATGTTGGCAATCTTTCGATTGCTCTGTGCGTTTTCGTCGCGACCTTCCGCCACAATGGTGCGTCCTTCACCACCGAAACCAAGAGGCACGGACTGGCCCAGGTCGGCGCTGCGCACCTGCGGATCGCGCCGCACCTGCTCGACAACGTCGCGTGCCACCTGACCGCCGCGGTTTTGATCATAACCGGCAAGCGCGGGGTCGATACTAACGATAACTAGATTTTCGGTACGAAATCCCGGATCGATTTGCTGCGCGCTGTGAAATGATTTCAAAAACAGCGCCGAACCGATGAGAAGCAAAAGCGAAACGGCGATCTGCCCGATAACGAGAAGATTGCGCAAGTTCCAACGATGAATGCCGCCTCCGCCCGTCGCGATGGCGCGTTCGCGCAAACCTTGAGTCAAATCCCAGCGCGTTGTTTGTAATGCCGGCGCGAGCCCGAAAATCACACCGCTCAAAAGCGCGAGCAGCACGGCAACAATTATCACCCGGAAGTCCGGCTGCGGGTCGAGCGAAAGCGGGACAGGCGTAGCAGGCAAAAGTGAAATCAAAACATCGCCCAGCCAGTAGGCCAGCACGATTCCGCCGATGCCACCGATCGAGGCGAGCAGGAGACTCTCGGTAAGCAATTGGCGGATGACTCGACCGCGACCGGCACCAAGTGCCAGACGAATTGCCATCTCCCGTTGTCGGGTGGTTGCGCGTGCCAGCAGCAGATTGGCCACGTTGGCGCACGCAATCAGCAAAATGCTACCGGCAGCGACGAGAAGCAGAAGCGAAATATCTTGCGTGGCGTTTTCGTTCCCTGGCCCTCCGATTCCCTGCGATTTCGCCTTCTCCGCGGGAACCAAAACAACCGAGCGCTCCTTATTCACATCCGGGTAAGCTTGCTCGAGTTGGTGGGCGACGGTTTGCATTTGTGCCTGCCCGGCGGAAACCGAAACGCCAGGCTTCAAACGCCCGAGAAGGCTTAGGAAAAGCGCGCGCCGATTCTCAAACCATTCGTCACCGGAAGGCCGGATCCATCCGTGCATTGCCAGTGGCATCCAAACTTCCGGCGCAACGCCGATATCGACGCCCGTAAACCCCGGCGGCGCCACCCCGATAACGGTGAAGGCGCGACCGTTTAACGTAATGGTGTTGCCGATGACGTTGCGGTCACCCCCGAGTTTTTTCCAAAACTTGTAACTAAGAACCGCCACGGGATGTCTGTTGGGCGCGGTGTCTTCCTCCGGCAAAAATCCGCGACCGAGAAATGGCTGCAGCTCGAGCAAGTCGAAATAATTTCCGCTGACCAATTGGCCAAGCACATTGGAAGTTTCGCCGCCCCGCGTCATTCCGACGCCAGCGAAACTGTAGGCAGCCATTCCACTGAAAACGCTGTTTTGCTTTTGGTAATCGAGAAAATTGAGATAGGAATTCGGCGAGCGCCCGACGAAATGAGTATCAGTGGTGAAGACTTGCACCACATGATCCGAATGTCCGATCGGGAGCGGGCGAAGGAGCAAGGTGTTAACGATTCCCAGGATGGTAGTGTTCACCCCAATGCCGAGCGCAATGGCGACAAAAGCCACCGCAAAAAATCCCGGACTCCTGATTAACGTCCGAATGGCGTAACGGAGATCTCGCCAGATCACCAAATCACCTCCGAAATGTGGATATTTCCCTCGCTGGCACGAAAGGTCAGCTTTGTTGTCGGAGTGTCGCCGATCGCCTCATTGATTTCTGAAGCATCACCACGTTTGCGCGATTCCATCGGACTAAAATCGCTCGAGACGTGTCCCCGTTTGGCCACAGCGTGCAATTGAAAGGTTGCGTCCGTCGGAATACGCGCCAGCGCATTTCCATCTTCGATCACCGCCTCGATCGCAATTGGGCGTTCCTCCAACCAATCGAAGAAGACGTTGAGCCCGCCATGGTTCACGTGAACGGTTTGATCGCAAAAGCAGTTATGGGTCACCAGCTGACCGCTGCCGAGATCGGCGGCGATGGAGGCGCCACGCATTCCATCAATCACAAGCTCGCCATGCGGCAGTTCCACTCGCACGATCCGGGCTGTTTGCGGCACGTTGATGGTGTATTCCACCGTTCCGGAGCGATCGGAAAAGTCGTGACGCGGCGCCGGTGGCGGCGTGGTTTCAATGTTTACGGCGTCTTCCTGCGCATCGACGCGAATGGCAATGGCATTCAAACGCTCCGGCGAAAACGCCTTTTTGATCGCGACGATTTTTACTTCGCGGCTATCGGTGCCATAGATTTCAACCGTCCCGTCGATCGCGCGCAGCGAAAACGTGCCCGAAGGATCAAGCGGAAATCTTCTCTCGACCACATCTTCGAGCACCTCGCCGGCAGAAACTTCCTTCGCGAAAATCAGACCGCCAAATAATGAGATTACAGCCAGCGCGATTTTATTCATAACGCAATGCCACCATCGGATCGACCTTCATGGCGCGGCGAGCCGGCAGATAACTCGCCACCAAAGCGGCGGCACTGAGGACAAACAACACGAGCGCGTAAATGGAAAAATCATGTGCGCTTACGCCGTAAAGCAGGCTCGCCATCAATCGGGTCAAGGCGAGCGCGGCGAGTAGGCCGATGGCCAAGCCGATCGCAACAACACTGAAACTTTGTCGCAAAATCATTTGCAACATGTCGCT
>WNGI01000650.1_pt1 | contig 26755 bp, 24 predicted proteins | sample 5400621 | NCBI WGS metagenome assembly WNGI01 (sample SAMN13153374, study PRJNA577476) | soil metagenome | isolation source: 20 cm soil or saprolite under Garry oak tree replicate 1 | place: USA:California | collected 2016-06-15 | reverse complement strand
GTCATCGATTTAGTGGAGCTGATCGAAACTTTGGAGGCGTGTTCGCCGAAGACCTTCTTAATCGCGCGGGTCTCGCAAACATCGCCGATGTCGGTTGAGGTTGCATGGGCATTGATGTAGTCAACCTGGTCGGGAGAAATCCGGGCATGTTCGAGCGCCAGTTGCATGGCGCGTGCCGCACCTTCGCCGTTTGGTGGCGGCGCGGTCATGTGATAAGCGTCCCCAGAGAGTCCATATCCCGTGAGTTCGCAGTAAATCTTTGCGCGGCGCGCTTTCGCGTGTTCGAGCTCTTCCACCACCACGATGCCGGCGCCTTCGCTGATGACAAACCCGTCGCGGTCGCGGTCGAACGGTCGGGAAGCCCGTTCGGGCTCGTCGTTGCGTGTGCTGAGGGCTTTCATGGCCGAAAATCCCGCGAGACCAATCGCGACAACGGAAGCCTCTGAACCACCGGCAAGGAAAATATCGGCGTCACCGAATTTGATTATTCGCCAGGATTCCCCGATCGCGTTATTTGACGTAGCGCAGGCGGTCACGATGCACATGTTGGGACCTTGCAGCCCGTATTCCATGGAGATGAGTCCGCTCGCCATGTTGCTGATCAACATCGGAATTGTGAACGGGGAATTTCGTGACGGCCCTTTTGTCAATAGGACAGCGTGCTGATCCTGTAGCGTTTTCAGGCCGCCGATTCCACTGCTCACAATTACGCCGAAGCGATCTCGCCGCTGCTTCTCCACCTCGATACCGCTGTCCTCGAGCGCCATTTTTGCCCCTGCCATGGCGAGCTGTGTGAAACGATCCGCGCGCCGGACATCCTTCGGATTCTTGAAGAACGGCTTCGGATCGAAGTCCTGCACTTCCCCGGCGATCTGGCAATCGTAACCGGTCGTGTCGAATCCTTGGATCTTGCGAATGCCGCTGACACCATTCTTAAGATTTGACCAAAACGTCTCCACATTATTGCCAATCGGTGTGACGGCACCCAGGCCAGTAATGACAACTCTCCGATCCGTATTCATTGAGCGACTTAAGGATTTACAGATTTAGGATTGAAGGCTGCGGGGTGATCGCGTGAAGGTCAATCGCTCAATCACCAGATCTGTCGAACCTTCGAACGTCAACTTGTCCCCATCCCGACACTTTGCACTGTCTGGAAGAGTTTTCCTTCGGTCTTGATGGAAGGCGCGATAATAATCTCAGTTTGCTGAAATTCAGCTATGTCGCGAGCGCCCACGTTCCCCATGCAGGTCGTGATCGCGCCAACCAGATTTTGGCTGCCATCGTCAACCTCCGCGGGACCGAAAAGAATTTGCTTGAGCGAGCCGGTGGTACCGACTTTGATTCGCGTCCCTCGTGGGAGATTTGCATGCGGAGTGGCCATGCCCCAGTGGTAGCCGCAGCCGGGTGCTTCTTGTGCTTTGGCAAACGCGCTGCCTACCATCACGGCATCCGCGCCACAAGCCAGCGCCTTGCAAACGTCGCCGCCTCTGCTCATTCCGCCATCCGTAATGATCGGCACGTAACGCGATGTTTTCTTGAAGTAAGCATCACGCGCCGCCGCGCAATCGACGGTCGCAGTCACTTGCGGAACGCCCAACCCTAGCACACCGCGCGAAGTGCAAGCGGCTCCTGGTCCAACGCCCACCAAGACCGCAGCCGGCCCGCATTCCATGATCTCGAGGGTCACATCGTAACCGACCGTGTTTCCGACGATCACGGGAATGCGCATCTCGCGGCAAAATCTTTCCAGTTCGAGTGATTTATATTCCGACGAAATATGCCGGACGGTGGAAACGGTGCTTTGCACGACGAACACGTCCGCCCCGGCTTCTTGAGCGATCTTGCCGAATTCAGCCGCGCGTTGGGGAATTGAGCTGACCGCAGCCAGCGCGCCGCCGTCTTTGATTTGGCGAACGCGGGCGGCGATTAGATCTTCCTGGACCGGTTCCTGATAAATTCTTTGCAACAGCGCTGTAATCTCGGATTTGTCCGCCTCGACGACTTTCTGCAAAACTTCCTTCGGATTTTTATAGCGCGTTTGGACTCCCTCGAGATTGAGAACGGCGAGCCCGCCCAGTTTGCTCATGGCGATTGCAAACGGTACATCGACAACTCCATCCATTGCACTTGCGAGAATGGGAATCTTTAATGCGATCGGGTCCGCCTCTTTCCGCGGCAAGCGGCAAGTGATGTCCACTTCGTTTGGATTCACCGTCACGCGCCCGGGCACGAGCGCGATTTCATCGAACCCGTAGGTTACGCGTGCCTTGCGATTGCGGCCGATCCACATTCCCATTTTTAAATTCGCTCCACTCTAAATCGTTCGTTCAAACTTCCGCAGCGCGGGCACCGGGGAAGCAATGCGTCGGTCCGATCCTCAAATTCGAATGCGCAAATCACACAGCGCAACCGATGCTGTAAAGCCCGGCGCTCGCGCCGGCGGCGATTCCACTCTCCCACTATCCAGAAGAGAAAAACCGCCGCAAGAAAAAGCAGCAAATAAATCGTGACGAGCGCGGCGAGACTGACACGTATCACGGCGTAGTGGCGCCGGTCGGCGTTACCTTAGGGCGCGTGACGTCGTTGCCCCATTCGACTGTCGCGATTCCCCAGGCCAGAGATCGATCGGCTTTCTCGGTGGTTATCAAACTTTGGGAAAAACGGCCGAGCACAAGATAACGGCGTGCTTGTTCATCCAGGGCCGGATCGCCTGATGAGTTGAGCGGAAAGGAATAACGGATTTCTCCATTACCGCTGACTGCGACGCGAAAGCGAACGGTTTGAGGAGGCTCATCGTTGGATGCGGCAAAGCTCGGCTTCGGCAAAGTCGGCGTGCCGAAAGTGTCAAGCTCCTTTGAAAACGAAACAGAAGTTGCCGCTGGGCCCAAAGCAGGCGCTGCCTCTCGATGGACAAATGGCACGGCACCCAGAGGCTGGGCACTCGGGATGCGAAGATCGAGAGCCAGCGGTGGAACTTCCTTCAGGGCAGGTTCTGCCGCGCGATAAGATGGAATGTGCTCAACCGCGGGTAACGCGCGCAGTCTCGCCTCGGGTGGTCGCTGAGTCGTGAAGGCGAGCGCAGGATCTTCCGCATCGATCCAGCGGAGCAGTGTACGGCCTTCTTCAGAATCGGGGGCGATCACACTCACACGAGCCGGTGGCGGCAACAGCGCGACCGTTGGCGGATATACAATTTGAAAAACGTAGAAGCAGAGAGCGTGTGCGATTAACGAAATCGTCAAGAAAGCGATGATCGCAACTTTTCGGCGCCCGGGCGGCTCCCAACTAAAAAGGAGCGACTCGGCCGCAGGTGCAGAGAAGGACGCGTTCATCGTGGCGGAGCCATAGCCAGCGAGACAGAGCTGATTCCGTGTTCCAGCGCGGCGTTGCTTACCTCGACAACTGTTTCATAGGGAGTCAAACGGTCGGCTTTGATGATGATCGATCGGCCCTCACGCTTAGCCGCGTCCAACAACGGACCGAGCTGATCGAGTGTGATTTTTTGATCCCGGAAATAAATCGTGGGAGCTGAGCCGCCGGTAATGCTGATGATTTGCTGATTGATCTGCGGGCCAAGCGAAAAACGCGAGAACGGCAGCGAAACAGCAATGCCCGGCTGCAAAATAAAATTCGAACTAAGCAAGAGGAAAAAAACCAAGAGGAAAGCGACATCGACCAGCCCGACAAAGACAAGCCAGCCGAAGTTGTATTCCTTCGTCCGGCTGAGCTTCATGCGCGCTGCAGTTTTGTCGATTTAAGAATCGAGACGTGCTTCGGATTCGACGATCTCACCAGGTTGCTGGAAGCTGATGATACCGCTAAGTGGCCGACTCTCCGTCAGCATATGGACGATCTCGATGCCAGCGCGCTCCATATCGTGCAGCAGGGTGCTTACGCGCGAAGAAAGATAGCTGTAAGCGACAAATGTAGACGTGGCCACGACCAGTCCTGCTGCTGTCGTTAGGAGACTCTTGTAAACTCCACTGGAAAGTTCCGTCACCGTCGCATAACCGCCATTTGACGAAATGGTGCTGAACGCGTCGATCATTCCGGCCACAGTCCCAAGCAAGCCGAGTAACGGCGCCAGGAAAGCGAGCGTGGCCAGGACCCCGAGAAATCGTTCCAGCTTTGGCACCTCAAGTTGCCCGGCTTCCTGCACGATGTCCCGCAATTCCGATCGGGGCGCGTCATGCCGGATGATGGCCGAATGAATCACACGCGCAACGGGGCCGGGGGTTCCGGCTGATTCATGCAATGCCTCAGCGAAATTGCGGCGCTGGATGAGATTAGAGAGGCCTTTCAGGAATTCGCCGACGTGGATCGTCGCCCGATGCAAATAAAAGAGGCGTTCAGCAAAGACAGCGATTGAAATGATGCTACAGGCCAAAATTGGCCACATCAGCAAACCACCTTTTTGGATGTAGTCGATCACGTTAATGTCTCTAGCCTTTTTCGCTGAAGGTGGCAAGTCACCAGCGAATGTCGACGGTCCCGCAGACCTTCGCCCTATCGTGGACTTTTCCCTCGCGATTTCGACGAAGCCGCCGGACTTGGCATCGGTGCCAGTGTGCGACCGATTAGTTTGCCATTTGCGTCGAAAATCGAGTAGCCAGTTTGCTTGCCTGCCTGGTCGTAGGTATAGACGATCTTGTGCAGCAAAGTGTCGTCCTCTGCGCTTTGAGTCTCTTCCTGTAGGCGACCTGCGCCATCATACTTGTATTGGCTTTTAAAACGAAGCCGACCATCGGGACCGAAAACCATGCCGGTAGAAAAGCGCCCCGCGTCGTCCATCTCATAACGAATTTTCTCCCGGATTTTGCCGTCCTCGCTGGTTGTGGTCGCCAGGGCCTTGTGCTGCGCGTCATCGAATTTGTAAACAGTGCGTGAGCCATCCGCATTCACCGCTATCGTCACTCGAACCGCGTCATTTCCATTCGTGGCGGGAGATTGACTAGATGCGATCTTGGCCGCGCATAATAGGACGGCACAACTGATTGTCGATCCGCGTAGCCAAAGCTTCATGACGGAGAGGAGCTTACGGGTGAGGGGGTAGGGTGCAAACGGGCATTAATTTTTTTATTGACCGCCGTGTGAGGAAGTGGTTAAAGGTGGTGTCAAGTGGGGCAGAATGGATCAATCCCACTAATGCATGGATTCCGTTTCTCCACCTCAATCGTTTTATGCTGGCGAATTTCGCCATTCGATTGACGAGAAAAATCGGATCACGATTCCGTCACGTTGGCGACGGAATGAAGGGGAAGAGTTTATCCTTTTGCCGGAGGCGAATCATCAATTTCTCCTCCTCATGTCGCCGGATGAATTTGCCCGTATGAGCTTAGCCGCGGAATCGAACCAAGGCGTTTCCGCGCGGGATCGTCGCGTTTTCTTGCGGCAGCTCCACTCGCGCGCGCAACATGGTGCCGCGGACCGACAAGGCCGTCTCGTTTTGCCGGACGAGCTTTGCAGGAAAATCGGACTGAAAGGTGAAGTCGCCCTCGTCGGTGGCCGTGGGCGCTTTGAAATTTGGAATTTGCAGCGCTGGAAGCGCGCCCATGAGGAAGAAACGCCAACTTATCAGCACGTCGCGAATGTAATCGGTTTGTAAGCGGACGGTTTGGTCAGAAATTATATGAACGCATTGTTGTTTGAGCGGCCTGTTTGGTTCGCGACCGGGCCGCTGGTTCTCGAAGAGGAGGCGCAGGAAATGGAGGATTTTATCTACCACCGGCCAGTACTCGCGGCTGAGGTCGTGGAGTTGCTCGCGCCAAGGCCAGGTTCTCTCGTTGTCGATGGAACCTGTGGTGGCGGCGGCCACGCGGAAGCGATCTTGAGAACTGGCGCCGATGTGCTGGCCTTGGATCAAGATCCCGAAGCGGTCCAACATGTGACCGAGCAGCTCGGCGGGTTCGACCGTCGCATTACCGTGCGGCAGGCGAATTTTCGGCATGCGCACAAGGTTCTCGACGAACTTGCAATTGGCACTATCGGCGGTGCCTTTCTTGACCTTGGCGTCTCCTCTCGGCAACTCGAAAATGCAGAACGCGGCTTCAGCATTATGCGCAATGGTCCGCTCGATATGCGCATGGATCCACGCAACGAGCTGACCGCCGCTACAATCGTTAACGAGTACAGCAGCGAACAACTGACGCGCTTGTTTCGCGATCTCGGGGAGGAACCGGCGGCGCGTCGTATCGCGAGCTTGATTGTTAAGATGCGCAAGACAGCGCCGTTTCGCGAAACTCTCCCGTTGGCACATGCGATCGAAAAGGTCGTGGGCCGGCACGGCCGTCGTCATCCAGCCACGCAAGTTTTTCAAGCGCTGCGTATGGAAGTGAATGACGAACTGGGCGCGCTCAAAGAGGGCTTGCGTGTTTTGACTGACCGACTCGAGCCCGGCGCGCGCATCGCTGTCATTGCTTTTCATTCTCTGGAAGATCGAATCGTCAAAAATTTCTTTCGCGATCATAGCCGGGAATGGATCGACCGCCCGGAGTGGCCCTCCGCGCAACGTAATCCCGATTACGACCTGAAGTTGGTTACGCCGAAACCAGTGGAGCCGAACGAAGATGAGCAACGCGTCAATCCGCGTTCACGCAGCGCAAAATTGCGCGTGGCCGAGAAGATTTAAATGAGCCGTTCCCGCCGAAAAAATTGGAATACGGTGAACGCGCCATCGCTGGCGCGCTGGATTGTTGTGACTGCCTTTCTCGCGCTCACAGGATTGAGCTACGTTTATTTGACGCTGCAACTTTATCATCTTGGAGAGCGCAAGAAAGCAGTCGAGACCGAGCTCGCTAGTCTCCGCACGCAAAATGACGTCGCCAGTGTGCAAATCGCGGCCTTGACTTCGCGCTCGGCTTTGCAGCGTCGGTTGAAGGAAGGGTACTTAAAAATGGTGCCGATTTCCGAAGACAACATCGTGCGACTTACCATGCCGGCCCGTCCGGCCGATGCAGACGCAATTCAACCCGTAGCGAACCAACCTGCCGCAAGATGAAGTCAAATACCCGGAGTCGTTGTGCGCTGGTTTGCTTCGCTTTTATCGTACTCTTCAGCGCCTTTTCCTTTCGTCTCATTTACCTCCAGGTGATCAAGCACGACGAATACGCCGGGTTGGCGGCTGAAAAACACGTTTACAAGCAAACTATCTACGCCGAACGCGGCACGATCCTGGATGCCAACAATGAAGTTCTCGCGCACAATGTGCCTGTCGAAACTGTGATCGCCGACGCGACGCATCTAAACGACCGCGATGCGCTTATCGACCTTGTCAGCCAGGAGCTAGGCGTTCCGGAGCGGGAGCTCGCTGAAAAATTGCAGGGTGAACGCCGCTACATAGTAATCAAGCGCCAACTGCCAGAGTCGCTGGCCAGCGCGCTGCGCGAAAAACTTCGCGCCAGAAATTTGCGTGGGATTTATTTCGAACATGACGCCACGCGCATCTATCCGAATGGCTCCATGCTTTGTCACGTCATCGGATTCACAGATTTCGAACATCGCGGCATTCAGGGCGTGGAAGCGTCGATGGAGGAATATCTTCATGGGCAGGATGGCTATCGCTACATCGAACACAATCGTGCCGGTCAGGAGATCGTCCTCTACCGAGGGCAGGAACGCGCGCCGCGCGACGGCTATCAGGTTCACCTCACTGTCGATCTTAACCTGCAGAATATTGTCGAAAATGAAATCGACACTGCGATGCGTGAGTACTCACCCCAAAAAGCGACGATTATCCTGATGCGGCCGCAAACTGGCGAAATCCTCGCCATGGCGAATCGCCCGAATTTTGATCTTAATCTCCGCTCTGAAGCGAAGCCCGAGGAAATGAAAAACCGCGCCATCATCGACATGATGGAACCGGGTTCCACTTTTAAGATTGTGGCTGCCGCGGCGGCGCTCAATGAACACAAGCTCCAGCCTAAATCGACGATTTTTTGTGAGAATGGTCTTTGGGAGTTTGGCGGCGCCGTCCTGCACGATCATCGAGCGTTTTCGTATCTGAGCGTGCAAGATATTCTCATCAAATCGAGCAATATCGGCGCGGCTAAACTCGCCCTCAGCGTTGGTGACCAAAAATTTTATGAATATGTCCGCCGCTTTGGATTTGGTGAACGCACCGGAATTGAGCTTCCGGGGGAGATCAACGGTTTAATTCGCCCTCCGCGATCGTGGAGCAAGATCTCGATCACACGCATTCCAATGGGACACGAAATCGGAGTCACACCATTGCAAATGACCGTGGCGATGGCGACGATTGCGAACGGCGGCAAATTGATTATGCCCCGAATCGTAAAATCGATTACCGCTTCCGACGGCAAAACGGTCACCTCACTTTCCCCGCTGGTGTTGCGCCAGGTAATTTCCCCGCAGACAGCCAGCCAAATTGGTGACGCGCTGCGGGGTGTCGTGAGTGACCGCGGCACTGCGGCCGCCGCGGCTATTCCCGGTTTTACGATTGCTGGCAAGACTGGGACGGCCCAAAAAGTCGATCCAAAAGGCGGATATGAACACGGAAAATACGTCGTTTCTTTCATCGGTTATCTCCCGGCCGAGGATCCTGAGTTTGTCGGTCTTGTGGTGCTCGATGATGCGCAGACGACTAAACCGGAGTTGAATTACGGCGGGCTCATCGCGGGACCGATCTTTTCGCGGATCGCTGAAAAGGCGGCCCAATACCTTGATCTTGAGCGGCATGAGGAAATTCGCAAAGCGCTGCCTGTTGGACGAGTCGCCTTAACCAATGCTTCGCGTCATTGAGCGCCTTACGACGGCATGTTGAACCCTCATGCAGCTCAAAACTCTCGCCGCCGCGATTCCAGTCCGCCAGGTCATCGGGAAACTTGATCGCCCGGTGGAAAGTATCGCGTATGACTCGCGGCGAGTGCAAAAAAACGGCCTGTTCGTGGCAATGCGGGGCGAAAGCCGGGATGGGCACGAATTCATCGGCCAGGCCATTGAAAAAGGCGCTTCAGTGATCGTCGCGGAGCGCGAAGAGAAACATTCGCGCGCCACCTGTCTGGTCGTGGAGAACGCGCGCAACGCGCTGGCTGATCTCTCGGCAACGTTTTACGGACTGCCCGCGCAGAGGTTAAAACTTGCGGCCGTCACGGGCACCAATGGGAAAACCACGATCACCTTTCTCATCAAGCACATTTGTGAAAAGGCGGGCTTGCGTTGCGGCTTGATTGGGACGGTGCGCTACGAAATTGGTGAGCGCGTGTTGCCGGCCAGTCGCACGACGCCAGAATCACTTGATCTGCAGGAGCTGCTCGCGCAAATCGTGAACGCCGGTTGTCGAGCGGCGGCGATGGAAGTTTCTTCGCATGCGCTCGCGCAAGACCGCACGCGCGGTCTCGAGTGGAATGTCGCTGTCTTCACCAATCTCACTCAGGACCACCTCGATTTTCACGGCACAATGGAGAGTTATTTCGAGTCGAAATTGAAGCTCTTCACTCAACTCGGGCGGCAACAAAAGAAACGGAAACCCGTCGCGGTTGTGAACATCGACGACCGCTATGGCGAGCAACTGCTCCAGAGAATCGGTAAAAAGGTTGCGGTTATTACCTATGGGATGGGAGTGCGCGCGGATTTTCGCGCCTCAAATTATCGCGTGGAGTTTGGAGGTACTTCCTACCAACTCGATGCCCGCGGCAAGAGTTATCTCGTCCGAGTACCGTTGATCGGGAGGTTTAATGTTTTGAATTCAGTGGCGGCGCTGGCGGCGGCGAATGCTCTCGGAGTTGATCTGCGCGAAGCAGTCCTTAGCCTCGGCAAATCCTCGCAAGTGCCGGGCCGATTGGAACTAGTTCCAGCGAAGCGACAATTTCAGGTCTTCGTTGATTACGCACACACACCGGACGCGCTCCGTAACGTTCTCAAAACGTTGCGGGAACTCGGACCAAATCGGTTGATTGTCGTTTTTGGCTGCGGCGGCGATCGCGACCGGAAAAAACGTCCTCTCATGGGTGAAATTGCCGATCGACATGCTGATTACGCGATCCTCACATCGGATAATCCGCGCAAAGAAGATCCGAGCTCTATCATTACGGAGATCGAAAAAGGTTTTCGCTCGACCCATTACGAAAAGCTTGTCGATCGAGCGGAAGCGATTGGCCGCGCGATTGCGCTCGTCCAGCCGCGCGACATTGTATTGATCGCGGGCAAAGGGCACGAAAACTATCAGGAGTTCGCGGATCACACCGTGCCGTTCGATGATATTCAGGTCGCGCGGCGCGCGATCGAGGACCATCCAGTGGAGTTTTAATGAATCGATTGTCGATCTTTCAAGTTGCTGAATTCGCCGGTGCGCCGGTTTCTTCCGGTGACGGGCAGGTTTCGGTCGACAAGGTTAGTACCGATTCGCGCACCGTTAAGCGCGGCGAATTATTCGTGGCGTTGCGCGGCGAAAATTTTGATGGCCACAAGTTTGTTGAATCGGCCGCGAGAGCCGGCGCAGTGGGAGCGATTGTCGATCTTACTTGGAACGGAAAAGTCCCAGAGAACTTCGCGCTCATCCGCGCGGAAGATACCTTGCAGGCGTATCAAAAGCTCGCCGCCAAATATCGAAAATCGCTGTCGCTCAAGGTAATTGCGATCACGGGAAGCAACGGCAAGACCAGCACGAAAGATTTTGTCGCGTCTGTCCTCGGCCGCCGTTTTCGAGTTACCAAAACCGAAGGCAATTTCAACAATCATGTCGGGCTTCCTCGTACGATGCTGGAGGCTACGTCGCAGGATGAAGTCGCTGTTTGGGAGATCGGCATGAATCATCCGGGAGAGATCGAGACGTTGGCGAAACTGGCCGCACCAGATACCGCCATCATTACCAACGTTGGAGTCGCGCATATCGAGTTTATGGGGTCGCGCGAAGCGATTGCGGCCGAAAAAGCCGCGCTCGCGCGAACGGTTGGTGCGGAAGGATCAGTCATCCTTAATGCGGACGATCCTTTCAGCGAGGGCATCGCCGCGAGCACCCGTGCCAAAGTTGTTTTTGCCGGTACAAGCGGAGGGACGGTCCGCGCCAGCGAAATTACTCGGAGCGGAAATGGAAGCGATTTCACGATCCTCGAAGGCGCCCATCGCTGCCGGGCGCAGTTGCTTGTGCCTGGCCTGCATATGGTGCAAAACGCGTTGCTCGCAGTTGCCGCCGGTCGCGTCTTCGGTCTTTCCCTCGAGGATTGCGCGGCCGGTCTGGTCGCTGCTCCGCTCACTAAAGCGCGTTTGCAAATCAAAGAAATTCACGGCGTGCAGTTTATCGACGACAGCTACAACGCAAATCCCGATTCGATGAAAGCGGCATTGCGCACGTTGGTGGAACTGGATGCCGATGGAAAACGCATCGCAGTTCTCGGAGAAATGAGGGAACTGGGTGACGAATCGGAGCGCAGCCATTGCGAAGTTGGCGAAACCGCCGCCGTCCTCGGAGTCGATCACATAATTGCAATCGGAAACGTTGCAGCCGCAATTTCGAATGCAGCGGAACACGCTGGATTGGGAAATAGCAGAGCAGTCAATTCGACAACCGAAGCTGCGGAAGTTTTGGTTAAGATCGCAGAGCCGGGTGATCTTGTGCTCATTAAAGGAAGCCGTGCCGCGCGAACGGAACGCGTGATGGAGGAATTCGGGAATCGCCGATCGACACCTTCGGCGAACGGTCGCGGGCAGACGAATCATTCCCCTGTTGGAACTTCGCCATGATGTACTACCTCCATCGGCTGAGCGATCAGTTCATCGGGTTCAACGTTTTCTCTTATGTCACATTTAGGGCCATTGCCGCGGCGGTGACGGCTTTCCTGGTCACACTGATTTTTGGAAATTTCGTCATTCGAAGACTGATCGCACTGAAGCTGGGGCAACCCATTCGCCTGGCGGCAGAAGTTCACCGCCTCGCTGAATTACACGGCGGCAAGCAGGGAACGCCCACGATGGGCGGGGTGCTCGTTATCGGAGGGGTCTTTGTGTCGAGCCTTATCTGGGCCCGCCCGGACAATCGGTTCGTTTGGCTCGCCTTGTTTAGTATGATTTATCTCGGCGCGCTTGGATTTCTCGATGATTATCTGAAAGTCACGAAGAAGAAGTCCGACGGCATCAGCGGCCGCTTGAAACTTCTTTTTCAGCTCGCCCTCGCCGCAATTATCACGGGTGTTTTCCTGAACAGCCCGTTGCTAGAGGTGCAGGCTCGCTCCCTGTACGTGCCATTTGTTAAAGCGCCGGTCATCGCCAATATGGGCTTGTTTACTTTCTTGTTCTTTGCGCTCGTCATTGTGGGCTCCTCGAACGCGGTCAACCTAACCGACGGGCTCGATGGCCTCGCAATCGGTTGCACGGTCACCGTCGCGTTTGCATATGCGTTGCTTTCTTATGCGGCAGGAAATTTTCGGATCGCGGAATATTTGCAAGTCCCGTTTTACCCGTTTGCTGGAGAGCTGACCGTCGTCTGCTCTGCACTCGTTGGTGCGGGTCTCGGCTTTCTCTGGTTTAACTGTCATCCGGCCAAAGTTTTTATGGGGGATACCGGATCGCTCGCCATCGGCGGCATGGTCGGCGTAGTAGCGATTTGCTGTAAGCAGGAGTTGCTCTTGGTCGTTGTGGGCGGCGTTTTTGTGATCGAAGCGGTCTCCGTGATTTTGCAGGTGATCAGCTTCAAAGCGACGGGCAGGCGGATTTTCGTCATGTCCCCGCTTCATCACCACTTCGAGCTGACTGGTTGGAAAGAAAACACCGTCATCGTTCGGTTTTGGATCCTCTCGATAATCTTTGCCTTGCTTGGCCTGGCGACACTGAAGTTGAGATAAAAACTTGCGCTACAAAAATCAGAATATCGCCGTTCTTGGTGCAGGCTTGAGCGGGGCCGCTGCGGCGCTCTTGCTCAAGTCGGAGGGCGCACACGTCACAGTGCTCGATACCGCCGAGGAAAAGGATTTACTCAAATCGACGATTGACAATCTGCGGGCCCAAGAGGTTCGGGTGATTTGTGGGGCAGCGGCAAGTGATGATTCATCCGCTTACGAAATGGCTGTCCTGAGCCCGGGGATCGATCCAGCTTCTCGACTCGCGCTCAATTTTTCCTCGCGCAACATCGACATGATCGGCGAACTCGAACTCGGTTGGCGATCCTGTGAAACTCCAGTCATCGCTGTCACCGGTACAAACGGCAAGACGACGACCACCGAATTACTAGCCGAAATGTTGAACGCATGCGGTCAGCGGACAATCGCGTGCGGCAACATCGGCAAACCACTCTCCGAAGTGGCGCACAAGAAGACGCAATTCGATGTGCTCACGGTCGAAGTGAGCTCGTTTCAATTGGAAACCATTCAAACTTTCCGACCGTCAATCAGCCTCTGGCTCAATTTCGCTCCCGACCATCTCGATCGCTATCGCTCGGTGTCTGACTATCGCGCGGCCAAGCTGCGCATTTTTGAAAATCAAACAGCCGACGATGTCGCAGTGATTAATGCGATTGAAAGACTGCCTGGAGTCCGCGCACGCACGATCACGTTTAGTGCTTATGCCGAAAACGCGGATTTTCGTCTCTCCGAGGGCGCGATCGTCTTTCAAAACGAGGCCGTTCTGCGGTTGTCCGATACCAAACTGCGCGGTTTGCATAACATCGAGAACTTGATGGCGACGCTCGGCACGGGCATGGCACGTGGGTTGTCATTTCGAGAAATGGTGCCGCCGCTTTGCGCCTACGAGCCACGTCCACACCGCTGCGAATTCGTCCGCGAACTTGGCGGCGTTAACTATGTAAACGATTCGAAGGCGACGAATCTTGACGCGGTGGAGAAGGCGCTGCGCGCACAAACCAAACCGGTCGTTCTCATCGCTGGCGGCAAGGACAAGGGCTTCACTTTCGATCCGCTGCGATCTCTCGTGAAAGAAAAAGTTAGATCAACAATTTTGATTGGCGAAATGGCTGAGAGCATCGCGCGCTCTTGGAGCGGCGCGGTCAACTCGGAAATTGCAAGCTCACTCGCGGATGCGGTTGAACGCGCCCACGCGGCGGCCAAGCTCGGCGAAATCGTCCTTTTTTCCCCAGGCACATCTTCTTTCGACATGTTCAAAAGCTACGCCGACCGCGGCGATCAATTTCGCGCCCTAGTGCAAGCCTTGCCCCAGCTAGAACCATGAAAATACCGAAGCTCCTCAGACGCAAAAAACTTCGGGCCACAACCGCACGCCGATCTGCCACCGCGTCCGCAGAAATGGGCTACGAAGAAATGTCCGAACCGAACATGAAGCTTTCTCGTGCGTTGCTGATTGTCTTGCTGCTCCACGTGGTGGCTGTTTCAGGAATTATCGCATTTAACGCGATTAAGACGCGGCAGAGTTCGTTCGTATCGGCCGCCCCGTCGAATACCGAAAATGATCCGGCTGCAGCCGCATCGGCAATCAAACCGGATGTTTCCAGCCCACCATCTGGGTTGCTGCAAAAGGAAAACACGGAGCGGGAAGATACAAAAGCGTCGCATTCGCCGTCAAAATCACTAGTGAAGGACGACCATAAAGCCCAACACGCGAAATCATCTGAACATGTGACTGTGCCAGCCCACTCAGGAAAAGTTTACACAGTAGTAAAAGGTGATAACCCGGTGACGATCGCCAAAAAACTAAAAGTCTCCTACGACGATCTGATTGGCCTCAATCACATCGAGGACCCGCGCAAACTGCAGATCGGACAAAAGCTGCTCGTTCCAACCAAGACGACAAGCGCAAACAAGAAGAAAGAATGAAACGCATGCGAGTTGCAGAGGCGGTCGCCGCCGAGAGCGCCGGTTTTCTCCACTCAGCTGATTATGCACCGTAAGAGCGCTTACATCCTCTTTCTGGCGGTGCTGGGGCTGCTGGTGATCGGTATCGTCATGCTTTTTAGCACGAGCGCGTTTGCGCGAGACAGTCATGGCGATGTCTATTTTTTCATTAAACGACAGTCGATTTGGTTCGGAATTGGCCTTGCCGTATGCACCCTGGTTGCGCTGATCGACTACCATTTCTGGCAACGGACATGGTGGCTTTGGTTTACGCTTGCGCTTATCGCGTTGACTCTCTGCTACATTCCGCCGCTCGGTCTGCGCCTTAATGGTTCGCGCCGCTGGGTGGGACTGGGCCCATTTACGTTTCAGCCTTCCGAGATCGCAAAGGTCGCGGCGGTATTTTTCCTTGCCGCCTGGTACTCCCGCGACGAAAAAACCGGCAATAATTTGCTCCGTGGTTTCGTCCTTCCACTCTCAATTATCGGTTTGCTAGCCGGGCTTGTTCTTACCGAGGTCGACCTTGGCACCACGGCTTTGCTGGGAGCAATCGCCTTTGTTATGATGTTCGTGGCCGGCGCAAACCCGATATGGCTTGGCATCCTCTCATTCACTGGTCTGGGCGGCATTGTCCTTGTCGCCACGCAAATGTCCGAACGAATGAGTCGGCTTTCGGCCTTTCTTCATCCGCAAAATTTTAAGGAAGATGCCGGCCTGCAGCAGATGCAGGCCTTGATTGCGTGGGGCAGCGGCGGAATGGAAGGCCTGGGCCTAGGCAACGGCCGCCAAAAGATGCTTTATCTGCCTTACGCGCACACGGATTTTATTTTTCCTATCATCGGCGAAGAGCTCGGTCTACGGATCAGTTTGCTCGTGATCTTCCTGTTTGTTCTCATCATCGTTTGCGGGATCATGATCGCGCTGCACGCCAAAGATCGCTTCGGTTTGCTCCTCGGCTGCGGCATTGTTTCACTCCTGGCTTTGCAAGCGGCGGTGAACATCGGCGTCACCACCTCGCTTTTGCCGAACAAAGGTCTGCCACTCCCTTTTATTAGTTACGGCGGGTCGAATCTTGTCGCTTGTTTGTTTGGGATCGGTTTGTTGCTCAATATTTATCGCCAGGGCGTTCTCGAACCGCGGCATAAGAAACACGGGACTCTGCAGGTTCGAACGACACCGCGGATGTAAACCAAAAGATTGAAAGACACTTTATGAATGCAGTAATCGCATGCGGAGGGACCGGCGGACATCTGTTCCCCGGCATCGCTGTGGCGGAGGTGCTGCGCGATCGCGGCCACGACGTCATGTTGCTGGTTTCCGAGAAGGAGATTGATACGCTCGCGCTTTCCGGCCGCGCAGGTTTCCGATTCGAAAAATTGCCGACAGTGGGCTTACCATCGCCGTTTTCGCCGGCAATTCTCGGTTTCATTCGGCGCTTCTGTGAAAGCCTGTCGCTCTGTCGGTCCCTCTATCGCAAGTTCAAACCACAGGTGGTCCTTGGGATGGGCGGGTTCACCTCCACCGCCCCGCTTCTGGCTGGACGCATGCGCGGTGTCTCGACCTTCATTCACGAATCGAACGCCGTCCCAGGAAAGGCGAACCGAGTAACCGCACGGATGGTGCGAGCCGTCATGCTTGGCTTTGAAGAGTGCGCGCCATTTTTTCCAAAAGCGCAAACGGAAGTCACAGGCACGCCAATCCGAAACGAACTGAAACGCTTGGATCGACAGCTTGCGCATCAGAAACTTGGACTGCGAGATGACCTACCAACGCTCCTCGTAATGGGTGGCAGTCAGGGTGCGAGCGGAATCAACCAAGCCATCATTAAATCTTTGCCGTTCTTGCATGGGGTTCCGTTGCAGGTCATTCATCTTTCCGGCGCGCGGGACGAGCGTCTCGTCGCCGATAATTATCGCCGCGAAAACATTCCGGCTTACGTCGCGGCATTTCATCATCGAATGGAGGAAGCTTACAGCGCCGCCGACCTCCTCGTTGCACGGGCCGGTGCGGCGAGTCTGGCTGAGTTCGCTACCTTTTCGCTGCCTGGCATCTTAATTCCGTTTCCTTATGCGGCAGACGATCATCAAACGCGAAACGCGGAAATTTATGCCCACGCTCAGGCAGCGATTCTCCTCAAGGAATCGGAACTCTCCGGCGAATTGCTAGCGCGCAAAATCCGGGAGTTGATCGAGAAGCCTGAGCAAATCCGACAGATGTCCGCAAATTGTTCGCGTCTCGCGCCAAAGAACGCGGCCGGGCTCATGGTCACAACCATGGAAAAATATACGAGTCATGAAGCCCGTCTCTGAGCTCAACCTTCCGAAATTGCTCACCCGCGAACGTCACAAGATTCATCTTGTCGGGGTGGCGGGGAGCGGGATGAGCGGTATTGCCGCGCTTTTACTCGACCTCGGCCACGAAGTCAGTGGCTCCGACAAAGGCACAACCATAGAGACCGATCGATTGCAGCGGCTCGGTCTGCGTTTTCATCAGCAGCATCGCGCGGAGGATGCCAGCGACGCCGGCCTGGTTGTTTTTTCCTCCGCGATTAAGTCCGACAATCCAATTCTCGTGAGCGCGCGTGAGTCGGGCCAGCCGGCGGTGCGGCGTGCCGAAGCGCTCTCTGCCATTATGCACGGCAAGCGGGCTATCGTTATCGCAGGAATGCATGGAAAAACAACCACCTCGGCGATGACGGCGCATGTTTTGCGCGAAGCCGGATTGCATCCCTCGCATTATGTCGGTGCGGAAATTCCCATTCTCGGAAGCAATGCGCACTGGAATCCGCGCGGCGAATATTTCGTTGCGGAGGGCGATGAAAGCGACGGGACCCTACGTTGCTTTCATCCCGAGCTCGCTCTGATTTTGAATATCGAAGAGGAACATCTTGATTTTTATGTCGATCTTGCCGCGATCGAAAAAGTCTTTGTTCAGCTCATCGAGCAAACCACCGGAACGGTTTTTTACAACGCCGATGATGCGAACGCCGCGCGATTGTGCGCGCAGCGAAAAACCGTAGTCTCTTACGGCTTTTCCGAAAACGCCGATTATCGCGGCGCCGATATCGAGCTGCGCGATTTTGCGTCCGTATTCTGCGTTTATCTTCGCGGCCAACAACTGGGCGAAGCGGTGCTGAATGTTCCCGGACGGCATAACGTGCACAATGCGATCGGTGTGATCGCGCTGGCGAACGAGCTTGGGATTCCGTTTGAAAAAATTGCGGCTTCCCTTCGCAAGTTCGAGCACGCCCGGCGTCGGTTTGAAATCAAATACAGCAGCGATCGCTTTCTGCTCGTCGATGATTACGCTCACCATCCCACCGAAATTAGCGCGACGCTCCGGACAGCAAGATCGACTCGCCGCAAGCGCGTCCTGACGATGTTCCAGCCGCATCGTTTTTCGCGAACCAAAGCGCTCTGTCATGAATTTGGGTGCGCCTTCGACGATGCGGACCGCATTGTTGTTACCGATGTCTATGCCGCGAGCGAGGCGTCAATTCCTGGAATCAGCGGTCAAACTATTGCTGACGAAATCGTGCGTCATGGACATCGCGGAGTGAGTTATCAACCGCGCTTGGATTGGGTGCATCGCGATGTTGGAAACATGCTGACCTCCGGCGATCTCGTGTTGAGCCTGGGTGCAGGCAACATTCACGAGCAGTTGTCAATCCTGGCCGCGGATCTTGTGATTGCGGAAAAATTGAAAACGATTGTCGGCGAAGAAGGAGATGTCCGGCTCTACGAGCCGCTCTCGAAACACACCACTTTGCGCGTGGGCGGCCCGGCGCAATTTTGGGTCGAGCCGCGCAACGAAACTGCATTGTCGGAATTGATCCGCTTTTGCCGGGACGAAAGCCTTCCGCTTTTTGTCATCGGGCGCGGCTCAAACTTACTCGTCCGCGATGGTGGCATTCGGGGCGTAGTGGTCCGCCCCTGCGGAGGCGATTTCGATAGGATCGACGTGGATGACAATGAAATCACAGCGGGTGTCGGTGCAAAATTAAAAGAGGTTGCCTACGCGGGTAAGGCGGCCGGGATTGGTGGGCTAGAGTGGATGGAAGGGATTCCCGGCGCGGTCGGTGGCGGCTTGCGAATGAATGCCGGGGCCATGGGCGCACAAACTTTTGAAAACATTGTGCGTCTTCGTTATCTGGACGTGAAAGGGAATCCGCACACGAAAAGCCGCGATGAACTCGATGTCCGTTACCGGAATTTCCCGCTGCTTGAAAGGAATTTTGCAGTCTCGGCGACGTTTCGTGGTCACGCCGCTCCGCGTGAACAGATTGAAGAGCGTCTGCGAGAATCTCAGGAGAAGCGCCGCACTTCTCAACCGATCGCGAAAAGCGCGGGCTGTATTTTTAAAAATACAGACAGTATTCCGGCGGGGAAACTAGTCGATGAACTTGGTTTGAAAAACTCGTGTGTCGGCAAAGCGCGCGTTTCCAAAGTGCATGGCAACTTCATTGTGAACGATGGTGGCGCGACGGCGGCGGAAATGCTTGAGCTGATCGACAAAATTAAAGCGACGGCACGGGCGCAACGCGGAATTGAACTGGAAACTGAAGTGCAGATCGTGGGAGAGCCGACGTGAAAAAGAGCGACCCTATTCCAAAAAAAATTGCTGTGCTCATGGGCGGCCCAGGCTCAGAACGCGACGTTTCGCTCGCGACAGGTCGCGGTGTGGCCAAGGCGCTACGTTCGTTAGGCGCCGAGGTGGCGGAGATCGATGTGCGCGATGAGCACTTTGAACTGCCCGCCGACGTCGAATTCGCCTTTCTCACAATACACGGCACCTTTGGCGAGGACGGTCAGGTGCAAAGAATTTTGGAACAACGCGGCGTCGCGTACACTGGCGATGGCGTTGAGGCGAGCGCAACTGCCTTCGACAAAATCCGATCAAAAAAGAAATTTCGCGAGCAGGGCGTAACGACCCCGCACTGGCAGGTCGTGAAGGCAGGCCAGAGGCCAACGATTCCATTGCCCATTGTGGTGAAAGCGCCGCGCCAGGGTTCCACTGTTGGTGTCTTCATCGTGAAAAACGAACGCGAGCTCGATTCGGCCATGGCTGAAGCGACGAAGTATGACCGCGAATTGTTAATAGAGAAATTTGTGACGGGCCGAGAATTGACGATTGGCATCCTCGGCGATCAAGCCTTGCCGATTCTCGAAATTATCCCGAAGGGCGGCTTCTACGATTTCACGAACAAGTATCCTTTCTTGAATCCAGGTGCGGGCGGCGGGGCCGAACATGTTTGTCCGGCGAAGATTCCCGAGGATGAAACGCGCGCCATTCAAGAGCTCGCTTTGCGCGCACATCGCTCACTCGGTCTGCAGGTTTACTCGCGCGTCGATGTTCTTTTACCCGAAAATGGCGCGGCCACCGTGCTGGAAGTAAACACGATTCCCGGGATGACCGAAGCGAGTTTGCTGCCCGAAGCAGCCGCAGCCGCGGGAATCAATTATGTCGATCTTTGTGCGCGCATCATCGCACTTTCTCGTGCCAGAACGGAAAGCGCTTCCAGATGAAAATGGCTCAAAGAAGATCTCGGCCACGCAATCAGCGGGTGTCAAATTTTCGTCGGCGGCGTCAGCAGCATTTGCTCGACGTGAAAGTCCGTTCCCGCAGAGCTGTGCGGCATCGCACGCGCAGGGTTCTGGTTGTGTTTTCCAGACCGGTTCTGCTGGCCGGGCTCTGCGCTGCTGTTTATCTCGGGGCACGCGAAAGCGCGAGACGCTTGTTCTTCGAGAACTCGGATTATCGGGTGAACACAATCGAACTGCAGACGGATGGCACGTTGCAGCGCGAGCAGGTTTTGAAAGTGGCCGATCTGCGTGAAGGCGAAAATATCTTCAGTGTGAATCTGGCGCGTGTCCGTGAGCGCCTGCAGCGGCTTCCGCAGATCGATGAAGTGGAGGTGGTGCGCAAATTGCCGAGTGAAATCGACATCCGTGTGGTCGAGCGAAAGCCGGTCGCCTGGATTACAGGTGAAAAACAAATTTCCGATCCATTTGTCTCAGAGGCCGCTTTTCTAGTGGACGCGCGAGGCGTATTGATGAAAGAAAAGAAATTGTTGCCGGAATATCTGGGATTGCCGCTCATTTCGGGATGCTCGAGCGAATCGCTCGAGGAAGGCAAAGTAGTCGAATCATCCGAAGCAAAAACAGCACTGGATCTGCTGCGTTTGAGCACACGCAGTTTTATGCAAATGCGTTTTCAGATTCGTGAGATCGACGTTTCTAAGAGCTATTGCCTGCTGGTGACGGACAAAAATCACACCCATGTCATGTTTGCCTTAGATAATCTTGAGGCGCAATTGCAGCGGCTCGAGCAATTTCTCGTTTACTCGGACGATTCAAAGCAGGAACTCGAAACGGTGAACTTGCTTGTGCAACGAAACATTCCGGTCACCTTCACCAAACCGCCGGACGCAGTCATTCGTGACACGATCGATCCCCCTGTTGAACCGCGGATTTTGAAAGCAATCCCGGTCCATCCGTCAACAAAGGCCGCGCCGGCGTCGAAAGCGAACCCCACTTCAACGCCGATCGCTAAAGCAATTCCGATTCAACGGCAGAGAAAGAATTAACGAAGATGGCAAGCAGTAATTTATTGATTGGTCTTGAGATAGGCACCTCCAAAATCTGCGTCGTTGTCGGGGAAACTCGACCCGATGGCACGATCAAAATTCTCGGTGTTGGCCAGACGCCATCGCGTGGCGTGCGCAAAGGCGAGATCGTTGATTTTGAAACGGCCATGAAGTGCGTGCATGAAGCGGTGGTCGATGCCGAACAAAAAAGCGACGTCATGATTCGGAGCGTTTACGTCGGTGTTGCTGGCTCGCACATTCAAAGTTTCAATAACCGCGGGTGTGTGATCCTGCCGGAAGACCGCGATGAGATCGATGAGCAGGACGTTGAGGATGTAAAAATTAACGCGCGTGAGGTGAGTATCCCTGCCCAAAACGCTTTCCTCCACTCAATCATCCAACATTACCATGTCGATGGACAGGACGGCGTGCTTAATCCGATCGGGATGCTCGGGCAAAAATTGGAGGCCGACTTTCATATTATCCATGGCGTGCGCACCCGCATTCAAAATACCATCCGGTGCGTGAAAGAGCTGCCGCTAGACGTCGAGGACGTCGTCTTTAGCGCGCTTGCCTCTGCCCAGGTGGTTCTCACCCAACATGAAAAAAACCTCGGCGCGTTGGTGATCGATATCGGCGGCGGGACGACCGATTATATTTTATACGTCGACGGTGCGGTCAAGCAAAGTGGTTGCATCGCGGTGGGTGGCGACCATATCACGAATGATATTTCGATGGGCCTGCGCATCCCAATGGCGCGCGCTGAAAAATTAAAAATCGAGGAAGGCAGCTGCATCCTTGGCAATTGTCTCCCTGGCGAAGCAATTCTATTAAAAGACGATTCCGGTTTTGCCGGGAAGGAAATCGAGCGCGAAACGCTGAATACGATCATTCACTTGCGATTGCGCGAGACTTTAGAGTTGCTCAAACGCAGGCTCGAAGAGCAATCATTCCTTGATTACCTCGGCGCCGGCATTTTCATTACAGGCGGATGTAGCCTTCTCAACGGTGTCGATCATCTTGCGGGAGAAATCTTCGAAATACCGGCGCGTGTGGCGCACGCACAAGCCACGTCGGGAGTTACTTCTGCGGTTGAGAATCCACAATTTTCCACCGCAATCGGTTTGATCAGATGTGCGCAAGCTTTGCAGGTGGACCGGCCGCGGCGGAGGTTTGGAGGAATCATAGGAAAATTTTTCAGCGGAATGCGATGACGGAAGCGATAAAAATCGACAATTAATAGGATGGATAATGATTAAATGATTCAGCTCAGCAAGAATTACAGTTTGCCCGAACGGGAAGAGGAATTTATTCCCATCAAAGTTGTAAGTATTGGCGGCGCCGGTTTAAACGCGCTCGATCGTATCGTGCTCGATGGCTTGGAACGAGCCGACGTGGTGGCGATCAACACCGATGTGCAGTCGCTGGCGAGTTCCGTGGTCGCGCATAAGGTGCAGCTTGGCCGCTCTGTGACGCGTGGTTTAGGAGCGGGCGGCGACCCGGAACTCGGCTATGAGGCAGCGGTGGAATCCGCTGACGAAATCCGGGAAGCCCTTACCGAAGCGCGAATGGTTTTTATGTGCGTTGGGCTCGGTGGCGGCACCGGCTCAGGCGCTGCCCCCTACGTCGCCCAGCTCGCTCGTGAAGCTGGCGCGCTTGTCGTGGCGTTTGCCACTCTCCCATTTTCTTTCGAGGGTAAACGGCGTGGCGCGCAAGCCCGGGAGGCGCTCGCCCGGCTCAATGAAATTGCCAACGCAGTCATCTGCTTCGAGAACGATCAGATGGGCGATATCATCGCGCCGAAAGCGGGCATTCATCAGGCTTTTGCCATGGCGGATATCACAATCAGCCAAAGCGTGCGTTCAATTGTAAACTTGATTCAGCGGCCAGGACTGATTCGCATCGGCTTCGATGATTTGCTTGCGGCATTGCGCAGTCCGAATGGCCGTTGCTTGTTTGGTTTTGGTGAATCCGATTCGGACAATCGCGCCCATGACGCGCTTGCACAGGCGCTCAAAAATCCGCTGATGGATCGCGGCCGCATGCTGGCGGACGCCGCAAGTGTACTGGTTCAGGTGGCAGGTGGACCTGGCATGACGTTATCCGAGGTGGAAATCTTAATGCAGGAACTCGGCCGTCACATACATGAGCAAACGCAAATTTTGTTTGGCACCGCCGTCGATGGACGAATGGGGAACCGCTTGAGCGTCACAATCATTAGTTCGTTCGCGACCGATGAGGATTTGATTCCACAGCAGACTCAGCCAGCGCAAAGCACGGTGCCCGTGATGCCACCAGTTTGGGAACAACCGCAGGAGATTCCGCCCAACGTCGTCATCGAGCCCCAACCAACAACCATGGAAGCTCTCTCACCCGCGGATTTCATTCCGTCCGAACAACCGGTGCCCGCTGAAATTCCACCGCCTCCGCTGCCAGCACCTGCAATCAAGAAGACTGAGCCGCACTTGCCGATGCCACAGACGAAATCGGTTCCAGCGAAAGGGGAGCAACCGCCCGCTGAAAAAGCTGCGCATGCGAAACAGGAAGTCCTTCAATTCGAGCCAGTCACGCGGGGTCGCTTTGAAAAAAGCGAGCCGACTATCGTCGAAGGCGAAGATCTCGACGTCCCAACCTATCTGCGGAAAAACATCAAGGTGAAGTAAGGTAGGGACATCTCTCTAAGATGCCGGACGAATTCTTCCGTTGCGGTGCAATCCGCACATGAAAAAGCATTCGAGGCACGCCTTAAGTGCGTCCCTGCTTAATTATTTCTTCATCAACTCTAGCACAGCGCTCGTCATTCCGATGACGCCAACACGGATCCGGGGCTGAAACCTAGCCCAAACTCTAACTGGCTTTGCTGAGATTCTCAATGCTCAATCGTGAGCTTTGATCGGCCCTTCAATAATCTCGGGTTTCTGAGTGAGAAGTTTAGACAGATGCTCTCGAACATAGTCCGCAGCTAGATGCACCGACTCATCAGCACCAGCTTTGTCCTTAAACACGCCGACGGACGCGCCTTCGCCCTCACCAGTATCAAGCCAATAGTAGCGCACAAATCCCTTCGCCTTCTTAACGATTGGCACGAACTCCTCGCGTATTCGGCGGTCGATCTCTGCACCGTCCTTTGGATTAAAGTGATAGTGACGAATAACGGCGAACATGATGCATCTCCTTAGCTTGAATTTTCGAATTCACTCTCTTCTGCGAAACGCGGCATTGTCCACCTGCCTGATGTTGGCGTCAAGCCAATCACCCATTCAAGCTCGATAAATGCAGTTAACTTTTCATCTGCGCGCACACTGAGATGCCTTCTGTCGTCGCGATGCGCATCAACAATCCAGATTGTTCGTCCCTCGCCATCCCCTGTCATTGGGGAACCACCTAACAGCGTCGTAGACTATTGGTCTACAGACGATGAGTAACGACGAACCCTACTTCTTCATCAGTTCGAGGACGGCGCTCGCCATTCCGATGATTCCAACACGGATCGTTGGTTCGGGAACCGGCGCGAATTTACTCGAATGCAGGGTTGGCAATTCTTTTCCTGCCTGTTTGTACTCCGCGATCTTCACCGGCTCGACTGCGCCAATGTGGAAATTAACCGCCGGAATAGAGTGGTCCGACAGGCTGTATTCAGAAAAATCTTCCCCACCCATCACCGCATCGACAATCTTCACGTTCTCGTTCCCTAAGGAGTTTTTCCAAACGGCTACCAACCGCTTCGTCAGTTCCGGATTATTGTAGGTGGCCGGGCAAAATTGATCTTTAGACACGCTGACAATCGGTGCACGATCGGGCGGGACTCCGGCTGCGGCAGCGATTCCTTTGGCGATGCGTTCAATCGCTGCCAATACACGCTCGCGCGTCTCAGCCTTGTAGGTGCGCACAGTCAATTGCATTTTCACTTCGTCCGGAATGATGTTGTTCTTTGTCCCGCCGTGGATGGAACCCACCGTGACGACGATTGGATCGAGCGGATTATTTTCCCGGCTTGCGATGGTTTGCCAGTCGTTGATCATTTCCGCCGCGATTACGATCGGGTCTTTCGTCTTGTGCGGGTACGCGCCGTGCCCGCCCACGCCACGAACGGTGACATCCACAGAATCGACGTTTGCCGTTGTGTAACCCTCAGTTACGCCAATACGGCCTGTTTCCAGATCGGCCTTGTCATGGAAGCCGAGCGCGAAATTCGGTTTACCGAATTTTTCGTAAAGACCAGCCTTGAGCAACGCACGCGCGCCGGTGCCCAATTCCTCTGCGGGTTGCGCCACGAACACGATCGTCCCGTGCCATTGATCCTTTAGCTTCGCCAGAGCGCGCGCCGTGCCAATGAACGCGGCAATATGTGCGTCGTGTCCACAGGCATGCATCACGTGGACATCCTTGCCATCGTCATTCTTGGTCGTGACTTTGCTTGCGTAGGGCAAACCCGTTTCCTCTTCCACCGGTAATGCGTCCATATCGGTGCGCACCAGCACAATCGGGCCATCGCCATTCTTCATAATGCCGATAACTCCGTATCCCTTCAGCTCCGGCTTGTCGTAGATGCCGAAGTGTTCTGTGACAGCGCAGCCGGCCGCCCGCAGTTGCTTCGCGATCAACGCCGAGGTGTGTTCCTCGTGGGCAGATAATTCGGGATGACTATGAATGTCTTTATAAATTGCCAGTAAAGATGGCAGCTCGTTCTCGGCGATTTTTTCAACAGGGGGCTGCTCAGCTAGAACTGAAATCGCAAAGAACACGGCAAAGATCGACAACGAACAAATCTTCATCCTCCATCTATAACAGATGGCTTCGGATAGCGCACGCGTCCCCCCGACCAGCGCAGCGCGTCCGTTTCGCTAAAACGACTTGCTGGATTCAATTTCTCTTTTCCTGCTTTCCTAATTTCTTTTTGCGGTTCTCTTGATCTGGAATGGAATTTGAGGAGAACACAATGCTCTTTGGCGCCGATCCGGTCCCACGCATCGTTGCCATCGAGATCGGCGAGACCGGCACAGTCAAGGTGTACCGCCGGGAAAAGGACGGGTCGACCGTCGCCGACGTTGAGCCTTTCCATCCATTTGTTTGGTGCGATTCCGACGTTGTCGATCTTGGCATCGATGCCGAGAAACTAGAAGGCGATCTAAAATATGGCTGGCTGATTACGGTTGATAGCTGGAAGGAACTGGTTGCGCTCCGCAACGGCCTTAAAAAGGCAAACCGCAATTACTTCGCTTTTACCGATCCAGTTCAGCATTATCTGACCGCGACCGGTCGGACGCTCTTCAAAGATTTGCCGTTCGAAGAACTGAAGAGAATGCAGCTCGAAGTTCTCTCCTTCGCTGATCCAGTCGCCGGGGCTGCTGACCTTGGTCCGACTGATCACATTCTGAGCATCGCCCTCTCGGACAACGCTGGCTCGGAGGAA
>WNGI01000970.1_pt1 | contig 26772 bp, 23 predicted proteins | sample 5400621 | NCBI WGS metagenome assembly WNGI01 (sample SAMN13153374, study PRJNA577476) | soil metagenome | isolation source: 20 cm soil or saprolite under Garry oak tree replicate 1 | place: USA:California | collected 2016-06-15 | reverse complement strand
TGGATCGAGGTCGAGCCCTCGGCGCTATCCGATGTCGCAGACCGGCTTGACCACATCGCGAGCGCACCGTCCAAAGACATCGGAGGCGATTGGGCGGACTGGGGCCACTTCCGCGCGATCGTGCATCGCGCCGTCGCCGCGGAGTTGAGGGATAGAACGAGATGAGCGACGAGCGGGTCGCTCCGCGCCCAGGGGCCCCTGCCCCTGTCCGCGAGGAGCAAAACCACCAGCCTTGAGCGTGTATCTCGCCGAAGGCGAGATATTGATCAGAACTTCTCGAAGCGGAAGAGGCGGACCGCGAGGATGAAGCCGGCGAGGGTCCATATCAGCAGTCCGAGGATCTGCGTGCGGACGTCCCAGATCGTCGCCCCCTGAACGCTGATCTCGCGCAGGGCGTCGTTCAGGAGCGTCAGCGGAAGGATGTTGGTCACCGGCCGGATGAGCTCAGGCGCCGCGTTCTTCGAGAAGAAGACTCCGGAAAAGAAGAACTGCGGAAGCGTGATGAGCTGGGCGATCGCCGGAACCTGGTTCTCGCTGGTCGCCCAACCCGCGAGCGCGAAGCCGATCGTCAGGAACAGGATCGTTCCGATGAGGGCGACGACGACGAGTGGGGCGAGGCCACCGACGATCGTGACATTGAAGAGGACCAGAGCCACGAGAAGGAGCACCGCGACCTGGCCCGCCGCGATGACGAGGCGGGTCATCACATGAGCGGCGAGCAAGCTCGTGACCCGCACTGGGGTGGCCATGATCCGGCGAAGCACGCCACGCTGCTTGTCGGCGACCAGGGCGAACGCGACCGAGAAGATCGCGAGCTGCATGATGTTCACGCCGAGGATCCCCGGGACGAGAAAGTCGACGTAGCGAAGGCGCACGCCCTGCACGGTCTCGTCCTTTAACGCGATCACCGGCGCGGTCTGCGTCACCGCGAACGAGAGCCGGTCGATGACCTGGGCGATGATCTGCCTGCCGACCGCGACCTGCTGCGGACGCGCGTCGTCTCCGTACGCCGTGAGCTGCGGCACAGCCTGCCCCGGCCGGGCGGGAGCGATGACGAAATCGGTCGGGATCACGACGAGCATGTCGAGCTCGGTCCGCTTCAAATGGTTGAGCGCGTCGTCCGTGGTCTGCTCGCTGACCACGAGCGTGTTTATGCCCTTCAGGATGTCGATCAGCTGCTTGCTGGACTGGTTCTTCGCTTGATCGTCGATCGCGACCGACACCCGGCCGAAGTCGCCGAGATTCAGGTAGCCGAAGATGACCATGAGCATGAGCGGGACGACGAGGCTGAAGAAGAGCGCCGTTCGGTCACGCACGTAGCCGCGTAGCAGCAACCCGAAGAGACGGACAGTCTGTCTCATGGTTCGCGCAGCTCGTGACCAGTGAGGTCGAGGAAGACATCTTCGAGGTTCGCCTTCTGCTGGAGGACCGGTTTGGTGAATCCGCGTGCAAGGAGGTCATCGATGAGCTTGCGCGGCGGGTTGAGCGCGACGATGTTTCCCTGCTCCATGATCGCCACGCGGTCGCAGAGGATCTCAGCCTCGTCGAGGTAGTGCGTCGTCAGGAAGACCGTCGTGCCACGACTCTGGATGTCTCGGATGAGGTCCCAGAGATTGCGGCGGGCTTGCGGGTCGAGGCCGGTCGTCGGCTCGTCGAGGAAGAGGACCTGCGGCCGGTTCACGAGGGCGGTGGCGATCGATAGCCGTTGACGTTGTCCGCCGGAGAGCTTGTCCTGGGGCTGGTTCGCGCGCTCCCCGAGCTCGACGGAGCGCAGAAGCGCGAGCTCGTCGACCACGAGGTCGTAGCAGGCCGCGAAGAAACGCACCGTCTCGCGTGCCGTCAGGTGGTCGGGAAACGCGCTCGCCTGCAGCTGGACGCCGATCCGGCGCTTCACACCGGAGGGGTCGCGGAACACATCGACGCCTGCGACCGTGGCCGAACCACCGTCCGCTCGTCGCAGCCCTTCGAGTATCTCGACGGTCGTGGTCTTCCCCGCTCCGTTCGGGCCCAGCAGGCCGAATACCTCACCCGGCTCGACGGAGAAGCTGATGCCGCGGACGGCCTCGATGTCGCCATAGCGCTTCCGCAGGTCATTGACTTGCACGATGGGCGGCATGAGCGGAACGCTAGCGATTCGCGACGAACGCAGCGTACGCGAGGTCGTGGAGAAAGAACGCGAACGGCAGGAGCACGACGGCCGCGACGACGATGCGCACGACGATCGGGTTCGGACGACGAAGGCGGGTGTACGTCACCACGAGCGTGGCCGTGATCGCGGCCAGGATCGGAACCTGGGCCACCCAGTGCAACGGGTCGGCGCGGTCGACCACCAAGGCGTAGATCACCGCGCCATCGAGGAGTCCGGTCGCGAGGCCGACGACCGCGAAGACGCCGGCGTTGCGTACCGGGTCGCGGAGCGCGAGCAGGAGCCCCAGACCGAACGCGAGAAGAACGGCGGCAATCATCCGTTCGTAGATCCGGTTGTACGGAGGGAAGAGGAACGCCGACGGAAATGCGATCGACAGGACCACCGGAAGGACGAAGAGCGTCGCGCAGACGATCCCTACCGCGCGAGCGCCGCGCAGCGTGGCGGAGTCAGCCGGAAGCGGGCGCTCCATCTAGGGGAGTCCGAGTCTCGTACGCTAGGGGTTCGGTGTCGAATCGGGGAGCGTCGTCGGCCGCCCTACCGCGCGTGCGTGCGCTTTCGGCGCCGGTGGTGACGGGTTCTCCCGGTTTCGCCGCGGTGCTGTCCTTACTCTTACCGGGCCTCGGTCAGATGTACGTCGGGCGGTGGATTCGCGGGGCTCTGATGATCCTCATTCCCGTCTTCACGGTGCTGCTGGTCGGCGCCTTCACCGCGATCGCCGATCCACTGACGAGCTTCGTCCTCCGCAACGCCGCGGAGGTCACCTTCCTCGTCGCGGCCACCTTCTTCATGTATCACCTCTTCGTCGTCGTCGATGCGTTCGCGGGAAACCTCCGCGGCATGCGATCTCTGCGGGGCCGGCACGTCGTCGACTACCTCGTCCTCGGCCTCGTGTGCGTCGCACTGGTGGGCTTCTACGCGACCGCGTATCGCGGGTCCGCGCCGTGGGCCGGGCTCTTTACGAAGGTCTTCGCTCCGATTGCGAATCCGCCGAGCGTCGGCACGAGCTCGGGCCAGGACTACTCGCCGCCGGTGTGGACCGACACAGAGCGGCTCAATGTTCTGCTGCTTGGTGTCGACTCTCGGGGTGACTCGACGACGCAGAACACCGACACGATGATCGTCCTCAGCCTCGACCCGGTGAACAAGACCGCCGCGATGCTCTCGATCCCGCGCGACGTGTACATCGACCGTCCCGGCGTCTTCACCGACAAGATCAACGCCGCCTATGCCTATGGCGGTTACGACCTCACGCGAAAGGTCGTCGAGGACTTGCTCGGGATTCGGCTCAACGCGTATGCGCTCGTCGACTTCGATGCGTTCACCAAGATCGTCGATACGGTCGGTGGCGTCGTGGTCGACGTGAAGCGGCCGGTGCGGGACGAGTCATACCCGACGCCGGACTACGGCGTCGAGCGGCTGGACATCACCGCCGGCCCGCAGCTCATGGACGGCCAGACTGCGCTCCGGTTCGCGCGCTCGCGGCACGACACGAACGACTACAGCCGTGCGCAGCGGCAGCAGCTTGTGCTTTCAGCACTGCGGACGCGCATCTCGGAGGGCGACTTCCTTCGCGGTCTCCCAGGGCTCATCGATCGTGTCGGCAGCGCCGTGCAGACGAACTTCGACCCGGCGAACATCCTGCCGCTGGCCCGTTTTGGTACGGGTGGCCCGTTTTGGTACGGGGATCGACGGCGACGCCATCAGAAGCGAGGTGCTGTATCCCTGTGGCGGCAGCTACCCGCACTGCGAGCTCCAGTCTTCCGGTGGCGACGGCGGCTTCTACCTCATCCCCGACCGCGCGAAGATCCGCGATCTCGCCGCGGCCCTCTTCTATGACCCACAGGTGAAATCTGAGGGGGCGTCCGTCGAGGTCCGAAACGCTGGGGCACGCAACGGGCTAGCGCAGAGCATTGCTGATCGCTTGGCCGAGCGCGCGTTCACGGTTTCGACCGTCAGCGACGGCGCCGCCGGCCGCTCCGCCGTGCTCGTTCGCAACGGAGCCAAGCGATACACGGCGAACGCGCTGGCTCTCCAATTAGGAGGATTGCCGGTAGACGCTCTCCCGAGCGGCGAGCAGAGCTCGGCCGACATCGTCGTCCGAGTGGGAACTGACTTCAGGGGCCTCGCCACCGACCTCGCGCGCTAACTCGCAGACGCGTTGCGGGTCCTGTCCCGGGGTCGGGGGTTGCCCGCTCGCTACCGGTCGGCTTCACTCGTTCGTCCAGCCGGTCCCAGCGACGCCGCCGGATGAACGCTCGCGACCAACCCCGCTCCCCCGTGCCACCCGCAACGGGACGTGTCCGCCGTTAGCCCGCTAGGTCTTCCGCTTTGATTTTTCGATCCGCTCTCGGTCGGCGAGCGCGTGCTTAACAGTCGTGAATTTCGATAGCGTCTCCCGGCGGTCGTCTTTGACGCCCCGGCGAAATGCTGGGTCGCTCGCGCTGCGCCTGGCTAGGTCGGCGTCGCGGCCCGCCGCATCGATAGCACGCGCTATTCGCCCGATAGCGCTCGGCTTCGCGCTCGTCTTCGCTTTCTTTTGGGTCAACGCTTGTATACGGGCGTGACCCAGCTTCGGTACTTCGCCGCTTTGCCATGGACAGCGTCGAAGTAGATCTCGCTCACTTTCGCGGTGAGGGGGCCTCGCTCGCCCTTGCCGATGGCGCGGTGATCGATGCTCGTCACGGGCGAGATCTGCGCGCCCGTGCCGCAGAGGAACACCTCGTCGGCGACGTAGAGCTCGGTCCGGTCCACCTGGCGTATCGCCGTGGGGATGCCGTTGTCCGCAGCGATCTTGAGAATGCAGGTGCGGGTGATGCCCTCGAGGATGTTGTCTGTGCCGGGCGGAGTGATCAGGGTTCCGTCGCGAACGAGGAAGAGGTTCTCGGCGCTTCCCTCGCTCACGTGGCCGTCCTGCGTGAGGACGATCGCTTCGTCGAAGCCCGCCTCCTGCGCCTCGGTCTTCGCGAGCGCCGCGTTCACGTATGCCCCGGTGATTTTGCTGCGCGCGGGGATCGCGTTGTCGTCGGTCCGCCGCCAGCTCGAGACACTGCACGCGATCCCGCGGTCGATGTCGATGTACGTGCCGAACGGGACAGCGAAGACAGTGAAGCTGTCCTCGAGATCGTGGAGCCGGACGCCGATGACCGGGCTCGACTTGTACGCGATCGGCCGGATGTAGGCGTCCTCGCGGTAGTTACATTTGCGCAGGAGCTCGAGCGTGATGCCGACGAGATCGTCCGCCGTGTACGGGAGGCCGATCCGCATGATCCGGCAGGAGCGGTGGAGCCGGAGGAAATGCTCCTTTAGATGGAGGGCGTAGAGCTGTTCGTCCTGCGCGTTCCAGTAGGCACGGATGCCCTCAAAGACGCCTGTCCCGTAGTTGAACGCGTGCGTCAGGACGCTCACCTTGGCGTCCCGAACGGGGATGAACTCGCCATCGAGGAAGGCAAACGCGGTATCTGGGGCGGCGCCCCGTCGCAGCGACGTCGGTCTGGTCAGCTCCTGCACCATGCCCACACTCCTTGCTCGGCCACGCGACCGAACGAGCTCTGGACCGGCCGACCGCACGCCCCGTGCCGACCCGCTTCCCCCATTGTGACAGGATAAGTCGCGGTCAGACCGCCGGTGTGACCCCTTAGACACCGCGGTTCGTACCTGCAACATGGAGGTGCGAGTCATGTCGAGGTCCGCGATTCGGATAACGGCGATCCTGGCGGCCGCGCTCATTACCCTCACGGCCTGCGCAAGCAACACTGGCACCGCTCCGACTCCAAGCGGCTCGGCAGCGTCTGTCGCTACGATCGTGCAGCCCACCAGACCGGTCGAGTTCGTCATAAGCACTGCTGTAGGTGGTGGCTCCGACCTGTACGCCCGAAAGTGGGCGGCGATCATCGATCAGCTAAAGCTCTCTCCGCAATCCGTGAACCCACTGAACAAAGAGGGCGCTTCTGGCGCTGTTGCGTTCACCTACGTCTACGACCACAAGGGTGACATGCACTACATCATGGTCACCCTCAACTCGTTCTTCACGACCATCATCACGTCGAAACCGCCGCTTCCGTATAAGGCGACGGACTTCACGCCGATCGCGAACCTCGCGCTCGACCCCTTCTTCCTCTGGGTAAATGAGGACAGTAAGTGGCAGAACGCGCAGGACTTCATAAAGGCCGCCCAGGAAAAGTCAATCGTCGTCACAGGCACTGGTGTGCATCAGGAGGATGAGGTCCTCTTCAAACGCATCGAGGCTCTCGCGAAGACCAAGCCGTTCACCTACGTGATGTCGGCATCCGGCGCAACGGTGGCGTCAGCGCTTGCCGGCCACGCCGGGGCGGGTGCAGCGTCGGCCGGTGTCGAGGCAACGGTAAACAACCCCAGCGAGGGCAGTCCATTCCTCCGAATTGGGACCGGAACTCGGAAGTGCCCCCCAGAGTGCTTGCGACCCCTATGTGCTTTTACGCCTGAGAGCCCCAAGTCAGGGACGTTCGCGGGCCTCGCGACGTGCAAGTCCCAGGGGCTCGCGATCGACGACTACTACATCATGCGCGCGGTCATGGGGCCACCCGGCTTGACGCAGGGCCAACAGGCATTCTGGATCGACGTCTTCAAGCAGGTCTTCGACTCGAAGGACTGGAAGGATTACATGGACCAGTTCGCACTTGAGCCGTCGTTCAAGTCAGGCCTGGAGTTTCGGCAGTTCATCCTCCAGTACCAGCAGCTGCACCAAGACATCGCCGCTAAGAACGGTTGGGTCTAACGACGAGTTCGTGAGGCCGTATCAGGTCGGCACGGCGGCGGCGATCGGCTTGATCGCCGCCGTCGCCATGTTCGACTCTCGCGACGTCTTCGCGTCCGCGCCCGGGAACGCGCCTGGCGACGTCGGTGCGCATTTCTATCCGTTCTGGTCCGCTGCGCTGATGGCAATCGCCGGTCTTGCTATCGCGTACCGCGCGCTGACGACCCCGCAGGCCGTGGAGGGAGTCTTCACCGGTCGCGACAGCGCCGTCGCGGTGCTCAAGCTGGTCGTCCCAATGGTGCTCGCCGCAACGCTCATCATCTGGCTTGGGATCTACATCGTGACGGGCCTCTACATGGCGCTCTACGCGCGCTGGGTCGGAAAGTACAACTGGTTCTGGGTCGCGTTCATCGGCGCCGCATTCCCGGCGGCGATCTACCTGTTGTTCGAGATAGGGTTTCGAGTTTCGTTGCCTAAGAGCGTCTTCTTCGAGAGCGGTCTTCCTTTCTAATGGAGGTCTTCGGGAACCTCGCGGGTGGCTTTGCTGTCGCGCTCCAGCCGATCAACATGCTGATGCTCTTCGTCGGTGTCGTCCTTGGGCTCGTCATCGGCGTACTGCCGGGGCTCGGAGGCACCAGCGGTGTCGCGATCCTCCTGCCGGTATCGGTCTTCATCGCGCATGGCTCGCTGCCGGGATCGAATGCGACGACCGCGATCATTTTCCTCGCCGGGATTTACTGGGGGGCGCTATTCGGCGGAGTGATCACATCGATCCTCTTCAACATCCCAGGCGAGCCTTGGGCCGTCGTCCTTCTCTTCGACGGGTTTCCGCTCGCGAAGCGCAAAGGCAGACCGGGCCTCGCGCTGACGAGCTCGTTCGTCGCCTCGTTCGTTGGAGCCTTGACCGCGACGATCCTGTTCACGTTCTTCGCGGAGCCGCTCTCGTCGATCGCGCTGATGTTCGGTCCGCCGGAGCTCCTCGCCGTATTCGTCCTGTCATTCGCCACGCTCGTGGGCCTCGGCGCGGAATCGCCCTGGAAGGCCATGTGCATGCTCGCGTTCGGCCTGCTGTTGGGGACCGTGGGGTTCGACACGAGCACGGGGGAGCAGCGACTGAGCTTCAACCAGATTTCGTTGCTTTCGGGCATCGGGTTCGTGCCGGTCACGATCGGACTGTTCGGCATTGGCGAGATCCTGGCGTCTGCCGAAGAACAGGGCATCGGCTTCGTCGAACGGATGAGCGCAAGGCTCGGGCTGACGGATCTATTAACGGCGCTCACTGAGCTGCGCAAGCGGATCGTGCTCGTCCTCGCGAATTCGCTGATCGGCTTCGCCTTTGGCTCGCTACCGGGCCACGGCGCCACAGCCGCGTCGTTCCTTGGCTACGGTCTCGCGCGTCAATACTCAAAGAACAAAGAGAACTTCGGGAAGGGCGAGATTTCGGGGATCATGGGGCCGCAATGCGCGGCCGATGCAGCGGGGGTCGGTTCGCTCGTGCCGATGATCACGCTGGGCGTCCCGGGCTCTCCGACCTCCGCGGTCATGATGGCCGGCCTTTTGATCTGGGGCCTTCAACCTGGGCCGCTCCTGTTCGTCAACCACGCGGACTTCGTGTGGGGTTTGATCGCGAGCATCTATCTCGGCCACTTGCTGACGTTCCTGCTCTGCTTACTTGCGGTGCCCCTGCTCGCGATGATCATGCGCGTCCCCTACGCGATCATCACGCCATTCATCGTCGTCATCTCGATGATCGGGTCGTACTCGTTGAACAACAGCATGCTGGACGTCTTCATCACGGTCATCTTCGGCCTCGTCGGGTACTGGCTGCGCAAACTCAAGTACCCCCTGGCGCCACTGGTCGTCGCCCTTGTCCTCGGTGATTCGGCCGAACGAACCCTTCGTCAGAGCTTGGTCATAGGAGTTGGAAACCCGCTGATTTTCGTTGGAACCCCCCTCGCCGCGGGCCTGCTCCTTCTCGCGGTCCTCCTGCTCGTCCTGCCGATTGTCCAGTTTGCGAGGCGTCGTCGCGGCGCACCGGGAGAGGCAAGCAGCGGCGAATCGCACGCGTAGGCCCGAGGAATGACACCGCTCGATCTGGTCCTCATCGTGGGCGCGTTCGTCCTGATCCTCGTCGGCGCCGAGGTCTTCACGAACGGCGTGGAATGGCTCGGCCTGAAGCTGCGGATAAGCGAAGGCGCGACCGGCAGCATTCTCGCGGCGCTCGGCACAGCCACACCAGAGACGTTGATCCCGATCGTCGCGATCCTTTTCACGAACACGGCGGACTCCGACGACATCGGCGTCGGTGCGATCCTGGGCGCGCCGTTCATGCTCGGCACGCTCGTGATGCTGCTCATCGGCGTCACGGCGTTCGTCCTCCGAAAGAAACGCAAGCGGGACACGCTCCACGTGGACGCGCCGCACGCCCTCCGCGACCTCTCGTTCTTCCTCGTCCTCTACACGATCGCAATAGCGCTCGCGATCGCACCGCGGGAGCTGCACTTCATCAAGGGTTACCTGGGCTGGATCTTCCTCCCGGCGTATGGCGTGTACCTCTATCTCGTGTTGCGAACGCCCCGCAGGAGCGCCGAGGACATCGAGGAGGAGATGGAGGAGCGCGAGGCGTTCGATCAGCTCACCTTCATGTCGCTCCTTCAGCGGGTCGGGAGGGGCTTCCGGGATACCACCCCGCCTCTGTGGCTCGTAACGACGCAGACGCTCGTCGCGTTCGGCGCGATCGTGCTGGGCGCGCGGTTCTTCGCGGATTTCGTCCACGACCTGTCGCACGCGATGGGATTCAACGCTCTGCTCGTCTCCCTCATCCTCGCGCCACTCGCGACCGAGCTGCCGGAGGCCGCGAACAGCCTCATCTGGACCCGGGACGGAAAGGACGTCATCGCCCTGGGCAACGTGGCGGGCGCGATGGTCTTTCAATCAACGTTTCCGGTCACCGTCGGCGTCCTCCTGACGCCGTGGGATCTGGGACCGGCCTCGACGTCGTGGCCGTACGGCCTGATCGCGGCGGTATTCGCTCTGATCTCAGCGCTCGTCATCTATGTTCAGCTGAGGGTCCGCGCTCGAGACAACGCGCTGCCGCTCTCCTCGCTCATGCTTGGAGGCAGCCTGTATGTCGTGTTCATCGGTTACGTCCTCTGGAGCGTGCTGGCCTGAGCTGACGGCACAGCGGGCGAGCGGCCCTAGTATTCGCACGTTGCGCCCGTGGCCTCGCCCACGGCTCGCGACATTTAGAGGGGGTAGGTAATGAAGCGTGCTCTCGCGTTCCTGCTACTTGCCACAACCGTCGTCGCGGCTTGCGGCGGAACCGCCGCCGCCCCGACGCCCAGCGCGTCCGCATCCGCCACGGCGTCACCGACGGCAACGGCGAAGCCCATCCAGGTTGGGCTCGTAACTGACGTCGGCGGTCTCAACGACAAGAGCTTCAACCAGGCGGCGAACACCGGCCGGCTGAACGCGGAGAAGGACTTCGGCCTCAAGACGAGCGTCATCGAGTCCAAAAAGCAAGAGGACTACGTCCCGAACCTCACTACGTTCGCGCAGCAGAACTACGACCTCGTGATCGCGGTCGGCTTCCTCATGCAGAACGCGGCGTGGAAAGTCGCCAAGCAGTTCCCAAACGTGAAGTTCGCGATCATCGACGGCGCCCCGGCCAATGACGCCGGCAATAACGAGAATCTCCCGAACGTGGCGAACCTGTTCTTCAAAGAGCAGGAAGCCGGTTACCTCGTCGGCGTGATCGCCGCGACGATGGCGAAGAACAAGGTTGGCAAGGCGACCCACAACACCGTCTGCTCGATGGGCGGCATCCCGATCCCGCCGGTCGATCACTACATCGCCGGCTACCAGGATGCCATCAAGACGATCAGCCCGACGACCACGATCCTGAATGGGTACAGCAATGACTTCGTCGACCAGCAGAAGGGCAAAGAGGTCGGGCTCAATCACATCAGCAAGGGCTGCGACATCCTCTTCCAGGTCGCGGGCGGCTCGGGTCTCGGGTACATCGCCGCCGCGAAGGAGAAGGGCGTGTACGCGATAGGCGTCGACGTTGACCAGATCGATGTCGCACCCGGCACGGTCATCACCAGCGCGATGAAGCGCGTGGACAAAGCGGTCTACGACACGTCGAGCGCGGTGAAGAGCGGCTCGTTCAAGGCGGGCGACAACTTCTTCAGCGCCACGAACGACGGCATCGCGTACGGCAAGCTTGACCCGATCGTGCCGGCGGATGCGAAGGCGGCCGCTGACAAAGCGCTCGCGGACATCAAGAGCGGCGCGATCAAGCCCAAGACAGACCTGACCGTCAAGTAACAGGCAGCTCGTTGGCGAGCGAACCGCAGGCAACTCCGACGGGGCCGGCAACGGCCCCGTCGGTGCGCCAGCCGACCGCGCAATGGGCGAGAGGGCCCGCCGTCCCCGTCGCCTCGGTGGTCTTCGCGCTTGCGATCGGCGCGATATTCGTCCTTCTCTCCGGTCACGATCCGATCGCCGCATACATCGATCTCTTCCGCGGCGCCTTCGGTAGCCCGTACGACATCACCGAGACGCTCATTCAGACCATTCCGCTGGTCCTCGCGGGACTGGCGGTCGCGGTGGCCTTCCGCACGGGCCTCTTCAACATCGGAGCCGAAAGCCAGCTCCTGATCGGCGCGGTCGCGGCGGGGGCGGTCGGCGCGCGCTTCGCGGATCTTCCCGGATTCGTGCTCTTCCCGATGGTTCTGGCCGCAGGGATCGGCGCCGGGGCGGGGTGGGCCGCGATCGCCGGTTACCTCAAGGCGGCGCGCGGGGTGAACGAGGTGATCACGACGATCATGCAGAACTACATCGTCGTGTTCGTGATGCACTGGCTCCTGCAGAACGGACCGATGACGGCACCGAACGCGCTCGGCACTCCGGCCTCGGCACCGATCGGCGCGGGCGCGGTGCTCCCCATCATCATCCCGAACGAGCTCGTCCCCTTGACGCGGCTTCACGCCGGGATCTTCCTGGCGATCGCCGCGGTCGTCGTGTTCTGGTTCCTGCTCTGGCGAACACCGCTCGGATACGAGCTTCGCGCGGTCGGTCTTGGGGCGCGGGCAGCGGCACAGGCGGGCATCGATCCGCGCTCGCGCATCGTCATCGCGATGGCCATCGCGGGCGGCTTCGCCGGCCTGGCTGGAATGATCCAGGTCACGGGCGTTTTCCACCGGGTTTTCGACGGGTTCTCCTCGGGCTACGGTTTCGACGCGATCGCGGTCGCGCTCCTCGGAAAGAACTCGCCCATCGGGATCGCCCTCGCGGCGCTGCTTTTCGGTGCGTTCGCCCGCGGTGGCTCGATCATGCAGGCCAACGCCGGCGTCTCGGCGCAGCTTGTCTCGGTGATCGAGGCGGTCGTCCTCTTCGTCATCGCCGCCGAGCTCATCGTTCGCGTGCTGACCGCCCGCCGGCGGGAACGTAAGCCGCTCGAGGCCATCGCGTGACCATCGACCAGCTCATCGGCGCCGGAGTCCTTGCGGCCACGTTGCGCCTCGCGACGCCGATCCTTCTGGCGGCACTCGGCGGCGTGGTGTCGGAGCGCGCCGGGGTCGTCAACATCGCGCTCGAGGGCTGCATGCTGGTGGGAGCGTTCTTCGGCGTCGTCGCCGCCGATCAGTCACACAGCGTCGTCGTGGCGCTCGTGGCCGCGATGGCTGTCGGCGCGGGGCTGGCCGCGATCCATGCCGTTGCCGCGATCCATCTCCGCAGCGACCAGATCGTGTCGGGGATGGCGCTCAACATCCTCGCGCTCGGGCTCACGAGCTATCTGGACTACCAGTTCTACGGAACCACGGGAACGCCATCGGATCTGGCGGGCGTGCCCGATATCGAAATCGCTCCGCTGGCCGCGGTACCGTTCGTCGGCGATGTCATCGCTCACCAGAACGCGATCGTCTGGGCCGGCCTCGCGCTGGTCGTGCTCATCCAGGTCTTCCTCTTTCGCACGGTGCCGGGTCTGCGTTTGCGTGCGGTCGGCGAGCACCCTCGCGCGGCCGAGACGGTCGGCATCGCGGTGCGCCAAACGCGGTATTGGGCGGTGATCGCCTCCGGGATGCTCGCGGCGCTCGGGGGCGCGTACCTCTCGCTCTCGGTCGCGCATTCGTTCACCGATGGCATGACGGGCGGGCGCGGGTTCATCGGTCTCGCGGCGATGATCTTCGGACGCTGGACACCCGTCGGCGCGCTCGTGGCCTCTCTCATCTTCGGATACGGGACCGCGTTGTCGTTCTCGCTACAGGGCGCATCGATCGGCGACGTCCGCGTTCCGGTGCAGCTCCTCTCCACGCTCCCGTACGTGCTCACGATCCTCGCGGTCGCCGGGTTCGTCGGCCGGTCGCGCCCGCCCGCCGCGGACGGGATCCCCTACGAGACCGAGGGGCACGCATGATCGACGCGCGCCCGGAGCGTGCGCGTACCACAGGGGCTACCGCCGTCGGCACCGAGCGCGTGCCGCTTCTCGAGATGCGCGGCATCCGCAAGCGCTTTGGAGATCTCCAGGCGCTCGACGGGGTCGACCTCGTGGTGAACGAGGGCGAGATCCACGCCCTTGTCGGCGAGAACGGCGCAGGCAAGACGACCCTCATGAACGTCCTCTACGGCCTCTATCACCCCGACTCCGGGACGATCCGCTATCGCGAGCGCGACGTGCGCATCACCGGCCCGCGCGACGCCATCGCGCTCGGCATCGGGATGATCCACCAGCACTTCATGCTCGTGCCGCCGCTCACCGTTGCCGAGAACGTCGTCCTCGGCGACGAGCGCGGCGGTCCGGTCCTCGACGACCGGGCCATAGAGGAGCGCGTTCGCGGGCTCGAAGAGCGTTTCGCGATCGCGGTCGAGCCAGGAGCTCGCGTCGAGGACATTCCGCTCGGTCTTCAGCAGCGCGTCGAGATCCTCAAGGTCCTCTATCGCGGGTCCGAGCTACTGATATTCGACGAGCCGACGGCGGTGCTCACCCCGCAGGAGGTGGACGAGCTCTTCGCGATCGTCCGGACGCTCCGCGAAGAGGGCAAGACGCTCATCCTCATCACCCACAAGCTTCGCGAGGTGATGGCGGTCACCGATCGGATCACGGTGCTGCGAGGAGGCCGCAACGCCGGCGAACTCATCACGAAGCAGACGACGCCGGCGGAGATCGCACGCGCGATGGTCGGACGCGAGATGAAGCAGCTCAAAGCGCGGACGACCCCGCCGCGCACCGAGGTCATCCTCGACGTGCGCGGGCTCGAGGGACTGAGCGATCGGGGCAGCCCGGCGCTTCGCGGGATCGACTTCGAAATCCGCTCCGGCGAGATCCTCGGCATCGCCGGCGTAGGCGGTAATGGGCAGAGCGAGCTCGCCCAGTGCCTGCTCGGCTTGCGCAAAGTTGTCGCCGGCACGATCCGCATCGGCGGTATCGACATCTCGCGAGACGATCCCAAGCGCACGCGTGCGCGCGGCGTGGCCTACGTCCCGGAGGATCGCCGGATCGAGGGGCTTGTCCTCGCGTTCACCGTCGCCGACGACTTCATCCTGGGGAAGCAGGACCGACCACCCTACGCCGCGAACGGCATCGTTCTCGACCCAGCCGCCATCCTCAAAGCGGGCGGGCGGCTCGCCGTCGAGTACGACGTCCGGCCGCCGAATCCCCGGGCGATCGTCGCCAACCTCTCCGGCGGCAATCAGCAGAAAGTCGTGCTCGGTCGCGAGCTCTCGGAACGGCCCAAGCTCATCGTCGTCTCGCAGCCGACACGCGGGCTCGATATCGCCGCGACGGAGTACGTGCACGAGCGTCTCCTCGAGCAGCGCGGACAGGGCGCGGCCATCCTCCTCGTGTCATCGGAGCTCGACGAGATCCGCGCGCTCTCCGATCGGATCGCGGTGATGTTCGAAGGCCGCATCGTCGCCGTGCTCGACGCGGCCTCAGCCACCGAAGAGCGTCTCGGCCTCCTTATGGCGGGACACACGGAGGCCGCCGCCTAGTTAGCGCGTGGGCGCGAGCTCCTCAACGTGCGCTTCCGCGACCACCTCGTAACGCTCGACGGCGGTGATCTTCACGATGCTCGAAGCCCGCGATCGGAGCTGTGCCGCGTCATCCTCGGTCGCATGAAGAGCGGATTCGCTCTCGAAGAGCGTCACGCTGAATCCTTTGCCGGTCGCGCGATCGACGAGCCAGTACCCGCCCTTGAACCCTTGGAGCCTCTTCGCCGCGGGAGCGATCGTCTCTTTGATCAGCTTGGTCCCGGCTTCGAGCTCGCTTGGCGATCCCTCGTACTTCGTGACACGAGCGAACATCGGGTTCCTCCCCTTTGCGTTCGATAACCGAGGCAAGCCTACGCGCGGGACCTACCAGGCAGCCACACGCGCCAGCTCAGACGACGCCGAGCTCGTCCAGAGAGCGATGAAGGTCGGCGGCATCGCGGTACACGCGAAAGGCGCCCGCTGAGGTGAGCTCGTCCCACCCGTAGCCGCCGGAGAGCAGTCCGACGCTCAACATGCCCGCGCGCCGGGCGGCGAGCAGATCCCACACCGCGTCGCCGACGACGTAGCAGTCGCGGATGTCGACGCCGAGCTGCTCCTGGCACCGCAGAAAAAGGTCCGGCTCGGGTTTCGCGCGAAGGACGTCGCCCCGATCGACGACCACCATGTCAGCCGGAACGCCGAGCGCTGCGAGCGAGCCGTCGATCTCCGGGTGCCGGCCCGAGGTCGCGATGCCGTGAGGGACGTTCTGCTCGCGCAGCCACCGCAGCAGGGCGACCGCGCCAGGAAGCGGCCGCCGCTCCGGCAGGAGCTCGCGGAAGAGCTCGCCGTGCCGGGTCTGGATCCGGCCGGCATCCTGGTCGCTGAGCGGCTTCCCGATCTCGCGGGCGACCGCACGCGTGAAGAGGCCGCCGCTCATCCCGATACGCCGGTGGATCTTCCAGCCGTCGATCGCGAGACCCGACTCTGAAAGCGCGCGCTGCCACGCGAAGACGTGGGCATACACGGTGTCAATCAGCGTCCCGTCGAGATCGAAAATGAGTGCGCGCATGTGCGGGCAGCGCCGAGCCTACGCTGGCGCGGAGGGTTGACGGCGACAACCGACGGCCGTACGCTCCCGGGCACATCTGGTCTGACCACCTGACCAGAGGCTATTTCTGCGGGGAGGTAAGCCCCTGACCGTTATCGAGCCGATCCGCCGGAGCCGCCTGTACCAGGGCATCGTCCAACAGATCGAGGGACTCCTCGAAAAGGGCGACCTCCGCCCCGGCGACCAGCTTCCACCGGAGCGACAGCTCGCCGAGCAGTTCCAGGTGTCGCGCGCATCGGTCCGCGAGGCCCTTCGCACGCTCGAGCTCCTCGGTATCGTCGAGACCCGAGCCGGCGGTGGCACGTTCGTGCGGCAGACGTCGCCGGACGATCTCGCGCGCCCGCTCACGAGTCTCATGTCTCGCGGGCACTCGCTCGCCGACGTCATCGAGTTCCGCGGGCTCATCGAACCAGCGATCGCCGCGCTCGCCGCGGAACGCATCACCCAGCCGCAGATCGCCGAGCTCGCTGAGATCTTCGCCGCGCAGGAGCGGAAGGTCGCCGCGGCTGAGCCCTACGCGGACGAGGACACGCGCTTCCATGAAGTCATCGGCGAGGCGTCGCGCAACGAGTTGCTCACGACGATGCTCGGCGTCGTCTGGGACGTGATGCGCGAATCCCGCGAGCAGTGGCTCCAGACAAACCAGCGCGCGCATTCCTCTCTCGACGCGCACCGGCGCATCCTGGCCGCGCTTGGCGCCCACGATGGCGATGCCGCCCGGCGCGCCGCCGCGGACCACATCAAGTCGGTCGGCGAAGGCATCCTTCGGCTGATCGGAGGGAGCAAGGCATGAACGACCCGAAAGAGACCTCCATCACTGTCGAGGTCGTGTACCGCGGCATCTTTCAGAAGACCCTCGCACAGCGGATCTGCCGTTCGATCGTGCTCGCGGCACGCAAACGCGGACACACCGGGACGGCATTCGCGCGATACGGCGACTCCCCCGAACGGAACGGCGTGCCTGCCAAGCAGTTCGCCGTCGTCGCCGTCAACGACCTCGAGCTCGAGGCCTCGATGGCGAAGTACGAGCCCGCGGTCGTCGACGTCTCGATCGCCGTCGACGACACCCTCGTGAAGGGCGTGGAGTCGTGGGCCTGGTACGGGCGGCAGCCGATCTGGAAGCCAGTGAAAAAGGACGGCTTCCTGCTGGTCACGAGCGACAACAGCCCCGCCGAAGTCCTCGCGCAGACCGACAAGGCCGAGCGCCCCTACACGTTGGTCACGGTTCCAGGAGGGGCCTCCTTCGCGGGCCTCTGGGTCTTCAAGGACGACCACACCGACTACCGCGTGCTCGGCGCGCTCGCCAGGATCGAGCCCGAGTGGGTCCGTCTCGACGACGTCAAGGCGTTGATCAAGGAGCAGACGAAGGACGAGAGCGCAGTCCAATCAGCCCAGTACGGTTACGACGCGGCAAAGCTCCGTGAGGTGAAAGCGGGCGAGGGCACGAGCGGTCACGAGAAGCTGCAGTTCACAAAGCCCGGATGGACCACGATGCGCCCGGGCATCATTGTCGACGCGCGCAAGCCGGGCGAGCGGAATCCGCAGTACAAGAAATACACGGCGCGGACACTGCGCCCGGTCGTGAACTTCGACACGTGCATCAAGTGCACGATGTGCTGGCTCGACTGCCCCGACGAGTGCTTCGAGGTCACGCCCGAAGGCCATTACGAGGTCGTCTACCAGGCGTGCATCGGCTGCGGCATCTGCGCGCAGGTGTGCCCGGTGAAGGACTGCATCGTCATGGTCGATGAGCTCAGGTTCGAGGACAACGAGGACAAGTGGCAGTTCTGGAAGAAAGACCACGACGGCTACAACAAGTGGTTCGAGGCCAAGAGCGGCGTCTCGGCCGATCCGAAGGTCCGTACGCCCGCGGCTCGCCAGGAAGGCGCGGGCAACGCCAACCCAGCCGCGAACCCGACCTCGGCTTCCGGAGGTGACGACTGATGGCTGTGCAGGTCAAAGAGCGCGAGCACCAGGACGTCGAGACCGAGCAGCTCATGAGCGGCTGCGAGGCGATCGCTGAGGCGATCCGCCTCGCGGACGTCGACGTCATGGCCGCCTACCCGATCCGCCCGTACGACGGCGTGATGCAGGCCGCCGCGAAGCTCATCGCCAACGGGAAGATGGACGTCGAGTACATCGTCGCCGATGGCGAGCACAGCCAGTTCGAGATCGTGAAGCACGCCTGCGCCGTTGGGTCACGCGTGTTCGTCGGAAGCTCCGGCGTCGGCTGGTTCTACGCCTTCGAGGCGATCGCGGTGACCGCCGGCCTGCGCCTTCCGGTCGTCGCGATCTGCGGGAACCGCGCGCTGGATGACCCCGGCGCGTTCGGGACCGAACACAACGACTCGCTCGCGGTCCGAGACCTCGGCTGGCTCCTCCCGTGGGCGGAGACGGCGCAAGAGGCCATGGACCTCGCGCTGATGGCGTGGCGCGTCGGCGAGGACAAGCGCGTGTCGCTGCCGGTCGCGATCGGTCTCGACGGCGCGTTCCTCACCCACTCCCAGCAGATCGTGCGGATCCCGACGCAGGCGGCCGTGAACAAGTTCCTGCCGCGGTTCGATCTCGGCGACCGCCTTCTGCACCCCGACAATCCGATCACCATCGCGCCGCAGGTCGACCAGGACTGGCTTATGGAGATCCGCATGCAGAACGACCAGGCGATGCGGAAAGCACACGACGTCGTGAGCGAGGCCCACGCGGACTTCAAGAAGCTCTTCGGCCGTGGCGGGGACAGCCCGTTCCTGGACGAGTACATGACCGACGACGCGGAATATGTCGTGTTCGGTCAGGGCACGCTCGCACTCCCGATGAAGGTCGCGATCCGCCGCCTCCGCAAGGAGGGCCACAAGGTCGGACTCGTGCGCCTCAAGTGGTTCCGGCCGTTTCCAACCCAGGAGATCGTGAAGAGCCTCTCGCGCTTCAAGGCTGTGGGCATCATCGACCGGGACTACAGCTTCGGCTCCCCCCACTACGGAGGAGTCCTCTACAACGAGGTCCGTTCGGCGCTCTACTCGCAGGAGAAGCGCCCGACCATCGTCGGGTTCATCGCCGGCCTTGGCGGCCGCGAGATCGAGCAGCCCATGGCGACGGAGATCTTCGAGAAGACGAAGGCCGCGGCGAGCGACATCAAGTCCGGTGACACCTGTCACTGGATCGGCGTAAGGAGCTAGTGATGGCAGTTGAAACGACGGCACTTCCTCCGATCAAGGGCGTGAAGGACGTCCCGTACGACGAGCTCTTCGTCTCCGGGCACCGGACCTGCCAGGGCTGCGAGTCCGCGCTCGTCATGCGGCACATGGTCAAGGCCTCGGGACCGCGCACGATCGTCCTCGGCTCGACAGGGTGCATGTACGTCGCGAACACCACCTACTACACGACGCCCTGGGTCGTGCCGTGGATGCACACGCAGCTCGGGGCCTCGGGCTCGGCCGCGCTGGGGACCGCCGCGGGGTTGAAGGTGCTGATGCGCAAGGGCAAGCTGAAGAACGAGAAGATCAACGTCATCGCGTTCTGCGGTGACGGCGGCGGCGCCGACATGGGCATCGGCGCGATCTCGGCGACGCTCACGCACAAGGACTACAACTGCCTCGTCCTTCTCTACGACAACGAGTCGTACGCGAACACCGACATCCAGCTCTCGAGCCAGACGCCCTACGGCGCGGTGACGACCTTCTCGCCGTCGGGCTCGAAGAAACGCCTGATGCACACGCGCTGGAAGAAGAACGTGCCGGGCATGCTCGCGGCGGGCCACCCCGAGTCGCGCTACATCGCGGCGGGCTGCGCCGCGTACGCCGTGGATCTCATGAACAAGATCCGCAAGGCGCTCGAGCTCGGTGGGCCGACGTTCGTCCACACCCTCGACCCGTGCCCGAAGGGCTGGGACTACCACCCGCAGTATTCGCAGGAGCTCGGGCACCTCGCCGTCGAGTGCGGGATCTGGCCGCTCTACGAGGTCATCGACGGTGTCTGCAATCTCACCGGTCCGACGCGCCAGATCGCGGAGGGCCGCAAGAAGCGCAAGCCCGTCTACGAATACCTAAAGCGCCAGGGGCGCTTCGCGCACTTCGCCGAAGAGGACGTGGAGCACTTCCAGCACGAGGTCGACAAGATGTGGACCGAGTGGCTCATCCCCGGCGTGATCCCATTCACGATCGCTGCGAAGGACCAGACGATCCTGAAGATCGACAAGAAGCCGCTGCACGAGCAGAAGACCGCGTAAAGAGGCTCCGCTGGTGAAGAAGGGCCCGCCCGTCGGCGGGCCCTTTCCGTTCTTGGCCAATGTCGGACTACGCCAGCCCAGCGCTAGCATTCGCGCGAGGAAGGGGACCGCGAAGTGATCGCTCCATGAACGCGCGGTCTCGTACCTTCATTGGCCGGCGCGCAGAGTTGCGCTCCCTGGACGACGCCCTGACCGACTGCGCACGCAGCCGGTTGCGATTCGCTCTCGTGTCGGGCCAGGCCGGCATTGGGAAGACCGCGCTCATTCAACGTTTCGCCGATGTGGCACGGCGGGCCGCCGCACAGGTTCTCATCACGGAGTGCGCGCAGGAGGATCGTTTACGGCCGTTTGCTCCGCTGCTCCAGCTCTCCGGCCCATTCGCCGCTCTCGCGACCCGCGAGGCGAAGGAAAATGTCATCACTGCGCCCGATCGCGACCGGGCCTTTGCCGCGATCGCGGCAGGGCTGCGCCAGGCCGCGCGCAACCGTCCCGTCGTCGTCGTCCTCGAGGATTTGCAGTGGTCCGATGAGGAGACGCTCCGGCTCCTCCCGTATCTCGCTCGGCGCGCGGCCGACGCGTCGCTACTCATCGTCGCGACGGTTCGCAGCGACATCACAGGATCAGCGTCGCTCGCGCGGACTCTCGTTGACCTTCGCCGGCGCGACGCGGTCGACCTTCTGCTGCCGCCATTGACTCCGAGTCAGGTGGGCCTACTCATGCGCTCGATCCTGGAGAAAGGACGCATCGATTCGGCACTCCTTTCCTACGTGGCGGAGCATTCCGAAGGAAACCCGCTCTTTGTCGAAGAGCTCGTCCGCGGGCTGATCGACCATGGCTGGGTGGAGTTCGTCAACACGCGCTGGCAGCCGATGCGATCGCTGGCGGACGCGACCGTCCCGACTTCGGTCGGCGCGAGTGTCCGCGAACGGCTGGCGCTGATGCCTTCGGAGATCCGGCGGACCCTTTCGAACGCCGCGGTGATCGGACCTCGGTTCACGTTTGATCTGCTTCTCGAGACGACCGGGGCCCCGCGTGCGGTGCTCGTCGCGGCCATTCGCGCCGGCATCGACGCCGAGCTCATCGAGGAACGTCAGGCCAATGGACCGAGCTTCGTTTTTCGACACGCCCTTTTTCAGGACGCCCTCCGAGACGCTCTCATCAGCCCGGAACAGCAGGAGGTCCATCGTCGCGTAGCTCTCGCACTTGAAGCGACGACCCGCGAAATAGACCGCGAACGGTTAGCTCCCGATCTGGCTCGTCACTTCGAGGCCGCGGAAGAGGTGGAGCGCGCGGCTCGCTATCACCTGGCGTCGGCACGAGCCCTCGGCATGGAAGAACAGGCGTGGCCGACCGGTTTCGCCGCGAACGCAGGCGTGGCGGCTCACCTGGAGAGGGCGCTTGCTCTTGCCCCTCCGGATCATCTCGACCGTGCCGAGATGCTCCGCGTGTACGCCTGGGCTCAGGCCGATGCTGGTCCGCGCCTCGAACTGATCGAGGAAAGCCTCAAGCACGCGGAGAAAACCGGCGATCGCCGTGGGATCGCGCTCGCAACAGTCATGTCAGGCATCTGCCGCGGAATGTGCGGCGATGGTTCAGGGGTCGCCGACATCCGCCGAGGGATCGAGCTCCTTGAGTCGCTGGGGCCGAGCAGGGACCTGGCAGAAGCGCAGTTCCAGCTCGCGAGGCTCGCCATGCTCGACGGCGACGACAATGCGGTCGCACTCGCCGAGCGCGCGGTCGAGCTCGCGCGGGTCCAGGCCGACCCGGCACTCCTGGCGAACGCGCTCGTCACCCTCGGGCCGGCCCAGGTGGCAGCTGGGTGCAGGGACGGAGTCCCGACCACACGAGCCGGAATCGCGCTCGCCCGTGAGCATTCCCTTGCCGCGGTGCTTCCGCGGGGTCTGATCAATCTCGTGAACTCGGTCGCTGACTCGGGCGGATCCGACGACGCGATCGAGGCGGCCGAGCGCGAGTACGCGCTCGAGGTGCCGCTGAGCGGAGACGGCCTTGACCGAGCCTTTTTGGAGGGAAGATGGGATGACGCGCTTGAAATGGCGGACGAGCTCTTCGTCCTCGAAGGGCCCGATCCGGGGACTGTCCTTAGGCGTGCCTATATCCAGGTCGCCCGCGGAGGGCCAGCCGGCATTGTGGATGAAGTCCTTGCGGCGCACGAAGACGTAGGGAAAATGCTCCTCTGGCGCGGTACGTCGCTCGCGGTCGAGGTGCTATATCTCTGCGCTGATTATCGGGCGGCGCTTCGCGCTAGCCAATACGTGGCTCGGTCAATGGATCGCGGCGTTCGCCTGGCGGAGAACCAGAACGCGGCCGTCGCCGCACTGGCGTCTGCCGTCGCCGCAGGCGCGCCCAGCGCGATCGATGAATGGCTGGATCGCTGCGCGGCGCGCCGAACATTGGAGCCACGTACGGCCGAGGCGCGAAGGGCGTACGCGCGAGGTGAGCGCGCGGTTCGCGAGGGTCGAAGCGACGTCGCACTCGAGGCATTCTCGCAGTCGGCCGCCGGTTTCGATCGACCCGGCCAATCGCTCCTCGCTCGCACCCTCCCGCGCCTTCGGCGCGTCGAGCTCCTCACGGAAATAGATCCCGGTGCGGCGCAGCGTGAGTTCGCGGCCGTCACCGCGATATGGCGACATGTCGATGCGCGATGGTTCCTCGAACGCCTCCGCGAGTGGGGCACGACGCGCGGCCTCCGCGGTTGGAGCGTCGCCGCCCGCAGAGGGCCGCGTCCAACGCGCCGGGAGCTCGAGGTGGCCCGCCTCGTGGCCCACGGGCTGACGAACAAAGAGATCGCGGCGCACCTTGGGATCGCCGAACGCACCGCTGAGACCCACGTGCAGCGGATCGTCACCAAGCTCGACCTGCGGAGGCGCTCCCAGTTGGCGGCGTGGATGGCCGGAGCACGAGGAGCAACCGACCTCCACCCGTAGCGCCGTCCTTGTACGTAGTTACCACGATGGAACTAACCCGCGATCGACCAACAGTTCCTACGCGATCTTCGCCCGAGCTCGGGCGGGAGGAGCTGAGGGATGAGGAAAGGTGCACTTGTCCTCGCGATCTTGGTCCTTGGCGGATGCGGCGGAGGCGGCGCTCCCGCGTCATCGGCTGCCGGGGTTACGGCTGCAACGGTGACGAACCTCCCCTTACCGAGCCCGTCGGCATCGGCAGCGCCGTGGCCAAGCGGTGGCCCCGTGCCGACAGAGCTGTCCGGAGTTTGGCGACTTGGCAAGAGCGCCGGCACGATGAGACTCTCGGGTAACACCTATGCCTTTGGCCAATCGAATGGGAACGTCGTGGTTAATGGAAATGAGATCGCGTTTTTCAACGGGAGCGGCTGCGCCATTTCGCTTCCAGGCGGTGTCGGGCGCTACTCGTGGACGGTCAGCGGCACCGAAGCCCATTTCGAGGAGCTGTCGCCCGATCCGTGCGGCCGATCCGACCTTCTCGCTGGCGTGACCTGGACGAAGAGACCCTGACGAGACGATTGAAGGGCCGGCCCGCGAGGGCCGGCCCTGTTGCGCCATGCAACTCGCGGGTCAGCCCACGCACCTGAAGGTGATCGTGTCGACGAGCGGCGGGAACGTGCGCGTTCCTTCTATCTGCACGTTGTCGCCTGATCCCTTGCTGATTCGTCGCACCTCGAACGTCGCGCTTCCGGTCTGACCGACGACCAGGGTCACCTGGTGGCGGTTGACAACGTACTCGGCGCCGCTGGCGCTCGAGCCTGTCCCGTGAAAGTTCGAGTAAATCACGAGCGTCCCGTCGGCGAGCTGTTGTGTGACCCGGTGCTCCTCGAAGTTCAGCGTGACGAGCCCGTCCTCTGGAGCGCAGGGGTTCGTGTTCGTGACGGTGAACGTGAAGTGCTCGTTCGCGATCACATCCGCATTCGCCGGCGATGCGAGCAAAAGCGACGCGATGACCAGCGTTCCGACGGCGACGATGCGGGCCACGATGAAACGAACCGTTGGTGGACGCATTTTTTGGCCTCCCGTTCCGCAGCCGGACTCTCATGGCGCGGGAGCGGGAGAACAATCCGGAAAAGTACTGAGTGGCCGGTGACGCCACTATCCTTCCGCGCGTGCGCGCCAGACCACCAGTGCCGCTCACGAGCTTCGTCGGCCGACGCCGCGAGCTGCAGACCGTGCGGCGTTATCTCGCCGGGACGCGCTTTCTGACGCTCGCCGGTCCAGGCGGCTGCGGCAAGACGCGCCTCGCGATCGAGCTCGCCCGCATGACGGCAAAGGCCGATGTGGCCTGGGTAGACCTCGCGCCGCTACGACGCGGGCAGGATGTGCAGCACGAGGTTGCACGGGGTCTCGGGATCGCGGAGCCCGAGCGGATGCCAGAGATCTTGGCGAAGCGTGACCACCGAACGCTTCTGCTACTGGACAACTGCGAGCACGTGCTCGATGCGGCGGCGGAGCTCGCCGTCCGCTTTCTCAGCGCCAGCACCCGGACCGGCTTGCTCGCGACCAGCCGCGAGCCTCTCGACGTCGAGGGCGAGCTCGTTTGGCGTGTGCCATCGCTCTCCCTGCCCGATACGCTCTTTCCGTGCGAGCCGATGAGATGCTCTCGCGCCGACGCCGTGAAGCTCTTCATCGACCGGGCGCAGCTCGCCCAGCCTGGCTTCGTGCTGGACCGGACGAGCTGCCCACACGTTGTCGCTATCTGCCGCGCGGTCGATGGGATCCCGCTCGCGATCGAGCTGGCAGCGGCCCGGCTCCGCCATACGAGCATCGCCGAGCTCGCGGCCCGCCTCGACGATCTGCTCGCGCTCCTCGTGGGGACACGCCGCGGCGGAGACCCGCGGCACCGCGCCCTACGCGCGGCGCTCGACTGGAGCCACGCCCTGCTCGATCAGCAGGAACAGACCGTCTTCCGGCGGCTCGCAGTATTCGCCGGAGGTTTCCGAGTCAGTGCTGCGGAAGCAATTTGCGGAACCGACGTGAGTCCACCCGACATCCTCGATCACGTCGCGAATCTCGTCGATAAGTCACTCATCGTTCCCCCCGCCGAGGGCGAACGGTACAGGCTTCTCGAGCCCATTCGCGAGTACGCCCTCGAGCAGCTTCGCGCGAGTGATGAGGAAGAGAGTGCGATCGAGCGCTGCGCGACGTATCTCGTCGACCTCATAGCGAAGGAAGTACCGGACCCGATGGGGATGGGGAGTGGGCCAGGCCTCAGCCGCATCGCTGAAGAGTTCACCAACCTGAGGGCGATCCTCCCGTGGCTCATCCGCGAGCGGACCGCCGACGCCGTCCGCGTCCTCGCGCGGTTCGCTCAGAACCACCTCGGACTCACCCCAACGCACGTCTCGGTCATGAGCGACTGGCTCGGCCAAGCGCTCGATGCGTATCCCACCAGGGATGCGACACGGGTTGAGGGCCTTCTTGGTCAGTTGCAGGTCCTGACCCAGTTCCCAGACAAGCACGGCCTCACCAGGCGCGTCGCCGATGAGGCGCTCGAGATCGCGCTCGAGCTCGGGGATCGAAGCCTCGAGGCGCGGGCCCTTTCACGATCGGCGTTCGTCGCGGTCTGGGAGGACCCCACGCGCGCCATGCGCGAGTACGACGCGGCGGTCCCGATGTTGCGCGAGGGGCACCTCGGCGCACTCGCCCTGGCCCTGGCCGGCCGCGCTGTGATCAGGCAGCGTGCCGGCGACGCGCGCGGCGCTGAGGCGGACATCGCCGAGGGGCTCTGGGCTTGGGAGCGTCACGCGGGCGCCACAAGCGTCGTGCGCATCAACACGCTGCAGGCGGCGGCCGACGTCGCGTTCCAAGCCGGTGACCTCGCCCGTGCGGAGGAACGCCTGCATGAGGCGATCGATGCGGCCTGCGAGGCTGATGGCGGCTCGGGTCCGGTGATCGTCGCCCTCATCGGACCGTTCGATTTCCTCGCCCACCTCGGAGCCTTGCGCGGCGACTCCGAACGCGCGCTGCTACTGGCTGGCTGCGCCGAGCGGCTGCGCGACGAAACAGGGATCTGGCCGAGGCCGTGGTTCTCCTTGGCGGACCGTCATTGGCTCACAGACCTCGAGACACGACTTGGAAAACGAGCGCGGACAGTGCGCGCCGAAGGACGACGACTCACGGTCGCGCAGGGAGTTTCATATGCGCTCACAAACGAACGGCCCGGTTCGCTCAGCAAACGCGAGCTCGGCGTGACGGAGCTCGTGGCAGAAGGGTTGACCGACAAGGAGATCGCCGGGAGGCTCGCGATCTCCGAGCGCACCGCCGAGAGTCACGTGCAACGGATTCGCGAGAAGCTCGGCTTCCAGTCGCGAGCCCAGATCGCCCGCTGGGCTGCGGAGCACGCGCCGAGCATCCGCTGAGCCCTCCGGCTCGCAGAGACAAGCCCTCTTCGCCACCTGGCTGAGACACGCTGAGAACACTTCGAAGGCCCGGCCACCCAGCGTCGCGCGTATCGTCGAGTCGTGCTTCTCCGACTTCTCAGCTGCGTGGCGGCCCTCGCGATCGCATGCGGCCAGCCCGCAGCGCTGGCCGAGCCTTCACCGACAGAGCTTCTGCAGAAAGCCAGCACGAACCTGAAGGACGCGAAGACCGCCCATATCG
>WNGI01001980.1_pt1 | contig 26776 bp, 27 predicted proteins | sample 5400621 | NCBI WGS metagenome assembly WNGI01 (sample SAMN13153374, study PRJNA577476) | soil metagenome | isolation source: 20 cm soil or saprolite under Garry oak tree replicate 1 | place: USA:California | collected 2016-06-15 | reverse complement strand
GGATAGTTGTGGCGCGTTCATGCGCGCTGATTCCTGTCGTCACATCGTTGGCGGCATCGACCGAGACGGTGAAGTCGGTCCGGTACATTTCCCGGTTCTGCACCACCATTCTTTGCAAGCCGAGTTGTTCCGCCCGCTCGTTCGAAATCGGCACGCAAATCAAACCGCGGCCGTGCTTGGCCATAAAATTCACCGCGTCGGGCGTTACCTTTTCCGCCGCCATGACGAGATCTCCCTCGTTTTCGCGGTCGGCGTCGTCGGTTACGATCACTATCCGCCCTTGTGCGATGTCCTCTAAAACATCGTCAATGGCGTCAAACTGAATCGCTTCGGTTGCCTCGGCAATCATTGGGAAAGATACCATTACTGCCGGTGTCGGTCTCGGCAACGTCAATTCATCCGGCATTGGCCTTCCGGGACGCCCGCTCTTTCACCGGACTTTCGCCTCGGAATATGCGTACTCGAATGTGGTTCCAGATGGCCGAGCCCTGAACCGCCCGGGACCGAGCGGCTCATCCTCGCCCCAGTAGAGGTCTATCTGCCAGCGGCGCAGTCCTCCCCCGGTATCGACAATTTTCCAATTTGTACTTCCGAAGATTTTCTGCACCTCTGACGCCGACGTTTGAATGACTGCACCATAACCAAAACCCGATTGGCCTCGTCGTGTCGCGGCCGAAAATCGCGCTAGGAGCGGAGTCGTTCCTCGTCCGACCACATGTTTGCTAAAAGTGTACGAATTGCCGCCATTGTAACGCATATAGGCGCATCCGTTCACTGGTTCGCGCATGCGGCCGAAACCTTCTTTACGGACAGAAGCGAGAAAGTCGCGCGGATACCTGCGCCCGTGCAGACCGGGTTTTGTTACCAGCCTCGCATCGAACCCGCGCTCGGCTGTGAAACCCGATTCCTTGGGCGTGTAATAAATCGTGCACACTACAAAGTATTCGCCATTGTGACCTTGCGGGCGTCGCGCCAGTTTTTCATTTTCGTAGGCGAGACGCCGCACCACCTCAGGCCACGGAATATCCGCGCGAGCTGCGGCACAGGTGATGATGGCCAAAAAACCAAACCGAACGAGTCGACGAAAACTTGGGCTGGCCCTCACCCTAACCCTCTCCTTTGCCCTCTTCTTTAATTCTTCTCCCAAAGGGAGAAGATGGGAGAGGGAAATGCTGTAGCCGGCAGTAGAAGTGGAGGAGGGCTCTCGTCGGATGAAATTCCTTCTCCCTTTGGGAGAAGGTGAGGATGAGGGTTTTAACGAGGCAAATCGCGCCGGCGACTTCATTGTTGAAAGCGTGTTCAGTCGGCGAACACCGATTCGACCGGTCCACCGATTAACACTTCGATGGGAAGGCGTTTCGATTCGTATTCGTAAGGCGGTTGCTTCCATTGAAAATGTCTGGAGTACATTTTGCGAACGCGGTTGATGACTTCGACGGCCGTCGCGAACGGCTGAAACTTGTCGCGGTCGGTCACGTGGAGCTGCGCTCCACCGCAAAGTTCGCCCGCGAACTTGTGAAAAGTCGGCTGGAAATAAACTTCACGGAAGAACGCGCCCGGCAATCGTAGTTTGTTCAACTCAGAGCACAAATTCTCCGCCTTAATAAATGGTGCGCCGAAAATTTCGAACGGCCGAGTCGTGCCGCGCCCCTCGGAAATGTTTGTCCCTTCAAGCAAACACATACCGGGATAAACTATGGCCGTATCAAGTGTGGGCATATTGGGAGAGGGCATTATCCATGGCAGCCCGGTTTGATCGAACCACATGCTGCGTTCCCAATTTTTCATCGGCAAGACTGACAATCGGCAGCTCGGAAACGCTTCCTCGCCAAATTGCGTGGCTAATTCGCCGATCGTTCGGCCATGGCGCACCTGAATCGGATGCATTCCAACAAAGGATGCATACTTCGCGTTTAGCACCGGTCCTTCTGTTAGGACACCATTGATCGGATTTGGTCGATCAAGCACGACAACGTGCAGGCCGATTTTTTCGCACGCGCGCATGGACAGGAAGAGCGTCCAGATGAAGGTATAATAGCGTGCGCCTACGTCCTGAATATCCACAACTAGAACGTCAATATCGTGCAACATCTCGGCGCTGGGTTCCCGGTGTTCCCCATAAAGGCTGTAAACTGGAATGCGAAGGCGCGGATGTTCGTAACTTTGCCACTCCACCATGTTGTCCTGCGTCTGCCCAAGAAAACCGTGTTGCGGACCAAAGAAGGCAGTCAGCCGAAACAGCTCGCGATTGTGCCTCTCGAGAATATGCGACGCATGCTCGAGCTTTGCTGAAACTGACGCGGGATGCAGCAGCGCACCAATACGCGCACCGCGAAGTTTTTCCGGCCAAAGCTCACGTAAATGATCGAGCGGTAGTTCGACGGGCACCAGGGTCTTGTATCATGAAAAAGAGTATTATTGTAGCGGCGGTCTCTAGTCGTCACGACTCAAGGAGCGGCGCTTTCCAAAGCGCCGTTTATTTTGGCTGGCGATTGAAAACCGCCACTCCTTGGATTGGTGCCGCATGGTCGCCAGTGGAAGACTACCCCTGACGCGGCGTCCTCTACGCAGCGCCGTTTCGTGAACTGCCAGTACGTTTCAATAGAACAACCCGTACCAGGCCAACGACAATCGCAATCAACGTCAGGCACGCGCATAGCTTTGCGAAAAGCTCGCCGTGGCGCGCATAGAAAGTGAGTTGGCGATCTTGCGGCACGTTTACCTCGCCGCTCAAGACGCCTTCGGTAAATGTGCTACCGGTATCGTCCTGCAAAACTTGCGTCACCCGCCCGAATTCATTGACGAAACAAGTCACGCCAGTGTTGGCGGCGCGCACCATGGGGCACCGCGTTTCGACGCAGCGGAAAATCGCGTTGGCCAAATGTTGACGCGAACCGGCCGAATGCAGGAACCAGCCATCGTTTGTGACGTTCACAAGCAGGTTCGCGCCATGGAGCACGAATCGCCTAGTTAATTCGCCAATCGTGTCTTCAAAGCAAATCAGCGGCGCGACTCGAACTTCATCGTTCGTTAGGTGAAAAACGGTGTAGTCGTTGCCCATGCCGAAATCGCCCGGCACCCACCTGTTCGCGACCGCGGCGAAAAGCGGGAACGAACGTCGAAGTGGGATGTATTCGCCAAATGGCACGAGATGAATTTTGCGATAGATCTGCACCCGCTGACCGGAATTTGAGATGAGCGCGGCGGCATTGTATTCGTGTTCATCCTCGAGATCGATCGTGCCGAGGAGCAGGTCCGTTTTTGTCGATGCAGAGAAATCCATGACAAATCGGTAACTCTGTCCGTTTTCAGCGCGCACCGGGTCCGGCATCGAGCTTTCCGGCCAAACCAATAAATCCGGCGGCGGATTTAAGCGCAGCGCCGCCTCGCTCCAGCGCGCGAATCGATCGAAAATTTGCGCGGCGAAATCTGGATCGAACTTTTGTCTTTGCGCAACATTTGCCTGCACCGCTGCGACATGCAGCGTTTTTGTTGGTAGAGGATTTCGAGCGATTTGCCAACCAAACACGAGCAGGCCGACAATTGCCAGCATGGTGAAGTTGATATCCCAATGCGGACGCATTCGATGCGTTCGCGCCTCAAGAAACAGACGCAGCGGAGTCGTGACCGCGATGGTATTGGCGAACGCAATCACGAACGACAATCCGGTCACGCCGGTGAATTCCGCGATTTGGATGAGTGGCCAATGCGCGTGGAGCGCGACTCCAAGCCCGTTCCAACCGAACCCGCCAAAGAGCCATCCACGCACCCACTCATGCGCGACCCAGGCGCTCGCGCCCAAAAATCCGGCCTGCAGATTTCGCGGCGAGCCAAGGAAATCTCTCGGTTTAATCAAACCCACAAACCAGCTCCAAAACGCGAAATGAACTCCAAGATAAAGAGAGAGCAGCAATGACAAGCCGTGCAGCCAAAAATTTTCAAACAAAGTCCCAAGTGAGCCAAGCCAGCTGAAAGTTGCGCTAAAAAAAACAACACCTGCAGCGTAACCGAGCAGAAGATGACGTAGCCAAAGTCGTCGCGAAGTTCGCGGCCCAAACCAAATGGCCACGATCAACGGTGTCAGTGCGATCCAACACAGCCAGTCTTGATTGAACGGCGGAAAGCACGCCGCGCAAAGAAGCCCGCTGATCACGGCTGCCAGCCACGGCCAAAACCGTCCCGCGTTCCGCAACCAGTTCACTCCGACTTACGCGCGACGGTGCCGGCGCGGTCGCTCTTCGTCCCGACGTCTGCCTCCACGCATGGCATCACGTAATTCGCGCGCGTACGAAGGATTTACTCGGAAAAAAGCATGCTCGACGTCTTCGATTTTTATGACGTTTACCTTGTTCGAGACGACGTAATCCAGCGCGAGCAGTCCGCTGAGGGTGTCGAGAAACTCGGCATTTCCCATATCGCCGGCGCGCTCGAGCAATAACTTTCCGAAAACAGGTGTGCCGGAGAGTCCAAGCGCCTTCAAAACCGTAATCTCTCCGCCATTCAATTTGATCTCACGCTGCACAGTGAGACTCTTCGCAGGGGATGCCGCGCTGTCGAGCGCTTATCTATGGGCGATGAGGTTCTCACGCACGCGATCTTGAATGCCGCCCCTACAATTAGACGGCCTGATCTGGTCGATTTCCGCGACGCGCTGTTTTCGCCACAGATGAACACAGATAAGAAGACCAATCCGGTTTTATCTGTGACAATCTGTGTCAATCCGTGACGAACAAAATCAAAGAAGGCGATCAGCTCTCTGGGATCCCACAACCTCATCCTGACGACATTGATGCCCTCGGTTCCAGTGATAATTCATTTTTCGCCACAGATGGACACAGATAAAAACAAAACATCCGGCCTATCTGTGAAAATCTGTGTAAATCTGTGGCGAAGAAAATAAATCGAACAAGGCGATCAGGTTCCCTGGACTCCATCAACCTCATCTTGACCACCTCCATCTCCTCAGCGGAATCCCATTGTGGAGCTTGGAGTGTGGGATTTGGCGATTCTTGCACGTCAATCAAGACGTGCATGTGCGTCCTTTTGTAGCCAGGTCCACAGCCGCTCGAGCTTTTCTCGAACTTCGACCTTAATTCGCGCCAGTTCTGCCGGATCGAATTTCTCTTTCTGCGGTCGACGTTGCGCAAACAGGTAATATTTAATTTTTGGCTCAGTGCCGGAAGGACGCACGGCAATTCGCGTGTGATCCTCCAATTCGAAGATCGACATCTTTTCCTTCGGGATTTCGTCGCCTTCGAGATCGCGAATCACTTCCCTTTCGAAATTAGTGATCTTAATTACTTTTAGCCCGAGCATCTCCAAAGGTGGTGTGGTTGTGTACGATTCGACCAGGCGGGCGATTTTGCTGGCACCTTCGGCTCCTTCGAAGACAAGCGAGCCGTTCTTCTCTGCGAAATAACCAAGTGTGGCAAAGATTTCGTCGAGCAACTGGTCGATGGTTTGCCCGTGCGTTTTCGCATAAGCGGCCACTTCGCAAAACATGATGACCGAGCCATTGCCGTCCTTGTCGCGAACGAAATCGGCTCCGCTGTAACCGTAACTTTCCTCGCCCCCGAACACGTAAAAGGACGAGTCGGCCAGGCGAAGACCGCGAGTTTGCTCTTCACTTAGATTGAGATAGTCTCGCCGCGCCTCTGGCGGGAGTGCGCGCTCGTATTTACCCAGTTTCGCGCCGATGTACTTGAAGCCAGTCAAGGTTTCGACGCAACGCAGACCAAAATGTTGCGCGATCGCTTTCTGCAGATCGGTCGTAACGAACGTTTTGATAATTACGCCCCGGGACGCGTTCTCTTTGGTAAGGATAGCGCGATCGAACAGCGCTTTCGTACGGTAATAAGCCATCAGCGAACCAATCTGATTGCCTGACAGCAATTCCATTTTTCCGACGCGATTCCGTACGGCGACCCCCATCCGATCGCAATCGGGATCAGTCGCGGCCACCAAGTCGGCCTCTGTCTTTTCCGCTAGCTCGATTCCCATCGCCAGCGCCTCAGCATTCTCCGGATTTGGCGATTTGACCGTCGGAAACGCGCCGTCGAAGCGGTCCTGTTCCGGCACAACTTCGAAATTAAATCCTAACCGTTTCAACATCGGTTTAACGATAACGCCCCCGGTCCCGTGAATCGGTGTAAAAACAACGCGCAAAGAATCCGCTTCGCGGATCACCTTGGGATCGACAATCAGCGTCTTGAGCCGCTCCATATAAGCCTCATCGATGTCGGCTCCGAGCCTCGTCACCTTGCCCTGACGATCTTTCGGCAATGGTGCGAACGTCTCGCTCGCAATCGCGTTCACTTTGGCGATGATCGCGCTCGCGTGCGGTTCCACCACTTGTGCGCCGTCGCTGAAGTAAACTTTGTAGCCATTGTCATGTGGCGGATTATGACTGGCCGTGATCACAACTCCGGCGCTTGCCCTGAGATATCGGACCGCAAACGAAAGTTCCGGGGTTGAGCGCGGCCCTTCGAAGACAAATGCGTGGCAACCGTTTTCCGAAGCGACCTTGGCCGCAAGATCGGCAAATTCCTTGGAAAAGAAGCGGGTGTCGTGGGCGATGACGAGCTTCGGTTTGCCCGGAATCCTCTCCTGTGCATTCCAGTCATGCAGATAAGCGACAAGTCCCTGTGTAGCTCGACTAATGTTGAAAAAATTCATCGCGTTCGTACCGACACATGGAAACTCCGGTCGGCTTGTAGCCACAGCGCTGTGCGCAGTTTTCCCGCGTTCACTTGGGGCCACGATTTTGCCAATCGTGCGGCCACGTAATCCGCCGGTGCCAAACGCGAGCGTTTTGTAGAAACGGTCGTTCAACTCCGACCATTCTTCGTTGGCGATAAGCTCGCTTATAACGCGGTAATAAAGGTCCGAGGACGCTCCGGCTACGAGAGCGAGAATGTTCTTCACCGCCGAATCCAATAGCTTTCCCTGCGCGGTCGCCGTCTTGATCTCTTCGCCTAACGCTTGCGTAACAGCGGACATCCCGGCAACTTTCCGGCGGGGCTGCGCTTTGGCAAATGTAGACGCGGATTCCGGCCGCGTTTTGTTTGCATAAAGCGACTGGAAGTCGCTTCTACTTTGGTTGCGATGGCGCCATGGAGGGCCGCACTTCCAGACGTTTCGCGTTTATCTCATCGAATGATATTCCGAAGGTTTTGGAGTGCGGCAGTGCTCTGCCGCTTTTTTATTCTGCCGGGTGCCTTGCTACAAATCCTCCAGCTCGTCGAATAGCTGCTGGCTCAAATGCCGGCGCGCTGACTTTTTGATCGCGCGCCGCCCTCTTCGCGCCCGCTTGCTTTTCCGGGCTGCCGCGACAACCTCAGGTAACGCTGCCTTAGATGAGACTCGCGTTGAAAAGCGGCAACGCCGCACAGCGCAGTTCGGCAATCATCAGCTCGAGCGAACGCGTCCGCTCGCGCACCCGCTTTTCGAGATGGGCCTTCTCGTTTTGCAATCGGCGATGCAGACCACGTATTTGCAAAACATTCTTGGTCCGCAGCGTCACTTCTACGATGTCGAATGGTTTGAAAATGAAATCAGTCGCGCCCAAAGCTAACGCGCGTCGACGCGATTCGGCCGTGGTGTCGCCAGTTACGATGATGATTGGAAAAAATGCGTTCGCCGGCACGAGCTTGCGTAGCATCCGAAGAATTCGGTAGCCATCTTGATGCGGCATATGAAGGTCGAGCAGAATAAGGTCCGGTCGGAAATCGGTGAACATCGCCATTGCGAGGCGAGAATCATTGGTCTCTGATAAGTTTTTGTAACCTTCATCCTTCAAAATCTCTTCGAGAAGGCCAACGATCGCGAGTTCGTCATCGACGATGAGAATCCGGGCACTCTTGATCTGATCGTCGGTTAGAGGAAGCATGCTTCTGAAGAAGCAGGTTTTGTACAGATAACTGCAAAATCGGGCATTCTTCGTGATCGCGATTTTGTCAAGGGCACCGACTTAGATGGACGAAGACCCATTCGGCCCGTTCGACTGCGCTCCGGGCAGACTTTCGCTGCCAATGAGCTTCACGCGTTTGCTGGTGAGAGGGGAGTCAGGGTTGTGCCGACTCCTGTACCCTCAACTCAGGCCAACAACGCCCAACGCTCAACGCTCAACGCCCAATGTCTCAATGGAAGCGGCGCCATTTGAAGTGTTGAAAGTTGGACGTTGAGCGTTGGGCGTTGAAAAGGAGCCTCGTCACTTCCTCCTTAGTATAAAGTTCGTTGGCCGTCCCGAGGAAGCTCCAGCTTCTGGAGGTCTCAGGGCAGGCTCTCAATCGCTATCGTCCCGCAGCTGCGGGGGCAAGCGCGGTGCGGCGCCTCGACCCGCCTCCGAACAGCTACGGCGCGGCGAGCAGAGGCGAGGCGGCTACACCAGCGAGCGGAACATGACATAGACATCGACATACCCTTTCTCCGGATGCCGGAATGCGCCCGGTAACGTGCCGACAATTTTAAATCCGAGCTGTTGCCAAAGATGAATCGCTGACTGATTCGTCGCGACAACAAAATTAAATTGCATGGCGCGGAAGCCGAGACGGCGCGCTTCGCTCAAACAATGCTCGGCCATGCAGCGTCCCACTCCTTGTCCGCGCGCCGATGATGGAACCATGAAAGCAGCGTTGGCAATGTGTGAGCCGGGTCCCGATTGATTGGGCCTCAGAATGTAAGTGCCGACAGTTTTCCCGTCGGCGGCTTCGGCGACATAAGTATGGGTATCGCGCCTAAACCAATACGCCAGCGCGTCTTCACGCGACATCTCCGGATCGAACGCGTAGGTATCGCCAGCGCCAACAACCTCATGAAAGATTTGCCAAACTGGGTCGCGATCTGCGTCTATTGCTGGGCGAATGTTGAACACCTTGGGAACCTTCAACGCCCAACGCTCAACGTCCAACTCTCAACTCTCAACTAAAGCAAGCGAAGCGACGCGGTCTATCAACTATCAACTGATCAGCGCCATTGATCAGACTTTGGGTCCCAGAAAGGGCCGGTTAGACCGATCGAAGCAAAGATCGACACCATTTCATCAGGACGCGGCCGCCGCGATTCTACGGTGAGGCGATTTGCATACCAATGCACAGCGAGCTGCCAGAGTTGATCAAGGTTAATCAGCGGTCTTCTCGGAATCTTATGCGCCGTGCACCACTCGTTAACGGTCTCTTCCGACCGGAAGAGGAGCATGGTAGCTCAGGTGAAGACGATGTCGTCCCACCAATGCGCCGCCGGCACAGCAAAGTGGGCAACGGACAGCTGCTCAATCGGTGCGCCGTTTTTTACTTCGAGCGTTAAAGGTTCACCGGAAAAACCATCAGCCGTGGGAATGATCGCGTCGGCGTGAAGCGCCGCGGCGACGCCAAAAGCATCCCATACACAGTTCGCATAATAGCGTTTGCCGAGCGCTTCGACTGGAAACGCAGTCGGGATTCCGGAGAATGGCGGAGCCATTCGGATTCGCGAGGGATTCCCTGGCTCAGGAACCAGGAGCCGTTTCGCGTGAAGGCGCGCGAAGGCAGTACGAACATCGTCTTCCGCAATGTTCGTGGTGAGCGCAACTTCAGCAGACATCGGCACAGCGCCGCTCTCAGCCGTGATACGATAAACTGCGAGCTTGACCGTCGTATCCAAATCCTCGGCCATAGCTTTCGATTAGGTTTTCATCAACGACGACGCCGGCAAAAGGACGTCACGTGGGTCAATGTTGGCGAGCTCGATCCATTTGCGCAGCTCGCCGAGACTTCCTTTGCTCAGCCGCAAAACGCATAGTCTGATGTACTCTAGCTCCTTCGCCGTTGCCTCGCGTTGAAATGGGATCGTGCGTCCGCATTCCGTGTCGAGTAGGTTCTTTACTTCTTCGCGCTGCTGAGCAGAGAAGTTTTTGCCGATTTCATCGACCACGGCAGGCGTTAATCCGACCGGCTTTGGCAGACCGGTGACAAGATCGAAAGCTTTTTGCGCTTGCTGGAGTTCGTTCTGCGCCCGGCGCAATTGGTCGCCAACCAAACGAACTCGCTCTTCGTTTTCCAACGTTAAAGGTCTTCCTTCTTCTGCCGCAGCCGAAAACTTTGCCTGAGCGCCTCTGAGCCGCTTCGCTTCAGGGAGGTCTCGAAACTCGTCTGGGATCTTATACATTGGATTTATCGCGGCACGCTCCCACATTGGCTTCGAGCTGCCGAACTGAGAGATATTCTCCGCGGCGAATGCTACTTCCGTTTAAAGTACTGCACAGCTTTTTCGTGTTTCTTTGCCGCCGAAAGTGTCTTGAACGTGCCGAGATTCCTTCGTTTTCCAGTTTTCGGATTTTTCTTCCGCGAATACAGGCGATAGCCGGATTTAAGCTTTCTGATCATAGAAATTTTTCGGCCATGCAATCCAAAGCACAACCAAGACGGCGAAAATTGCGAAATCAAGGATGAGATGCCAAGTGAAGCTAAAATTCCTGCTTACATGTCCAAAACAACCGCAGCTGATATCGATGCCGCGCGCCTTCGCGACAACACTCGCGAGGATGAAAACCGAGATCAGCGCGGTTAGAATCGATAATCCGCCCAGGTAAAGACGCCGAGTGATCAGAGCGAGGCCGCATAAGATCTCGAGCCAGGGCAAATAGAAGGCAAGCCGCACGCCGATCGGCCACGGCAAAAGCTTGTAATTGTCGATATCATTGGCGAATCCGATCGAGTCGAAAACTTTGGTCAGCCCGGCGTAAATAAAAAGCCCTCCGATCGTGAAATCGAGAACGCGCCAAACCAGATCGGTTGGGCGTAATCTGACTTGGGCGTTGAGCGTTGGACGTTGGACGTTGGACGTTTCTGTCATTTCTTCGACTTGAGCCATTCTTCCCACCCGCCCTGGAGTACGAATACATTTTTCAACTGTGCTTCATCGCGAAGCCTTTTCGCCACTTCGCGACTCGCGTTGCAACTTTGGCTGCTACAGTAAACGATGACCTTCTTGTCCGGCGACCAGTTGGCAAGGAATTGCGGAAGCAGTTCGTTCCATCGGTCTTCGTTTAATGAAACCGCGCCAGGAACATGATCACGCGCAAACTCTTCGTCGGGACGCGCATCCACCCAAATCGCATTTGCGCCCCACGCTCGTGCCTGAGCCACCGTCACTAATTCAGAGGAGGGAACGGGCGATTGCCAGGAAACCTTGTCGCGAAAATAAACTGCCTGCCCGATCGCCGGAACGAACGCCAGCGCGACAAGCACTAGGGCCTGTCGAAGGATTCTGACCCTCACGTTTTAGTGCGTGCCCGGCGAAGCGGTCGCTACGGCCTTGGCCGGTGCGGGCGCTACCCTCAGCGGCGCTGGCGCTCCCGTGACACTCGCGTTCGCGATAAACTTCGGCGAATCTTTGACATCTGCCTGGATGGTCAATTGGGTAGCCATGGCATGGTCGGTCTGCTTTGGCTGAACGTTGATTTTCCATTCCCCCTTTCCCGCCGGTTCGACCTTGACCGCAAAATCGGGGCTGGCCGAGGTCACGTCCAGGTTTTTAGCAGGAAAATCTTTGGCCGCCTTGACCGAGATTGTTTTTGGTTTGGCCTGTTCTTGACCGGTCCAAAAAACAAACATGGGCGAAATCGAGAGCGTTTCCGGCAGGACGGTTTTTAGTGTGAGCACGGTCACAGGTTTCCCCGGATTCGCCGGATCCTCTGTTTCCACGCTAACGGTCTTCACCTGGGTCCCAATGCGACCGCCAATATTGAAAGTGGCGGTGATCTCCCCTTTTTCGCCGGGAGGCACTTCGTCCTTTTGCGTTTGCGCAGTCGTGCAACCACAGGAGCTATGCACCGACTTAAAATGAACCGGCGTCTTACCGACATTTTCGTATTTGAAATGCCCGACCGCTTGTTTGTCCCCAACACCCGGATGTAATTCAATCGAAGTCTGTTCCCATTTTAACTCTGCACGCGCCGTGGCCAGAAGCAGGACTGAGAACATCACAGGCCCAAAAACTTGAAGCAATCTGGTATTCATTAGCCTAATACAAATGGCTTGCGCTTTTCATGTCAAATAGGCATCCGTCAGCTTCCGTTTAACTCGAGCCGCCTGCAACCCAGTTGCGGCGGTCCGTCCGGTAAGGAATCGGCGTATATTCAACGGAGGGCTGGCGGCGCTTGGGTTGCCTGGGGTACAGTTCGCATCAGCGCAGAATATTCTCGGGCATGTCGCTTTGCACAGCGCAGAATAAAGCTGGCGCGCCCGCTCATACGTGTTGGATGAACCGGCGCTGGTCGGCTTTATTGGCCTTAAGCGTTGGTTCTTTAGTCCACCCTCTGCCTGCAACGCCGTGGCTTCGGCATTGCCTTTTCAACTCTTTGAGGCACTGGCGAAGTCTATTGCGCTCAGCGCGCGTGTGCCAGGCACGCCAATTCAGCACCCAAACAACATGTGATCGGTAGAGGTCCAGCGCCTGTTTGCATTGCCTATACCGATTAGTTGTATCCAACAGTTCATACAGCACTTTGAGTTTAGGAAACTCGGATCGATCGGAAATGGGGCGCGCCTTGTCCAACAGGGCTCGACCCAAAATTCGGAACTTTTCCATTAACATCTTGCGATTTAGCTGGTGACTTGTTGGATGAAACAGGAAAGTGGAAAAGCTCTCTGGCGTGACCGCGAAGCGTACGTCGCAACAATTGAGCAGGGTCCAGGCTGTGTCTCCAGCGGACGAGCAGTCGGTTGGAAATGGATTTTTCTGCAGCACGGCAGTCCGGTAAAGATTACTCGCCGAACTGCCCAAAATCGCGCTGCCTCCACCGTGCAGCACGTAGAACACCGCTTCGGCCTGGCTTAAAAGGCGCGGCTCGCAGACGTTTAAATCTTCAATGATTTGGTGAATCGGCCAGCGTATTCCCTCCACTGTGCGACCTTCCATGTCCAGGAACTGCGGACGGCTGATGCACACGTCAGAGCCGAGCCGTTCGCTTGTCTCGAACAGATGCCGCAATCCCCCGGGAGTGATGCTTTCTCCCACCGTAGACACATAGGTGTATTTGCTGCTGAGCTGCCCAATCCCATAATTCCATGACGCGTAAAGGCCAGGTGCACGCGAAAAGATGTGGAGATTGGGGTGCGTTAAGTGCTCGCGGATATATTCCACCGTGCCGTCCGTGGAATTGCTATCCACGACCACGATTTGCTCAACCATCTCGACCCACTCCTGCACGCTTTGCATATGCGAAGGCAAATACTGCAAAGAATTGTAACTAGGAATGACAACTCCGATGGGTAACGTGGGAACTTTCACGCCTTTCCAATGTTCTAACTGCGCTATCTAGGGACTGTGCCGCGTTCTTGCTCTCGCGCTCAATAGAGGCGAATTCCCAGATTTATCCACTCTACTTCTTCGGACCGTAGTAGGCGGCTCATATTACTTCTTACCAGAGATCGTCCCGTTCGTAGCCGCCAAGCACAAGCACATCACTGAACAGTCTTTTGAATTCGTCTTTGGTCTTCTCCGAAAAATACAAACGCCATTCGCCCGCGGTCCCCTTCCGATAATGTGAATGAATATCCTCGTTGCCTTTGTCCCTGCCGCCGCTGTATCGGCTGAAATGATGTCGTGCCAAAACTTCATCGAGCGCAGCCGGGTCGATGGTCAACGCGCAATGTTCGAGTAATATTTTGCGGAAGTTTTCAGTCGGATTTTCCGTAATATCCTCGAACCTGAAAAACGGTTCGCGCGCGGACAACCAACTGCGCTGGATGGCCGCGCTCATGAATGCCCAGGTATGAATCAAGTAAAGCATAGCGTTCTCCTGGCCGAGCGACTCGAGAATGCGCCGGTCCCTTTGAACATAAGGATCGGTTCCGTGGCTGTATCGGATGCTGAAGTACGCGGATACTACAGCATCGCGCAGGTCGCGAATGACCACAAAACGCCGCGTATTGGCGGGCAGTTCGAGGGTATCAAACACTTCTTTCATCAAGCAGGCCACAGGATAAATTCGATTCGGGATCACTGGCACCGACAGACCAGTGTCAAAATACGCCCGCGGCATCAGCGTTTTCTTTGGGAATGCATCCCGAAGGATATGTGCAATCCAGGTCGTTGCTGCTTTCCAGTGGGTGATATGAAACAGCGTCGCGTCTAACGGTTTTTCCACTAGTTCCGCGGGCGAGTCGGAGGCCTTTTGCGACTCGAGAAACGGACCGTTCTTTTTCGGTCTGAGAAACGCCGTGGCCACCTTCACAACAACATCAATTCTGGAGCAATTGTTCCCGCAACTCAGGCGTCCGTGGCCGCCCGCGCTGCGGTGGATTCAGAATGTAGGATTCAGAATGTAGGACTCAGAGTGTACTTAACAGCCACCAACCGCAATCAAATGTTGGGCCCAATATGACATAGTGGTGAGATAAAGACCGTCATTTTGGCCAAACCCGTGAGAACGGCGCGTGCAATTTGCGGCGCTGCGAGGCCGCCCGGAATGTGCAGCACAAATCGAGTGGAATCAGCCACTCAGTCAGCAAAACTGCTGGAGATTAAGCGCTTTTGGGCTGAATTTTATTACACAAGAGATTCGTGCTTGCGGTGTCAAACGCGCGTCTGGATACGCCCCTTAACTCGAGCCGCCTGCTACCGGGCTGCGGCGGTCCGTCCGGTAAGGAATCGGCGTGTATTCAACGGAGGGCTGGCGACGCATGGGCTGCGGATATAGTTGCATTAAGCGGAGCACATTTTCGGGCATGTCGCTCCGGACGTGTAATTCCAACTCCTTTGCCCGCGCATAGGTAATGGGAAAATCGTGCGTCCAAGTTCCAGAAGTCATCAACTTGGCCAGTTCCGCTGCTTTCTCCGCCGGATACTTGCCACCGAGCAAGTCGCCTACTTCAGCTCGCATTTGCGCCAATGCTTTCTCCGCCTGGTCCGCCAAAATCAATGTTTTATCGTCCACTTCGGCGATCGGTTTCTGATGCACGGCTTTCACAATCGACGCAGCCGGATACTCTCCCAGCTGCGGATCGACCGGGCCCAAGACCGCGTATTCGGACATGACCACTTCATCGGCGGCCAGCGCGATCAGCGTTCCGCCGGACATGGCATAATGCGGCACGAAAACTGTAACCTTGCCTTTGCGCTGGAAAACAGCGCGCGCAATTTGCGTGGCCGCCAGGACCAAGCCGCCGGGCGTATGGAGGACGAGGTCGAGCGGAATCTCTGGATCGGTCAAATGAATCGCACGAATCAGGTCTTCGCTATCGTTGATATCGATGTAACGGAAGACCGGAAACCCGAGGAAACTCATCGTTTCCTGGCGATGAACAAGCAAAATCACGCGCGATTTCCGGTCGCGCTCGATCAGAGCGATCATCCGTTTGCGCGATGCTTCGAGCAAGCGTTGCTTGATCACGGGCTGGAGCGCTGAAAGCATAAAAAACAGCCAAAAAATATCCATTTTTATTCTCCTTCGATTTCAACGGCGCCGCGGTTCCCAAGCCCATTCTATCGGGTATTCGTCGGATTGCAGGGTCCGCAGCATCGGTCGGCGCCGGAAGAGGCCGCACAACAAAATGCCAGCAACGAATCCACCAACGTGCGCCCAAAACGCGATCCCGCCGACTTGTTGCGAGCCCGCCAAAGCCGCGGTCCCGCTAAACAACTGTGTGAAAAACCAAAAGACCAAATAGAACACTGCTGGAACCTCGAAAAAGAACGGGAAAAACAAGATGGGGAATAGTACGACGAGACGCGCGGTCGGAAAAAACACGAGATAAGCGCCCAGCACGCCTGCGATTGCGCCTGACGCGCCCACTGCTGGAACGGTGGAATCCGGCGTCATAAACAATTGCGTCAATGCGGCCATCGCGCCACAGGCGAGATAAAAAATGGCGAAGCGCACCGGCCCCATGCGATCTTCCACGTTGTCACCGAAAATCCAGAGCGCCCACATGTTAAAGAGAACATGAAGGAAACCGCCGTGGAGGAATTGATGAGTCAAGATGGGCCAGTAGGTACCCACCGGAAAACCGACGGCTGCTGCCCATTCCGGATGAGTGAAGCGCGCTGGAACAAATCCAAACAAATAGAAGAATGGCTCGATTGCTCCGCGTGGGAGCGCCAGCTCAAAAAAAAACACCAGCACGTTGATGAAAATCAATGCGCGGGTTACCACCGGCACCGAATGGCTCGGGACCGAATCGCGAATAGGAATCATGTCGCCGCAATACTATCGCACTGGGGAATCTTTCTGGCCCTATAACATGGGCATTGACAACCGTTTATCTCGAATAAATTCCCGCAAGTAGTCCGCCACAGCGTCACGCCATGGGCGCGGTCTACTCCCGGTGAGCGAAGCGTATTTAGCGGTCGAAAGAACTGTGTAAACGGGCCGCCGGGCGATAAAATTTTTCATCTCGCTTAATTTGAGCGGCGCGACCGTCCGCGCTTTCAGCGGCATCCCAAATTCGTGACAGCAATCCAGTGCGTGCTGCGCGTATTCTTGCCAGCTGCAACCGCCACCATTTGCGAAATGCAAAATTCCGCTGTAGCCGGGGTCGTTGACCCCGGCGTCCTTGCTGTCGTGCGGTCGCATCTCTGTTCGGCCGGGGTCACCGACCCCGGCTACAATACCCTGCAGCATTTCGGCGATATCTCGCGTGTATGTGGGCGTGGAAAATTTATCCGTGACGGCGGCGATCTGCTCATCTCCCCGTGCGCGCGCAATCATCCCATCAACAAAACTGGGGCGATCGGGCCCGAAGACCCAGGAGACCCGCACAACCAAATGTTTATCGTCCACCGCAAGCACCTTCTCCTCACCCGCCCTTTTTGATTCGCCGTAAACGCTGATTGGTCGCGCCGGATCGTTTTCGCCGTATGGCTCGGCTTTGTCGCCGTCGAACACGTAATCGGTGCTGAAATGAATCAGCTTCGCGTTTTTCTGGCGACAAATCTCCGCCAAAACGCGCGGCGCTTCCGCGTTTATTCGAAAAGCTTGTTCCGGCTCCTTTTCGCAAAGATCGACATTGGTTAAGGCGGCGGTATTAATGAGCACGTCGAAGCCGAGCCTTCCGAGTTTGGCGCGGATTTCATCCAAGTTCGTCAGGTCCAGCTGTGCGTGATTAAAACCGGTAATATCGAGTTTTTCTCGATAATCCCGCATAAGTGCCGCGCCCAGGCGCCCACCTGCACCAAGAATTACGATTTTCATCTCTTCTGTAGCGGTCCGGCAACAACCCGGATCGCATGTTCTCCGACGGTCATAGACCGCCGCCACAATTCAATAACGGCCGGTGCGTTCGAGCAATGGTTGCCACCAGGAGGAATGATCAACGTACCACTGAATTGTTTCGTCCAGGCCTTCTTCAAAACTATGGAGCGGTCTCCATTTCAATTCCCGTTGGGCGAAAGACGTATCGATCGCGTAACGGCGGTCGTGTCCAAGTCTATCGGTCACAAACGAAATGAGACTCTCTGGTTTGCCAAGTTTCTTCAGAATCATCTTCGCCGAAATTGTAAATCGCCCCCGGCTTCCCTTCGAAGAGCGCGGCAACGACCGCAGCGCAATGGTCTTTCACATGAATCCAATCGCGCACGTTGAGGCCGTCGCCGTAGACCGGGAGCGGCTCGTCCTGCAACGCCTTGGTGATCATGAGTGGAATGAATTTTTCCGGGAATTGATATAGGCCGTAATTGTTTGAGCAGCGTGTCACAATCACTTCTTGCCCATAGGTTTTGTAAGAAGAGAGCGCGAGCAAATCGGCCCCGGCCTTGCTGGCCGAATAAGGCGAGCTCGGATCGAGAGGGGATTGCTCGGTGAATTTTCCTGTTTTGCCTAGCGAGCCGTAAACTTCATCGGTGGAAATTTGGATGAAGCGCTGCACGCCATGTCGCCGCGCCGAGTCGAGTAGCACACTCGGACCAACCACATTGGTGTGAATGAAATTGAGCGGCGAATTAATGCTGCGATCGACGTGCGATTCGGCCGCGAAATTGATCACAGCGTAAAATTGGTGTTCGGTCATGAGTGCATCCATCTGGTCGGCATTGGCGATGTCGGCTTTGAAAAATTCGTAGCGCTCGCCATGTTCCTCGACCACGCCATCGAGATTGGCGGGATTGCCGGCATAAGTGAGCACGTCAACATTGCTCACGTAGGCCGGCTTGTAATGTTGCAGAATATAACGAATAAAGTTGCTCCCGATGAATCCGCAGCCGCCGGTCACGAGAATGCGCACAGCACGTCCTAGCAGCGGCCAAGGTGACGCGCTAGCAGATTTTCCCACCTGCGCGCCCATGGTATCGCACAAAGTCCACCAAGGTCACGACGGATGACTGAAAATGAAGTCGGACAAAGGTTCGCGAATGGTTTAACGCATGAGGAAATCTGACAATCGCACAAGCAAACGCCCAACGCTCAACATCCAACATCCAACTCTGCAGACCTTCGCGAGCAGCCATTCGAATCCATCGCGAAAAACTCACGCGTCCGGTAAATGGTTGGAGCTTGGCCACCTTGTACGAAAAAAATCTGAAAAGATGATGTACATCGCAACTATGCTTTCGGAAGTTGACATCCCGGTAAACCCTCGGACGAACAAGCACTCTTCCTCTCGCACGAAGTGCAGAATTTGCCGATGTCCGATTTTTTCTGAATTGAAAGTTGAGCGTTGGACGTTGAGCGTTGGACGTTTGCTTTTTTAACACTGACCCCTTGTGCCGGTTGTGCGAGAAATTCTAAAACCGAAAATGAAACCCGTCACGACCATTGGTAGTGCAAGCGCAGTTGATTACGACCAGGTCCAAGACTCGAAAGCGCGCTGGCCTGAAACTGACTGGATTCCGTGGTTGATCGTCGGTTGTGCCGTCTTGCTGCGCTTTTTTCTACTCGGAATCAAGCCACCGCATTTCGATGAAGGAATTAATGGCTGGTTCGTGGATCAAATCGTCAAGAACGGGTTCTATCGCTATGACCCCACCAACTATCACGGTCCCCTTCATTTCTACGTCTTGTTCCTCTCGCAGACTTTGTTGGGCCGAAATCTCTGGGCATTACGTCTCCCCGTCGTGCTGGTTAGCATCACTTGTGTTTGGCTAACACTGAAATTTGAGCCGTTTGTCGGAAGAAATGTCAGCCGGTGGGCCGCGGTGGCCATGGCAGTTTCGCCCGGGTTCGTTTTTTACGGCCGCTACTCGATCCACGAAGTGTGGCTGGTGCTCTTTTCCATGCTCTTCATTCTCGGCCTGCTGGGGCTCTGGCGAATTGGCACAACAAACTATCTCTGGTGCGCCGGAATGGGCCTGACCGGAATGATCTTAACCAAAGAAACCTATATCATTCATCTCAGCTGCGCTCTGCTTGCCATTCCAATTACGTGGCTGGCTTCATCCTCTATCACAATATCGCGGCAACGGTCTAAGAAACCGGCGATTCGGGGCGTCACGCCACGTTCATTTATTCCAGTGTTTTTGGTTGCCATGGTTGCGGGTTTCTTCATGTCCTGGCCCCGGACGCTGTACGTGCCCCTTGCCGCAAGCGTCGGTATACTGATCGCGGCCCTCCTTCCGAAGGATCTGATTTTTGTTTTCAAACAGCCGAGCGATCGCGCCGATATGCGTCCAGCCAAACAAAAGTGGGATTTTGTCGATTTAGCCGTAGTCGGCGCAACCGGCATCGCGCTGATTGTCTTTTTTTATTCCGGCACCTTCTTTCACTGGAATGGCGTCAAAGGTCTCTATGAGGCGTATTCCGCCTGGTTCGCTACCGGTAAAGAAGGCCACGGCCACGAAAAACCACCCGATTATTGGCTCCGATTGATCGGGCGCTATGAGTTCTCTGTCGCTCTCGGGCTGGTTCTCAGCTTTTTTTGCCAGCGTTTCAAAGACATCAGCTTGAGATATCTGGCAATCTACGGAGTCGGGACTTTGATTGCTTACAGCATCGTGAGATATAAGACGCCTTGGTGCATTGTCAGCATCATCTGGCCTTTCTGCTTTCTGTTCGGGGCGGCTACTCTGCTTGTTCCCTTAAGGCTTCGCCAAAGCGGATATTTCGGGCTGGCTTGTCTCCTCTGCCTGGCTGCGGGCTTGGCAATCTGGTTCGCGGGCTGGGACAACTATGCCTATATCTGGCCATTCCTCTTCATCGGCGCAGCGATTTTATTACTTATATGTCTAACACATCCGGTAGCAACCAATGTCTTATTGGGAGCCAGTTTAGCCGCTGCAGCTGGCTGGGCCATCTGGCTTAATTACTTTCGGTGCACGACGGAGACCGAACCGTACGTGTATGTTCAAACCTACAACGATATTAATAAATTAACCCGGCCGGTGCTCGAATTGGCCAAGAGAAGCTCAGTTTTTTATCAACTAACAGGCCACATTATCCGGAACAGTTCCTATCCGTTGCCCTGGATTCTGGGCGATTTCCCACACGTTGGGTATTACGAAAACCAGACGCTTCCGCAAACCATAGACGGTGATTTTCTTCTCGTGCAATCGGACCGAGTCGCAGAAATTGAAGCAAAACTGCACAATTCCTACTTCACCGCGCCCCTGACCATCCGCCCTTATCAGGATCCGTCGAAGGTCTACTTCGATGTGAAAAAGTTTAAGGATTTTTTTCCCGGCCGATCGCCGGAGTTTGTCGGCAAGGGCCCAGGTTGAGTTCAGGTGCGTTGCTGATGAAGGGACTCGCTGGCGGCTTGATATTCCTGAATTGTGCGACCGTTGCCGCTCTTCTTTTAGGAATATTAGGTGGCGGACTTAACCAGCTAATAGCGCTCGCCGCTGTCGGATTAGGTGTATTAGCTGGTGTTGCCGCATATGCTACAACCACCGATGTCGACGAGAATCCTAAGATATTAGATTCCGCGGAAGCGAATAGGCCTGAGCGAAAGAATCGTTACACCTCCATTTGGTTTTGGGTGATCGTCGCCTGCTTCGGCATGTTTGCAGTCCGCTCATTTTGTTGGCTGCTTTACATCGACGGCGAGGAATTAAAGATCCAATCGCCCAATAACCTGGGCGATCTGGCTTTGCACGTCACTTTCATTCGGTATTTCGCCAATGGTGTTGCTCTTTGGCCGGATAATCCTATCTACGTTTTCAGCCATCTGCGATATCCGGCCGGGATGGATTTGTTTAACGCACTGTTAAGTCTCCTTCATTTTGATCTAGTTCGCGGTCTCGTTTGGGTCGGATTACTCGCCTCTGTCGCTACTTGTTATGCATTTTATCGTTGGGCCGGCACATTCGGCATAGCCGGATTTTTATTTAACGGCGGCATAGTCGGGCTCCAGGTCCTTCACACCTTCCAGTTTCTTGATTATCAGACCGACAAAACGATCGCCTGGAAGAGCATCCCACTCACCATGTTCATAACCCAACGCGGATTGCTCTATGCTATTCCGACGGGATTGCTTTTGCTCTGGCATTGGCGCGAGAAGTTTTTTCGCACCGACGCCCGTCTTGACCGGCGCGGACCTTTACCCTTCTGGGTTGAGGCCTCCCTCTACGCCTCAATGACGCTTTTCCATTTCCATACTTTTGTCGCCCTTACCATCGTGCTCGTCTTTTTATTCGCATTCGTCGATCCGCAAGGGCGCGGTCAGATTTTGACTTTAATTGGCGGCGCTTTTGTTCCAGCGACTTTCTTCGTCTGGCTGATCACCGAGCATTTTCACGCGGGCTCGGTGCTGGAGTGGCAACCCGGATGGGTCATGGCCGCCGGCGATTTCGCGATGCCTTTCTTTAAATTCTGGTGGGTGAATTTCGGCTTAACAATTCCGCTAATCATCTTGTTGGTAGTGTCTCTAACTATCAAAGCGTGGAGACAAGATGGCGATCATCGGTTCGTGGCCATCCCGCTCGAGTTTGTTTTGTTGGCACTAGCCGCGCTCTTTATTGCTCTGATCACTCCGTTTCTGCACTCCTGGCGTGCCTACGTTTTAGTGACCGCACTTTGCGTTATTCCATTGGGTTTATTCGCATTACTGAGGGCGGGGGAGAAGCGCAGATTGCCAATTAGTCCCCCACTCGCCTTTGTAATAGCAGGCGTTGCCATCTTTTGTGTTGGCTATCTCTTCAAACTCGCGCCTTGGGGATGGGACAACCTAAAAATCATGATCTGGGCCTATTTCCTTGTGCTCCCATATTTGTGGAAGGACTTGATCGCGCGTTGGTCGCTCCCTGTCCGCACTGGTGTTTGCATCGCGCTTTTCGGCTCTGGGTTCGTGAGTTTGTTTGGAGGCCTTAAAAGCGGAGGTTTTGGTTTTGCCGATCGCGGCGAGGTCGATTGGGTCGGGGCCGTCACGCAAAGACTTCCGGTGGAAGCACGTTTCGCCGCTTACCCGACATATAACCATCCCGTTCTGCTGCAGGGACGAAAAGTGGTGCTTGGTTATCCGGGACATCTTTGGACGGAAGGCTTTGATTACTCCCAGGCTGACGCATGGCTTCGCAAATTAATGTTTGGTGACAACGACTGGCGCGAAGCAGCGCGGCGCCTGCGCGTGCGCTATATCTTTTGGGGCAGCGAAGAAAAGATCAATTACCTAACAAGCACGCGACCGTGGGAAAAAAGCGTCCCGCAAGTCGTCTCGAGTACGTGGGGTGCAATATACGATCTGGAAGCACCGGTTTCATCTGGGCCAACACGCTAGCGTTACATCGACATGCGGTGAATGACGAATGTCGAATGTCTAATGACGAAGGAATGACAAATCCGAACGACAAAACGCGGCGCCGATTCCTCTTTCGTCATTTGAGCCTTCAGACTTCTTTCGTCATTCGTCATTCGTGCTTCGTCATTTTTCAATGACAGCCGGCCCAACGGCTTCACGTTGAGTCAGGACGAGATCCTCGACCTAATCAAGTTCAACACGACCTCTCCTGCCGCCACCTGTTTGCTATCAACGAGCGCCTCCACCCGAAATTGCAGAAGGTCGTCAACCGATCCGTGTATTCTCGGCCTTCCGCATCAGCCGCCCTTCGTTTTTGTTCACGAAGTGATCAAATGCGAACCTGGTGTTACGGCGGAGTGTGCCACCACTTTCGAGGGCAATGACCCGATGTTCGCCGGTCATTTTCCCGACAATCCGCTCGTGCCAGGCGTAATTCTCGCCGAAGCGCTCGCACAAACCGCTGGGATCGTCCACTTGCGCCATCGTTTCCGCTCGCAAGACGATGCGCTGACCCGGCCGAACAGCGTGGAAAAACTTTCATCTGGCGAATGGCCGAAAGCAAAAAACGCGGACGCGACTCTTCGGGATATGCGGCGGCGGCGACGTTATTTTGTCAGAGTGCTCGACGAGCAAACGTTCAACAGCTTGCCCTGAGCGCAAGCCGAATGGGTCCAACGCTCAATTACTCCGCGACGAAACCCGTGTTCCTCGGCAGCGACATGTGCGACGGGCCACTGAGGTTTTGGCATCTTAAAACTTAAAGCTTACCACTTAAAACTCTAAGTCATCCGTTAACGAAATAGACAAACTTCCAGCTTCCGTTAACGCGCCTAATTCCCGCACGATAACCGTCGTAATTGAGCGATTCATCAGCAAACTGCGGCGGTGCCACCATGTACTGGCCTTTTTTTACGAACTTCTCCGAGAGAATACCCTCGAGCTCCGGCCAAAGATTCTGCTCATCCCAATACTTGAACACGCCGTCGCCGGACATCTCCGGCTTTAAGCTGTAGCCAAACTCCGGTGTCATCATGGTCGCGAGCGTATTCATGTCGTGCGCCGCCACCGCCTTGCGCAATCGCCCAACAAAAGCTTGGAAATCGGTGTCGCTGATTTCCTCGCCGCGCAAATTGGCCTTGGCTTTGCGGTCCAACGCAGCCTTCTTTTCTTTGTCTCTCTTTGCGGCCGTCTTGCAGCCGCTTAAAGCCACAGCGAATGCGAGCAGCAAGCAAGTGATGAGCTTCATCCAATGTACGTGTGTCACGTTTGCCACTCGAATTCAAGGGGCGACTCAGAGTGAACGGCGACTCCGAGCTCGCCTTCAAATACAAAAAAGCCCTCATCCGCTGCGGCTGAGACATCCCCCAAGCCCGCAAAGCCGGAGTCATCGAACAGCTTTGCCACCCGCGACCGCATAGACGACCACGACCGAGACGCGACGAATAACCGGCGCTGGGATCTTCATTGAAGCGTTGGACGTTGAGCGTTGGACGTTGAGCGTTGGACGTTGGGCGTTTCCTTCCTCTCCTCATTCGTCATTCGCGAAGCGCCACCGATGCGTCGGCACCATTCCCTAGGTAGCGGCGATTGCGCGCCGTGCCGTAGCGTTGCGCGAGGGCTTGAACCCCAGTCGCCATGGCGGTTTACTGACCGCCGCTCCTCGAGCCAGCAGCAGCCCTTCCGCGAGCTTCCGTATCCGAACTTTGTTCGGGGTGAGCCTCGCCGGGGCGCAGGCCTCTCTGGGCCGGAGGCCAATCGCCATGGTCCCGCGGGAATGAGCCGGTACTACCACGCGGTCCAGCCTGACGTCTCCTTCGAAACGGATGGGCCAGAAAAATAAAATAAATCGCGCTGACCAGATCGGCCAGGCTGGCGGGGGGGCTCGTTAGGCGCAAAGGGCCGCCACGCAGACCAGCAAACACATTTTCGCAAGTGAGCTCGCCCGGTTGCGGCATACTCGTGAAATGCCGTCCAAAAGCGTGCAGGCGATGGGCATCGGAAGTCGCAAGCAAAGGCTTGTCAGATCGCCTGGCCACAGCCGCGGCCCAACGATTTGGATTTAACGGACCCTTGTGAAAATGACACAGCTCAATCGCGTCGAAACAATCGATCTCGCGCATCAACCGTGAACCGATCGAGCCACCCAGCACGTAGAAGGGGTGCGGGGCGATCGTGAAAACTGAGGCACCACGTCGCTCCCGCAACCGCCGCAAGTCATCGAAGTCTTTTAGAGCGGAGATCTCTTTCGCGCTCACGTTAAGAATAATCACGTCCGCGCCTTGCAGTCGAACTTCGGCTGCGGGAATGAGCAGTATTCCCATCTTTGCGGCATCGGCAAAAACCTCCGCGCGATCAAAGACGGCGTCGTGCAAGGTGATGGCAAGCACGCCAAAGCCGAGCGAACGTGCGCGTTCCAGCAATTGATGCGCCGAATAATCGATCACGTCCTTGGGGTCGTCGAGTGTATGAATGTGCAGATCGAGTTTGATCCACTCAGGTTCCCTTCTCGTGCTCGTGCTCATGCTCCTGTTCCGCCCTTATCCAATTCTAACCGCGGATTGCGCGGATTCCACCGCTGCAATTAGCAATCGACGGACCAACCGTCAGGATTCAGAATTCAGGGTTCCGGGTTCAGATTTGCTCTCTTATGCTTCTCGTCTTTGCCTTTTCATTGGACGTTGGACGTTGAGCGTTGGGCGTTTGCTTCCGTGCTTCGAGTAGGCCCTAAAACGTTCTCCCGAAGTGAAATGCGGTGAGAGATCAGAACTTAACACTTAAAACTTAAAGCTTAACATTTCCTCAGCCGACAAAGCGCTTGCGGCTCCCCATCTCCCATCTACCATCTTTTATCTTCCAATGTCGCGCTCGGGTGGTGGAATGGCAGACACGTACGTTTGAGGGGCGTATGCCGAAAGGCATGCGGGTTCAAGTCCCGCCCCGAGCAGTTCCAGACGTCAGACATCAGCGATCAGAGGGGTTGCGGCGATTGACCTCAATCGCCATTCAGAGATTAGACGTCAGAGGTCAGAGTGGAAGATCGTTTGTGAACCGCGAATCCGCGATTCGCCATTCGTCATGCCACTCGTCACTCGCCTGGCGTCTCAAAACCGAGCGAAGGCGGATCACACATCACTCATCACTGATTCTGAACCTCGTTGAAGCAGACAAGCGATTCAGCCACGCGCCGCGTCCTTGAGGCACGCGCCCACGCTCGACTCCCGCTCCCGCGGATGCGCGAGGCGTGAGACTCACAGAGCTATCTATCCGCTTGTCAGTCAGCGGTTGATGTCACCAACCGCTGGACCGGCAAATCGTGATTAAAAGCGATCGGATGCGTACGCGCCGAGCGCGCCTCGGCAATTACATTGGACCCCTCACGACAATATTCCCGTGAATGATCATGCCGGTCATGCCGCCATTCGTTGTGCAGCAACCGCAGTCGCTTGGGCACATAGTATTATTGCAGTTGTTCATGCACGGCCCTACGTCTGTGTAGCCGTCCGGCGACATGCCCATTACGGGCTCCCCATTATCCGTTACATCGAACTGTCTGGTCTGACCGATTGGGTACATCATAGTATTATCGCTGCTTGTAACCGTCCAACCGATCCTCGCGCTTTTACCATCAGAAGACACGAACAAACACGTCACGGGACCACTGATCGAGGTTCCCGTGATATCTTGCACAACATGCCCGTTGATGTTTCCATTGTTGGGATTCCGGTGCGCGGCGAAGGCAACGTGACCACTAACCACAGTAATTCCTCCCACCGCAAATGCGTTGTTCGAGTTTCCTGCCGGCCCGCCACCCGATGGCGGCGTCGCCACCGCCTGCTGCGTTAAAGTGCCGACAGCCAGCGTGAGGGCTACCGCCATTAACGGCGCGGCTGCGAGTACGGCAAATTTTGATTTATTTTCAAGTATTTTCATAGGTTTGGTTCCTCTAATTCTAAGGTTTGACCCTACCCTGCCCTGTTCATTAAAGATACAAATGCCATGTTCATTTATCTTACAGATGATTCGTCTGACATACCTCATCCGGATGGCGAGGAAGTAAAAAAATGGTGATTTAAAAATTCTTTCGAAAGCTCGATGGATCGGACGCAAAATGTCGAGACGATGTAAGTAAT
>WNGI01000649.1_pt1 | contig 26785 bp, 24 predicted proteins | sample 5400621 | NCBI WGS metagenome assembly WNGI01 (sample SAMN13153374, study PRJNA577476) | soil metagenome | isolation source: 20 cm soil or saprolite under Garry oak tree replicate 1 | place: USA:California | collected 2016-06-15 | reverse complement strand
CTCGCGCTAATCTGGGATCGGCACTTATGCCGTGATCATAGGCGTGCTGCTCGTCGCGCTAGCGTTCCGGTTGAAGAAACACACTATGGTCGCTTTGAGAAATGGGCGGTGAATAAGGTGCCTATCGGTCGCTACATAGCTTTTGTCGGCAGCCTACTTTTGGCGATGTTGTTCATCGCAGACTGGTTGCTGCCGATGGGCCCAACTCAGAGCCTCACCAGTGGGGAAGCGAACAAGCCGACAATCAGGATAAAATCAGATCAAGATCATAAGTGGCCGGAGCGAATAGCTTTCGACACGAGTGCTCCCACCATCGTCGCGCAGATGCCGCCGCTCGTTGCGGGCGCACCGGTTACCAACCCCCAGCGAGAAGCCTTTGCCCTGCTGAGCGCACCGGTACCGGAAGTTTCAAAGACCCCTCCGCCGGTTAGAACGAAACGCAAGGTAGCGAAACGCGCCCCACATTCCCGGTGGACGGCCTATCGACCGGCTGCAAGGGCAGAAGCGTTACCCGCTGGTTGGTAGTTCGATAGTGGCGTAACGCGGAGTGCGCCTAGTTCTTTATCAACGTCGTTTCTAGGCCGCGCCACCGCGTTTTGATCACTTGGACTGCGCTGCTAACGCTCAGACTGAGAGTGTTGGGGGACTGTCATGAGACGGTGCGAGTTCATGCTTGGGGTTCCTAGGTCCGTCGCCGCGGCTCGCGCGACCTCGCCAATGCTCGCGAACCGTCCACGAATTCAGGCAGGAGCGACTTCGACGGTGCGTCCAGGTAGCAATGCTAGCAAACGGCTAGCGAAACTCTAGCTAGGCCAGATCATTGGCGCAAAAGAGCGGACGGGCGTTTCATGATTGAAAGGGAGGATTTGGGATCACAGGTAACGAGACCGGCCCGGTGCCAATCCACACTGCATTTCAACGGCGCGATTTGAAGGCACCCCAGCCTCGACGGAGCCTTGTTCAATTGCTGCGAATGGCTCGCAACAAGCCTGTGACACCTGACGCTCAATGGCCGGCTTCGACCGGCCGGGAAGACACCTAGATCACGCCGGCGCCGTGGCCGGAGCGGCGATCTTTTCTTTCAGTTCGGTGCAGGTCTTGCGGACCTCCGCCGTCATCAGCGTGCAGTTCTCGATCTGAAGGAAGATCCGCTTGGCCTCCTCGCGGTAGCGCGCGGCGGTTTCCTTCATCTCCTCGGTCACGGCGACCGCATCGCGGGTCATCGCCTCGCATTGCTTGACAAGATCGATCAGCTCCGCGCCCATCCCCTCGATGTCTTTCGCCGCAGCTTCGTATTCGCGGACAACGGCTTCCGCCGACAGCTTGCCGATCTCGGTGGCCCCCTCGCGATGTTCGACATAGTCCGGCATCGACAGGGCCGGCGCACGCACCCTCGGCGGCGCGAAATTAACAGGGCGCGGCTCGTGGACCGGCGGCCTTTTTCTAAACTCTGCCTCGATTTCGTGCTCCAGATCAGTCACGCCGAAGACTCGTTCAACTGTTGACTGCACCATCACTAGTACTCCTCTGGTTTAAAAAGTCAGTCCGCGTAATCGAGCTTAGTCAGTCTCCACCTTATCGGACCTCCTGCACCGCGCTCTTGCGGCAAGTACTTTTCTCTTCTCAAGCACTCGGCCCCCAAACATGCTATCCGATGCAAAAATCGTGTGTTCAGTCGGGAACTCTCTTCAACTTAGAGAAAAACATAACAGTATGATTTACAAAGACAAAGAGGGGTTTTAAGAACAAGACAAGAACAAACGTTTGGACTGCCATCGCTAAGTTCTGGATCCCACCAATCGCAGTCGTGATCGAAAAACAGGCAGCCTACTGGGTACATGCAGAGCGGCCAAATGCGTGTTCGAGACCCAAATCCGGAAGGTTGCGACAGCGCAGACCACGTTCTGCCGATCGATCTTCGATCATTCGTCGCGATCGTGCGCGTACCAATGAACTTCTTATAAATCCAATGGTGACCGTCGTGGCGCCGCCACACTTTTCCAAAAGTCGAGCCGGCCAGTGATCGATCGCCTCAGGACAATGACAGTCCAAAAGGTGCCAGGCTGCGGCGGCTACGCAAGAAAGGCCGGCGCCACACTGTCGATCGTCATAGTTGAGAGCTTTTAGCTCATCGGCGGCACAGAAATTCTCACGATAGCCAACCGCTCGTCCATAGGTGCGGGCGGCGAGTGTGGGTTGCCGACTCCGTTCCCTGGGTCCTGCGAAACAGATTTACCTGCTCCTCGGTCACGTGGCGCCAACTGCTGGCACTGCAACGGCATCCCTTTGTCTCGCTGAACTCGGGTCGCCTATAGAAGTTTGGTAAACGGTTCCTTAAGGCCCAGTCGTAACCGCCCGCTCAGGACCTAGGAGACCTGCTCATGGCCGTTGAGATGCTAAACTATGCCGACCTAGGTGCCCGACTCAAAGTCTCTCCGGAGGCCGCCCGGGCGCTCGCTAAGCGGCTCCCGGTTACCCCGATCGCGGGGAAATGATGGCAAGGTGCTGATTAGCGTCGATCTTGCCGAGATAAACCATGCCCCTCTGCCGGCCAAGTCACCGGCCGGTCACCAGGCGATCACCCCGCTGAAAGCCAAGATCGAAACGTTAGAGTCCGAGCTCGCAAAGCTCAAGGCAGTGGCGGGTGGTCACCGCTCGGACTTCGAGCGCGAGCGCGATCAAGGGCAGAAGGTGATGGTCGAGTTCCTGAACATGATCGCCGTCGCCATGGCAGCGAAAGAAGCCTCGGCGCGACTCGAAGGCGAGCTAGCAGCACTGAAGGCGCGGCCCTGGTGGCGTCGGCTTGCCGGCTAAGACATCCCGGTGCGACGTTTGTCGTGGACGCTCCATCCCCGCGGGCTAGCTCCTGAGCCGTTGGCGGCGGATTTTCCGGCTTCACGCAGCGGCTCTGTCTTCCTTTTCCGCCCGACGCTTACAATAAGCCGCAAACCCAAATCTAGGAGCGCGACCTATAACGCCAACCAACGAGAGGGGGCTTCTCCACCGTTGGCACGATCGTGACGATCCATCGTTGTGGGATGCTGAATCGGTCTTCCTGGACGGACCGGACCATGCCTAAAATTTTTGACCCGTTCAAACTCAGCTCTGCTGTCCGTCCGCAATATTGGGCGCGGCGACAGCGTCGGGCTTCAACGGAACTGGTTGTTTCGACTGTTTGCACAATGACCTCGTCTGGTCATGCGGCGCGCATAGTATCAGTCAACCCTTAACTGAAACTTTAGCTTTTCATTCGTCCCGCTTCAACTTGCGCTGACCCCAGTGCGTATCCTTTCGGGACGCGCTAAACGTCCGTTCGATGTTCCGGTCAGTGCCTTCATGATGCCGATGCGGGCGAACATCGTCTGCCACTCTGCGGCCTCGTGCTCGGTCTTCGGAAGCCGCGTGATGTAGTTGCCGGCGTCTCGGCCGCACGCTCCATTCCTCACAGGCGAGCCGGTGCGCCGCGCGATAGGCTTCCTCCACCTTGGCCGGCAGATCGCGGTGCGCCTGTTCGGCTAGACGCGACTCGCGCACATAGTGCCGACGATCGCGGCCAGACAGCGGAAGGTGGATGATGCGCGGGGACATGGTCGATCATCGCGCTAAATCACGCGCGCGTGAAGTCGCTAAGGCTTGTGGCGTGGGGGGCGCCAAACCAGGTCGGCGGTCAATTGGATCGAGCAATCCGGCCGATGTTTCCCCGAAAGGCCTGCACTGGGGCATGGGTGATAGTTTCCGCCAGCTTCCGCCACCAGCGCTGCTTGGCCGCGGACAGCTTCCCCGCAAAGTAGGCTGCTTTCTCGCGGGCTGACGTAGCTTCGTTGCTGGCTTTGATTAGTTCAGCCATCAGCCGGTTGGACCGATCAGTCTCTCGCTCGAAGTCCGCCCGGTGACCGCCCGCAATGGCCTTCATCTCCAAGAGGTCAGATTGCAGCGTCGCAATGTGATCCTTCAAGGCGGTGACCACCTGGTGACCGGCCGGTGTAGGCGGCGCGCGCGTGACAGGAGAATGGCTGATTTCGGTGAGGTCGACCTGCACCAACGTTTTGCCAGTATTCGACCGTGAACGGGGCAGTCGGTGTCGTTTCACCAAAGCCCTTGCTGCTTCTGGGGAGATCTTGAGCCTTTCGCCAAGCTCTGCATAACTCAGCATCTCAACGGGCATGATGGTTGCTCCCGGTGGCCGGGCGGCCACCGCCCGGATACGGCAAATGATAACAACCCGGAGTTAACGGATAGTTTACTATGTGAGATAACTGGCGCTTCCCCGCCGGCGCTGGTTCCCAGGTGAAACAAAACGGCCGACACCGATTTGCAGGCGGTGCCGGCCGCGAAGGATTCCCTCGGGTTGAGGTCCGGGGAGATTTAGGTTGGCGATCCGCAGCCACAATTAACTTCCGCGTGAAGTCGCTAGGGCTTGTGGGCCGTGGGACAGGCGATAACCGAAATCAGGGAGCAGGGGCGCGGCGTGCCGTTGGCTAGCGGATCCAGAATCCCGCGATGGCGAAGGCGAAGCACATCACCAAGATGCCCGAAGCTGTTACGGTGACCAGGTCAATTGACCAGGGATGCCCACGTCCACCGATCAGGTCGAAGTGGCGGGAGCGGCTTTCGTCCCGGTATGTGTGAAGGCGCATGGCGGACCCTCCTGCGTGTTGTGGCCCTCATTCAATCAGCAATTGCCAAAACAGTTCCCTAGCGCCCCAGTTCGCCGCATAGGATATGCAGCGCCGCCGAGCGATCATATTCCGCTCAGGCGGCGTTGTGCTTTTGGGGGGTCGATTCCATACCAAACGGCCCCGTCTTGCGGGGGTGGGCAAAGGGCGGGGCCGTTGGCGGCGGGCGTGCTTTAATGAGCACCTTTTAAAGCAGGGATTCCCGCCGCAATGACTAGTTGGCGTGGATAGGCTTCGTTGCAAGTGGCTCAATTTGAATTTTGCTGCATCACATGGATGGGTTTGAGCGGCGGCCTAGTGCGCAACTCCAAACGATGGCTGAACGCCTTCACTATGGCAGGGTCACATGGCTCGGTGGAAGCGGCCACCGCTTCCGTCGCTTCGATCAAATCCGCCAGCCAAACGGTGCTGGGATCGGCACTCGGTAAATTGGAACGCTCCATAAAAATACCCATCAGCGCGTCCGATACGCGTCGAAAGCATGAGCCACGAAGATGCTAATGCTGAACAACACACCTGCTGCCATGACGAGCTCGGCCATAGCTCTCCTCCCTGTCTATGACGCGAGTCGAGCACTGGTTCGTTTCCGGATGACTTCGCCGAACTAGGAAAATGGCTTCGTGGGCCTGGCCGTCGTGGCCGCTCGGCACAAAGCACCTTCGCGTGGCATTCGGGGCAAGCAACGGAACCCGCCCTCGGTGCTTGGAGGCGGGTGAAGGCAAGACCGTGCCCGAGCCGACCAGCGCGTTATGGCTCACTGTGGCCCGGTACATAACTGGCACCGCACGACGCGGTGTCAACGTGCCGCCCGCCGTTCGGATCGCCCTCCGGGATGTCGTGGCCGCTGCTGTAATTCCCGAATGACCGCGTTAGCATCGGCGGCATTGTCAGGAATTGGCACCGCGATTGGCACCCAACTCAATAAAACGGGCAGGGATCATCGGATACGAGAAGGCCCGAATGCATCGAGAAGCACCAACAAAATATGATGGTAGAGGACAGTCAGGGACTGGAAGGACAGCAAAAACTGTATTTCAAGACCGGTGCCTTAAACCACTCGGCCACCCTTCCGTCGCTGAGCGATCAAGCACTTAGAGGCAGGAAGATCAAGAACGGGTTAGCAACGGGACCCAATTTGGACCCAGGTGCCTTCATGACCCGAAAAAACCAGCAGCCAACGCCCCGATACGTCCGCAGGTGATCGGCGCCCGACGGCAGGGCGCAACCCGACTTATGGTGCGGCGATCGCAGGCCTGCTTCATCTTTTGAAGAATGCCAGGAGATCCTCGACCATGAAGTAGCCGCTCACGTACATCACGGTGCCGACAATCATCAGCACGAAGGTGAGTCCCACCCATAAAGGAGCCGACTCTCGAGGTTGCATCATTGGTTCCCCCCAGCCCAATCCCATCCAAGCGCGAAACGGTCGGCGAGGGCAAGGACGATTGCGCCATACGCGCGACCGCTGGCCTGTTTCCCAACGGCGCCGCCTGTTTCGGAAAACGGTTGCGCAAACAGCGCTAAATACCGGCCTGGCAAATGGATTCAGCCAGCGCGCCCCGCGGCCGATGTGGTTCTAATGCGCTGAAGCGCCGCAGGGGACGCTTGCTTCGCGTCGCCCCGTTCGTTCAAGAAATTGCGTGAGCCGAATGCTTATGGCATCCGTCCGAAGAAACGATCGACTGCCCCGTGGAATGTCGGTGACTCTGTCGTGCGACGCGCCCTCAGCCTCGGGGGCTGGGCACTGCATCCTCGATCGTCCGCGCGGATTAGGTGAACGCGAACGCGAGCAAGCTCGAGCACAGCAGCACAAAGCCGGCGGCCGTTAGCGCGAGGAATCCGTCAGACACAAGGTCATGGTCACGCATGATACACCTGCCACTCTCGATACTGGTCCGAATCCATTAAAAATTTCGAAATCAGCCCTTTTGAAAGAAGTGTGCTGGCGGTGTCATTCGAGGTCAGACCCTCGAACGAAAACCGTCAAATGCGTGGGCAAGGAAAATGCCGGCGCTAATCAGACCCAGAAACGCTGTAACTGTCTCAATCATCGCAAAGATCCATTGCGCCCCGGCCGGGAGAGAACGACATGCCACCGCGCACAGTCAAAGGGATTCCCCTGACCGGATCGAAGATCGGGCCTGACTGATGCTTTCGTACAACAGATTCGCGCAACCAATGATTCACCACCCACAGCTCTCCCCATTTCCGCCGTGTTCCGGTTGCGATATCATCATACCTGGATGCGGAGGTGGGCCGCATTGGGGCAATAGCCGGCGAACGCCTTCAGGTAGGCACGCGGCGGGTGGAATGGTAATTGGGGCGGATGGGGATTCGAAGGTCAGATCTGGTTAGGCTGATGGCGCGTGGTACCATCGCTGCCGGAACATGCCTCGTCCTCGCCAACTGCGCCTCATCGGGCAAATTTGCCAGCCGGGTGGATCCCAAATACGGCGTTTCCTCCAGTCCCCGGGTTGTTGCTTTCGGCGAACCCGTCCCCAAGGGCGGCGGTACCTACCGCGTCGGCAAGCCCTATACGGTGGCGGGACGGGTTTATGTGCCGGAAGAAGACACCGATTATCGCGAGGATGGTTTGGCTTCGTGGTACGGCAATGATTTCCATGGCCGGCTGACCGCCAACGGCGAAGTATTCGACATGGCTTCGCTGACCGCCGCCCATCCGACCCTTCCGATGCCGTGTTATGCGCGGGTGACTAATCTCTCTAACGGCAAATCCCTGATCGTCCGTGTCAATGACCGGGGACCATATCACGGCAATCGGCTCATTGATGTCTCGAACAAAGCCGCCGAACTACTTGAATTCAAGGGAAATGGCGTCGCGCGCGTGCGGGTCGAATATGTCGGCCGGGCGCCGCTCGAAGGTTCCGACGACCGTCAACTGGTAGCAACCTTGCGTACCGGCATGCCGGCGCCATCGCCCTCGATGGTCCGGGTCGCGTCCGCCCGTCCTTTCGTTCCGGAAATTCCCTCGTCCGCCCGTCCGATCCGGGGAGAAATTCCGATGCCTGAGGGACGGCCCTACAGCCTTGGCAATACGTCGGCGGACCTGACCGAAATGTCTGCCTCCAGGCGCGCGCGTTCCGGCGGTCGCATGATGGAGAATCCACGCGCGGTCTCCTATGAGACCGATGAGCAATACGTGCCGAGCGTCAGGCCGGTTTCCGCCTATGCGCCGGTCGATCCGCGCGGTCCCAGCGAATTGCTGACCGGCCGCGGGCTCTACTGAGCCGCGCCTATCCCGACGGCGCGTTCTCCTTGAGAAAAGCGATCAGAGCCGCGTTGACCTCGGCGGTGCGTTCCTGCTGAATCCAGTGACTGGCCCCATCGACAATCAGCTTCTGTTTCAGTTTCGGCAGAACCCTCTCCATGTCGGCGACGTGTTTGGCGCCGATCAGGCCGGTGATGACGGAATCCTTCGACCCCGCAATGAACAGTGACGGCTGGTGGATCTGCGCGCCTTGCCATGGCGCGGTCAGTTCCCAGTTGCGGTCGATGTTGCGGTACCAGTTCAGCCCGCCGCGGAAGCCGGACTTTCGGTAGGTCTCGGTGAAATAAGCGAGGTCGGCTTCGCCGAGCCAATGCGGCAACGGGCGGTCGGCGCTGGGATTGCCGAGAAAGCCCTTGCCATCTTCGACAAACAGGGAGGCTGGATCGGAAAATCCGCGACCAAGCAGAGTCCGCATTGCCAAGTCAACATCGCGCTCGAACTCGGCTTCGGCGACGCCTGGCGTCTGAAAGTACTGCCAGTAGAAATTGGCGATGCCGCTTTCGCGCAGCGTATCGAGCGGCGGGCCACGGCCTCGCCGAGGCGGGGGGACGCTGAGGCCGGCCACGGCGGAGAATATATCGGGACGGAACAGTGCGGCGTGCCAGGCGACCGGCGCGCCCCAGTCATGGCCGACAATAACGGCCCGCTTTTCGCCAAGCGCGGCGACGAGGGCGACCATGTCTCCGACCGTATCGAAGATGCTGTACGCACTGATATCCGCAGGCGCGCTGGTTCGGCCGAAACCCCGCATATCCGGCGCCACCACATGGAAACCCGCATCCGCAAGCGCCGCGATTTGGTGCCGCCACGAATAGGACAGTTCCGGCCAGCCATGGCAAAGCACCACCAGCGGACCCTCGCCCGCCTCGAGCAGAAAGATCTCGATCCCGTTGGCGGAAATGGTGCGTGAGGATGGCATCGCTTTTCCGCCTTGTTTCGGAGATTTTGCTTATGAGCGCCAACGCGACACGATAGGGGTGTTTGACTGGTGCCGCAATCGCATCGGCTCGCCAGACCTCCGCAAAACCCGTGTTGTTTGCGTAACTTGCAACTGTTAGAACGCCGACTTCAAGGCAGCGCCGATGGCACTCGAAATATTGTCTTTCCGCACATCCAGAACCACGACAGCAGATTCGTGGCGCAGCCTGATTGCGGCCGTCGTCGCCATCGCGGTCTGCTGCGGCGGCGTGGTCTACGCCGCCAACAACAGCGTGCAGGGCGCCAAGAAGGAGGAGGGGGGTTTTGACGGCGATGCGCCGACCGCGATCCTGATCGAAGCCTCCAGCGGCAGCGTGCTGTTCGAGAAGAACGCCGACGAGCTGAGGGCCCCGTCGAGCATGATGAAGCTGATGACCGCCGAGGTGGTCTTCCATGCCATCAAGGAGGGCGAGGTCAAACTGACGGACGAATACCGGGTCAGCGAGAATGCCTGGCGCAAGGGCGGCGCCCCCTCGGGCGGATCGACCATGTTCGCCGCCATCCATAGCAAGATTCCGGTGGACGATCTCCTGCACGGCGCCATCATTCAGAGCGGGAACGATGCCTGCATGGTGCTGGCGGAGGGCATCGCCGGCAATGAGCGCACCTTTGCCGAGATGATGACCAAGCGCGCGCGTGAGCTCGGGTTGTCGCAGTCGACCTTCGCCAATTCAAATGGTCTTCCCGATCCCGGCAACAAGATGACCGTGCGTGAACTGGCAAAACTCGCTCGCCACATCATCCAGACCTATCCCGATTTCTACAAACTATTTGGCGAGCGCGAATTTACCTGGAACAAGATCAGGCAGCAGAACCGCAATCCGCTGCTGACCTCGTTGGAAGGCAGTGACGGGCTCAAGACCGGATATACCAAGGAGGGCGGCTACGGCATGGTCGGTTCCGTCGTGCAGAATGGGCTGCGGCTGATCGTCGTGGTCAACGGTCTCGACGATCCCGACGATCGCGCCTCCGAAGCCAAGAAAATGCTCGAATGGGGATTTCGCAATTTCGAAGCGCGCACCCTGTTCGCGGCACAGCAGCCGGTCGGCTACGCCAAGGTGTTTGGCGGAGAGAGCCGGTCGGTCAAGCTTGCGAGCCCTGAGCCGATCAAGGTGATGGTGCACAAGAACGGGACCGATAAATTGATCGCGCGCGTGGTCTATAGTGGGCCGGTACGTGCGCCAATCCAGTCCGGTCAGAGGGTCGGTGTCGTCAGGGTATGGCGCGGCGCCAACATCGCCGTGGACGCGCCGATTTATGCGGCGGAATCGGTCGGCCGGGGATCGACGATCCGGCGGGCGATCGATGGCGCGAGCGAGCTCGTCATCGGAATGTTTCGCGCCGGCGCCGAGAAACTCTGATGATGGCCGAGGCAGCGGTCAAAAGAACTGCGGGACGCGGACGATTCATCACCTTCGAGGGTGGCGAGGGATCCGGCAAATCCACGCAGATCAAGATCCTCGCGGAGCGTCTTGGCGCAGCAAAGCTGCGGACCATCGTCACGCGCGAGCCCGGCGGCTCGCCGGGAGCCGAAATTATCAGGCATCTCGTATTGTCCGGAATGGGCAAGCTGTTAGGCCCCGAAGCGGAGACGCTGTTGTTTGCAGCGGCGCGTGACGATCACGTCCGCACCGTCATCAGGCCGGCGCTCAATCAGGGAATATGGGTGCTGTGCGACCGCTTTTCGGATTCGACGCGTGCCTATCAGGGCAGCCTCGGCAAGGTGTCGCCCGACGTCTTGAATGCGATGGAACGGGTAACGATAGGCGACCTCAAGCCCGATCTGACCATCATTCTCGATGTTCCGGTGGAAGTCGGCATGCAGCGCTCGGCCAAGCGCCGCGGCACCGGCACACCCGACCGGTTCGAGGCGGAAGACCTCAAGTTTCATCAGGACTTGCGTGACGCCTACCGGCAGATCGCCGCTGCCGAGCCGCAGCGATGCGTGTTGATCGAAGCAAATGCCGACGCCAATACGGTTACCGCCAGGATATGGGCCACGTTGCGCGACCGTTTCTTCGCGGCCGGCGCGGATAACGTGGCCACTTCAGCATGAGCGCCCGTCAGGTTGAGCCGCAGATTGCGGCTGTCCATCCGCGAGAGACCAGCATTTTGGCAGGGCATCGCGAAGCCGAAGCGGCATTGCTGAATGCCTACCACAGCGGGCGCATTCCGCATGCCTGGTTGATCGGGGGGCCGCAGGGCATCGGCAAGGCGACGCTGGCCTATCGAATGGCGCGGTTTGTGCTCGCGCATCGCAATCCCGCGGCCTCGGACGTGCAAAGTGCCGAGACGCTTTGGGTCGATCCATCCGAACCGGTGGCGCGCCATGTCGCGGCGGGCGCCCATGGCGGCTTGCTCGCGCTCGAACGGACGTTGAACGACAGGGGCGTGATGCGAACCGTGATTACGGTCGACGAGACCCGGGAGACGATTTCGTTTTTCGGCTCGACCGCGGCGGTCGAAGGTTGGCGGGTCTGCATCGTCGATACCGTCGACGAGCTCAATCCCAACGCGGCCAACGCCCTGCTCAAAATTCTCGAGGAGCCGCCGCGGCAATCGCTGTTCCTTCTCGTCAGCCATGCCCCCGCGCGGGTGTTGCCGACCATTCAGTCGCGATGCCGCAAATTGTCGTTGCGGCCGCTCGCGACTGACGACGTCATCCGCGCCGCGGCCAAGGCGGCAAACCTCGCGACCGACGATCCGGCGCTGGCGGAAGCGGCCGCAGCAGCCGAGGGGAGTGTTGGGCGCGCCCTGACATTGCTCGGGGGCGATGCCTTGAAACTTCAGCAGCGGACCGCGGCGCTGCTGGCGACCCTGCCGCGGGTTGATCCGCGCGAGCTTCACGCCCTCGGCGACGCGCTGGGTCCCAGCGACCGGGTGGCACTGGCGGCCTTCATCGACAGCGTCGATCGCTGGGTAAGCGAACGCCTGCGCAGCGACGCCAATGCCAATGCAAACCTGCCCCGCCTTGCACGGCTGGCGGAGGTGTGGGAAAACATCAATCGCGCCGCGCGCGATACCGCAGAATATAATCTCGAGCGAAAACCGCTGGTTTTCTCGGTGTTCGGGCTCCTTGCGGAGGCGATCGGCTGACAGGTCGGTTTAGCCAGTCTGTATCACCACACGTCGGTTGAAGAGCGAAAGGCCTTCGCAATTATGGCGAACGCAACCAATTTGCACCGTGAGCGCTATTATATCACGACCGCCATCGCCTATCCGAACGGCGTGCCGCATATCGGCCACGCCTATGAGGCGATCGCCACCGATGCTCTGGCGCGCTTTGCGCGGCTCGACGGCAAGGATGTCTTCTTTCTCACCGGGACCGACGAGCACGGCCTCAAGATGATGCAGACTGCGGAAGCCGAAAGCCTGCCGACATTGGAAGTCGCAACGCGCAACGCGCTTCGATTCAAGGAGATGGATCAGCGCCTCAATGTCTCGTTCGACCGGTTCATCCGCACCACGGAAGAGCAACATCATCGCTCCAGTCAGGAAATATGGAAGCGGATCGCCGACAACGGCGATATCTATCTGGATAACTATGCCGGCTGGTACTCGGTGCGCGACGAGGCCTACTACGCCGAAGAAGAAACGGTGCTGGGCGAGGACAATGTGAGGCGGGGGCCGCAGGGCACGCCGGTCGAATGGGTCGAGGAGAAGAGCTATTTCTTCAAATTGTCGGCCTACCAGCACAAGCTGCTGGCGCTCTATGAGAGCCAGCCGGATTTCATCGGCCCTGACTCGCGCAGGAACGAAGTTATCAGCTTCGTCAAAAGCGGATTGCGCGATCTGTCGATTTCGCGGACCACATTCGACTGGGGCGTCAAGGTGCCCGGCGATCCCGAGCATGTCATGTATGTCTGGCTCGACGCCTTGACCAACTACATCACCGGCGTCGGCTTTCCCGATGAAACCGATCCGAACTGGCGCTACTGGCCGGCCGATGTGCATATCATCGGCAAGGACATCATCCGCTTTCACGCCGTGTACTGGCCGGCGTTCCTGATGTCGGCGGGCATTCCGGTGCAGAAGCGCGTCTACGCCCACGGCTTCCTGTTCAACAAGGGCGAGAAGATGTCGAAATCGGTCGGCAACGTGGTCGATCCCTTCAATCTCGCAAATCAATACGGCGTCGATCAGATGCGCTACTTCTTCCTGCGTGAAGTGCCGTTCGGGCAGGACGGCAACTATAATCACGAAGTGATTGTCGCGCGTATCAATGCCGATCTTGCCAACGATCTCGGCAATCTGGCGCAACGCTCGCTGTCGATGATAGCAAAGCAGTATGACGGCGTGCTGCCGGAGCCGGGTGCCTTCACCGCCAACGACAAGGCAATCCTGGCACACGCCGATGGCATGGTCGGATTGGCGCGGGCCGCGATGGCGACCCAACAGATTCATCAAGCGCTCAACGCGGTCTGGGCCGTCGTTGCGGAAGCCAACCGCTATTTCGCGGGCGAGGCGCCATGGGCGCTGGCAAAGAGCGATCCGCAACGCCAGAAAACCGTGTTGTACGTGACATCGGAAGTCGTCCGGCAGATCGCCATTCTGGCGCAGCCCGTCATGCCGGAGTCCTCGGCGAAGTTGCTGGACAGTCTCGGCATCCCGCAGGACGCGCGCGACTTCGCCGCGCTGGGCGGGGCAGCGCGCATCAAGCCGGGCACGGTGTTGCCGCCGCCGGCGCCGGTGTTTCCGCGTTACGTCGAACCGTCGGCAGCCTGAAACTGTTGGAATGCGATGCTGGTCGATAGCCACTGCCACCTGGATTTTCCCGACTTCGCCGACGATCTCGACGCCATCGTGGCGCGGGCGGCTGCCGCAGGGATCGGGCGCATCGTCACCATCTCGACGCGGGTAAGGCGCCTCGGCGAGCTCCTTGCGATCACGGAGCGGTTTCCAAACGTCTATTGCTCGGTCGGCACCCATCCGCACCACGCCGATGAGGAAGACGGGATACCCGCCGACGAACTGATCGGGCTGACGCGGCATCCCAAGGTCGTGGCGCTCGGCGAGGCGGGGCTGGATTATTTCTACCAGCACGGCTCGCGAGAAGCCCAGGAGCGCGGCTTTCGCGCGCATATCGCCGCCGCCCGCGCGACCGGCCTGCCGCTGGTCGTTCATACCCGCGATGCCGACGATGACTGCGGCCGCATCCTCGAAGACGAGATCGCAAAGGGACCGTTCCGCGCCGTGCTGCATTGTTACACCGGCGGGCGGGAGCTTGCGATGAAAGCAATCTCGCTGGGTCTGTCGATTTCATTCACGGGCATTCTGACGTTCAGGAAATCGCAAAGCTTGCGCGATCTCGCGGCCGAGCTTCCGGCCGACCGCATCATGGTCGAGACCGACGCGCCGTATCTCGCGCCCGGCAAGTTTCGCGGCAAGCGCAACGAGCCGGCTTACGTGGTCGAGATCGCCAGGGTGCTGGCGGAGACGCGGGGCGTCTCGCTCGAGGAGATATCGCATCAGACCACACAGAATTTCTTCCGCCTGTTCTCCAAAGTGCCGGCTGCATGACGCTGACGCTCACAATTCTCGGCTGTGGCTCTTCCGCCGGCGTCCCGCGTCCCGCGCTCGGCTGGGGTGCGTGCGATCCCAGCAATCTGAAAAACCGCCGACGGCGCTGCTCGCTGCTGGTCGAGCGCACGGGGGATCGTGGAGTCACGCGAATCCTGATCGATACCTCGCCCGATCTGCGCGAGCAGTTGATCGACGCCAAAGTCGATCACATCGACGCGGTGTTCCTGACCCATGAGCACGCCGACCAGACCCACGGCATCGACGATCTCCGTTCCGTCGTGCTGCACCAGCGCAGGCGCATTCCGGTCTATCTGAGCCAGTCGACCGCCGATCAGATCCTGCTGCGGTTCGCCTATTGTTTCGTCTCGCCACCGGAAAGCGACTATCCGCCGATCCTCAACAGTCACCTCATCGAAGCCGGTCAAAGCCGCGCGATCGAAGGCAAGGGCGGTCCGGTGACGCTTACGGCGTTTATGCTGCGGCACGGCAGCGTTCCGGCCCTCGGTTATCGCGTCGGTGATGCCGCCTATACGCCCGATGTCAACGACATCCCGCGCGAGAGCTGGCCTCATCTGGAAAATCTCGATCTCTGGATCATCGACGGGCTGCGCTATACCGGCCATCCCAGCCACTTCAGCGTCAACGACGCGCTGTCATGGATCGACCGTTTCAAGCCGCGCCGTGCCGTCATCACCAACATGCATTCCGATCTCGACTACGAGGTGCTGCGCCAAAGCCTGCCGCCGGAGGTGATCCCGGCCTATGACGGCATGCGGCTGTCGGCGCAGCCATAGCCCGATTCAATTTTCAAACAGCCAGGAACGGATGCGCAACCGCGATCTCGCGGCGCGATGCGCCCGAGGTTTGCTAAAACTTTCGCCCAAAGAAAACAGAGGGCGCAGGGAATGCCGGGTGCCCAATGCACCCGCAGCCTCGTATGCAGTGAAAAAAGCATACGAGCATAGTCACCACGGTCACACCGGAACGACCCGGCATTCCCCGCGCAATGGTTTTACGGCTTACTTCGCGCTCTCCTCGGTGACCACGCTTTTTGACACCGTCGCCTGCGCTTCTTCTCGCAGACTTGACGCCAACGATTGGGGCGTCGGAACCACACGACTTGGCCGTACGCGTCAGCGCCATTCGTCAAGTGCGCCAACCGCGTCCACCGCATCCGGCCCCACGTTGATGACGTGCGCAACGCCCCTCTTGTCGAGACCGGACGGGGCGAATCAGTGAACTGATTTGGGTCGGGAGAAAACAGAAATATTTTTGCAAAAGGGCCTTGACACGACTTCGGAAAATCAGAAGTGATTTGCCAGTCGGGCACTTTTGATGTGAACCCCTAAGCCAGAGTGGTCGGCGGACGTCCGCCTTGCTGCGCATAACGGACTCCAGTCGGACATCACGCCATGTCCGTTTCGTGCCGCCACAACCGGACATGGAAGGGCTCATGGACGGAGGGCCACAGTCCCCTGGTCAGCGAAATTCAATAGCGCCATGAACGACGTTGCGATTACGTTTTGGTAGACCCGCCGATACAGACTTTTGCCGTTCGCCGGTACGTGATACTTTTGGCCGTTTCTTCTCGTTTGGAGAGATGAAATATGTCCGAACTACACAGTTGGCTGAGCACTCAGCATCACGGCCTCCGGACCTACAAATCCCTAAAGCAGAAGTTGATAGGGCGAGCCAGCGCCGATCCAGAGCACGCTGCGCTTTACAGGCTTCTTGCATCGATGATCGATCCTTGCATCGATTCATTCGAAGAAGAGCCGCTGCCGGTCGACGTTGCCGAAGAGGTCTTTCACGGGTACTGGATATTGAGCATTAGGCCGAAGACTCGGTTTTCCGCGACGCGGCCGACCAAATCCAGGCGCTTAACAAGGTCGCGGCAGTCGAATTGATCTAGCCGAACCGCGTAATGGTGCGAATGCGGCGTGTCTTCTCTTGATATTGGGCTTGCACTTCCGCGCGTCCCATGGCTGTCCGAGCAAACCAACGCCGAGGACATCAGACCGCACCGCGTCCAGTTTCTTTACACCTGCCACGTCCGTCCAAGGCCATTCGCGACGTGTCGACCGGATACCGATTACTCCCGGTCGTCCCCGATAAGCGGCACTCCTCACAGGCCAGTCAGCATATCTCAAAGGTGCCAAAGAGCGAGATCGACTCGATCACGATCCGTCCGCTCAGTCAGCGGGGGACCGTAAACTGAAAAAGTGCACCCCGCGGCTCGCACCCGGTCGCCCACAGCCGCCCACCATGGGCTTCGATAATCGAGCGGCAGATTGAGAGGCCCATGCCCATGCCGTCGGGCTTCGTCGTGTAGAAGGGTTCAAAGAGACGCGGCAGGCTCTCCGGGCGCAGCCCATGGCCGGTATCCCGCACCCCGACGCGCACGCCACCTTCGGACGGGACGGCATCGATGCTGATCTGTAATTCGTGCGCGCCTTCCCCAATACCACTCATGGCCTGAATGGCGTTAACGATCAAGTTCAGCATCACTTGTTGCAGCTGGACCCGATCTGCCTGGACACGCGGCAAGCCCTCCGCAAACTGCGTCCGCACCGACACGCTATTGTTTGCGGCCTCCGTACGGGTGAGAGCAATAACCTCAAGGATGGCATCGTCGATCGCTACGGCGTCCTTTCGTGGGGGCACCTTCTTAACGAGCGCACGAACTCGCTCGACGACCTCGCCTGCGCGATTCCCCTCCTTAACAATCAGAGAGAGCGCGTCATCCACCTCCCGAAAATTCGGTGGATCCGCGCTTAGCCAGCGCCGAGCGGCTAACGCGTATGTGACTGCCGCTGTGATCGGCTGGTTCACTTCATGGGTGATTGAGGCCGTCAACTGGCCCATCGTCGCGACGCGGTTCGCGTGCGCAGCACCATCTGCGCCTCGCGATATTGCCGCTCGCGACGGGTGCTCTCCAAGGCAATGGTGGCCTGCGCAGCGAAGTCCCCGAATAAGGAAATCTGGTTGTCGGTGAACGGCTGCACCTGTTTGCGGCCCAGAGTAATTATCCCGACTATCTCATTGTCGTTGAACAACGGCACAACCAGGCCCGTTCGAATACCTGCGTTCACCGCCGCGATCCAATAATCATCCCGATGATAGCCTTCAAGTGCTGTCAAGTCGGGGATGTGGGTGGGTAACCTGCTTGTGGCTAATCGACTCAGAAAGTTCTCCTTTTCGAGCGCTGGGAATGATGACCACGCCTGGCTAACCAAAAAGGGGTCCCCTCGGACCGCCACGAGACGAAGGCCGCTTTCTTCGGAGAGACGTAAGCTGCCTGCGTCTGCTCGACAGAGACGTGTGGCGCTGTCGAGGATGGCGTCGAAGATGGGCTGCAAGTCGTGCGGCGAGCTCGCAATGGCGCGCAGCACTTCCGAGATGGCCGTCTGTTGCTCGATGAGTTCGGTCACCCGATCTTGCGGCTCAGAAGCGGTGCTTTCTGCGTGGATACTCTCGTTCATGCGGAGCAGTTCCTCGGCTTAGACGGTGAGGGCAGCATAACGGCTCCAGCCGCAGTTCGCGATAGCTCCCACGGCCGCCCAAACCGAATATGCGGCCAAACTTCCAACGTCTGCTCTGGGGTCAACCCAGAACGAACAAAGGTTTTCCGCGTTGCTGCCAATAACGGCCACAAGCGGCCCATCAGCTGGCTAAATACGGCGGGCCTCTTCAATCAGCCAGTCCCGGAACGCCACCAAGGCCGGGTTGGACTCCGAAGAGATCGGGTAAACCGCATAGTGGCAGTGAGAAACGCGCAAGCTGTGTTCGGACAGGCGAACCAGCCTTCCCGCGAGAATATCCGATCGTGTAAACGAGATGCGCCCGAGCGCAATGCCTTGTCCCGTCACCGCGGCCTCCATCAACGCGTTGGTATCGGTAAAGGAAGTCCCCACGATATCGCGATCAAGCTTCAAACCGGCAGACCTGAACCAGGCGCGCCACGACAAGTTGCGGTCGATCAGCAGCGGCTCCGACAACATTGATGCGGGATCTTTCGGCAGACGGCCGCCGTTGAGGCTCGGACTACATACTGGAAAAAACTCTTCATTGAGAAGCTTGATTGCCCGCAGTCCTTTCCAATCGCCGGTCCCGAACCGGATTGCGATGTCGACACCGTCCGATTTGAAATTGGCCAGCGACTGACCGGTCTTGATGTGCAGATTGATGCGCGGAAACCGGGCCTTGAAACGCGGAAGGCGCGGGACCAGCCAGCGGGCCGCCATGACCGGCAGCAGGCTTACGGTGATTTCTGCATCGGTCCGATGTGTCTTTATGCTACCGAGCGCTGCACTCAATTCCGAGAAAGCGCCTTTGACGCCGGCCTGCAGTCCAAGTCCGCCCGAGGTAAGCACCATACGGTTGCCCTGCCGCTCGAAAAGCGTAAGGCCCAGCTCTTCTTCCAGCTGTCTTATGCGCTGGCTGACGGCGCTGTGCGTCACGTGCAATTCGCGCGCCGCTTCGGAGTAGCTGCCGTGGCGGCAGGCCACCTCGAACACCCGCAAGGTCTCCAGCGGCGGTAATCGTGCCATTCGTGAGTTGTTAGAAGCGCTAACATGCGTTGTCAAATCTTATCGTTCGATCCACGGCCTTGCCGGGAGTAGTCGTCAGGCTCCGAGATGGAGCACCTGCCATGCAAGCTTCCTGCGCAATTTCATGCCGAACCGCCGAACTTTCACTAGCCGATAGATGCAGCGGAGATTCGCGCGATGCGGCCGTCGGATTTTCCGGACTCGCCGCGCCGGCCATCGAAGGCCGCCAACACCAAGAAGCGAACCGGCAGCCTGGCGGCCAACCCGCCAACCTTGACCCCCGCACCCACATGCTGCTGGCGAAACCGATCGCACCCATGATCATGCGGCTGGCAATACCCAATGCGGCCGTCATGACCATCCAGGTCCTTATCGGACTACTCGAAGTATATTTCGTATCGCGACTGGGAGTAGATGCTCTTGCCGGTGTCGCGCCGGTTTTTCCGCTGGTCTCGCTGGTGCTCGCCATTGCCCAGGGGGCGATCGGCGGCGGCATCATCACGACCGTCGCACGCGCCCTCGGGACCGGGCGAGTCAGCGCCGCAAGCGAGCACGCGTGGTACGCCGTAGCCCTAAGTGTTCCGCTTGGCCTGGCGACGACAGCCGCCATGTATGTGTTGGGTCCAAGCCTCTACGGCTATATGGGTATCTCCGGAAATGCTCTCGCGATTGCCCTCTCCTATTCGTGCACCATTTTTGCCGGCGCCACGCTGATCTGGTTGTTTAACCTGTTGATGGCCGTCGTTCGTGGCACCGGCAACTTGCAGGTTCCGGTGATCGTGGTCGGTAGCGGAGCTTTGGTCCTTGTCCCGCTTTCGCCGGCACTGATCTTTGGCGCCTTTGGCTATCAAGGACTTGGCCCTTCGGGCGGCGCCGTCGCGATGCTGGTGTTTTATGCTTACGGAACGCTTGCCTACGCATTCTATCTTTGGGGCTGGTTCGGCGTTCTTAAGCCGTCATTTCGCGTGCCAAAACTCACTCTCGCACCAGCGCTTGCGATTCTCCGTATCGGCGGAATGTCGGCCGTCGTCTCAGCCAGCACGAATCTGACGCTCGCGATCGTCACGGCCTATGTGGGAATGGGTGGGATCGAGGCTTTGGCCGGCTATGGCGCGGGCTCGCGGCTGGAGTTTCTTTTGGTACCGCTGGCCTACGGCATCGGCGGTCCGGTCGGAATCGTGATAAGCGCGAACCTCGGCGCCGGTCAGATAGAACGAGCCGTAAAGGCGTCCTGGATTGGTGTGCTGATGGCCTGCACCCTGACCGAATTGATCGGACTGGCCGCTGCTGCCTTTCCACAACAATGGATCGGAATATTCAGCCAGGATCCGTCCGTGCTGCAAGTCGGCGCAGAGTATCTGCACCGTGTCGGGCCTTTTTTCGGATTCTTTGGGCTTGGCTATGTTCTTTATTGCGCTGGCCAGGCAACCAGACGAATGGAAGCCTCCGTCCTCGCCGCTTTGATCCGGGCCGCCGTTGCGGTGCTCGGAGGCTATGTGGTGGTCTGGTTGAAGGCCGACGTTATCTGGAATTTCATCGCCGTGGCGTTGGGAATGGTGGCTTTCGGCCTATTCGCATTGCCACCGCTGATCAACCGCTCCGGCTATGAGTGACACGCCCTTCGATGGAGATCTGATTTGCGTCACACTCGGAAAATGCCTGGGAGCGCGTACCTCGGCCCGCTTGCCAGCCAATAGCTGACGTGGCCCATGCTTGGCCGAAGGCAGCTATGGGTCAAAGCGACGTTTCGGCAACGTCCGTGCTGCTTCCGCTCTACCCCGAAAGCCGACATTCATCATAAGGTCGGCATGTCTCAAACGTGCCAGAAACGGAAGTCGCGCATCATTCGATTACCTTGTCAGCGCGGGCAAGAACAGCGTCGGGAATACTCAGGCCAAGCGCCGCTGCCGCAGACCGAATTGTTGAGCCGCTAGACCGGCGGCGCCTAGTTCTTGCCGAACCATTCATCGTAAATCTTTTGGTATCTGCCGTTTTCGCGCAATGCCAGGAGCGCTTCATTCACCTGCTTGCGCAACGGACTATCGGTTGGGAAGACGATGCCGTAGTCTTCCTTGTGGAATACACCGCCGACGACTTGCGCCAGTCCCTTGCCGTCATGTGTTGCGTAATAGAGGATCGCCGGTGCGTCAAACACGACGGCGTCGACCTGCTTTTCCAGTAGAGCGTCGTAGACGGCGTCAAGGCTCACGAACTCACGGACCTGAGCCTTGTTCTCACTCAGGTAGGCAGAGGCCGTGCTGGCTCGCGTCGTGCCGACATGCCGGCCAACCAGATCCTGCGGCCCATTAATCGACCCCCTGATTTGTTGCGCTGTCAGTGATGCCGTGAGCTGCGCGGTATAGAAGGCCACGAACACCACCGCCGTAAACATCCAAAGCACGGCCACAATCCGGGCTATCCAGTGCCGAGGCATATGGTCGGCCTGTGTCGCGAGGGTGCCGGCAGCCCAGAACATCGCGTGGAAAATTCCCGGAAAATAGTTTCTGCTCGGAATGATTCCGTTGCGATGGTGTCGCTCCACCACCCAGACCAGATGCGCGGGGATCATAATCAGAAGCAACGCCACGCCGAGCCAGATCAGGAGCGTGCGGGAGAAGAACAATCTCATCAGATGCATCGGGCTTGGCTCGGCATCCCCGGCGGCGCCGCGCACCAGGATTTGCAGGCCGGCATTCAAGATCGGCTGGGAGAAGTCGAACCGGCTTTCGCGTTCGGAAGTGATCGAAACAGCCGCAATGCCGAGATCAGCCCGACCGTCCCCCACGGCATCCAGCAGCTCAGCCACGTCGGACATGACAAGGTATTCCGTCTCGCGATTTAGCCGTGCCGAAATGCTGTTCCAGAGCTCAATGCTGAATCCTCGAAGGGCGCCCTTGTCCTCGATGACCAAGGGGGGCACCACGCGCGTGGCCACGCGGAGCTTGGAGGCACTTCCCTGCGCTGACGATCCCGGGACGCAGAAGGCAAGCAGTGCCAGGATTATGCAGCTACGCGCGAAAGCCGACAAGACCCTCGCATCCAACGCGTGGAACCAGGCCGAGAGAGTAATGCTGAGTATCTTGGCAGTTTTGAGATTGACGATCATCTCAGCGTTCGTAGCTTGCTGCTGTTTAATGATGGGATACCTGAGGCTTGCCGTTCCTAGCTCCGTAGTATTCGGCTGAGAACTGAATTGACCATCGCGAGAAGAACGAACGCAATTTCTGAGTGGGCTTTTCGACGCCGAAATGTTTGGCGACATGCGCCTTGCGCAGCCACCTTACCGCCGATGCGAGGCCGGCGGTGCGCTCAAGCCTCTCAACCGCCGCGATGCCGGCGGCCTCTGCCTGCCGAAAGCGAAAACCGACCTTTTTGATCACATACAGGCCCTTGATGGTTTCATAGCTCTTGAATATGAGCTGAACGAACGGATGTTTTTTGGCGTGCGGCCAGGCTGCCGGGTACACCGGCAGCACCAAAAGCTTGCTCTTGGCGATGACCGTTGCCAGCGGATGCAAGAGTTGCATCCAAGCTGGCCAGGACGTGAGCTTGGCAAACAATACCGCGTGCATCGCCGTTGCAGCCCCGAAAGAGATCGGGAGCCAAAGTACTGCACCCAGGATCACGAGCAATGCGGTGTTCGGCGTGAGATGTCGGCATTTTCGGAACACCCATGCCATGCCGCTTTCAAAAGCAATGTGCACAGCTTGGTCGAACGCGCGATAGCTGATCTTCCGCCGGAGCCACGACCAGTTCCGGCGGATCGATTTACTCCACTGTCGACGTTTCGTCTCGGAAAGGGGAATGAAGCGCAACGCGCCGTTTATGACGATAACGATGACATTGCCAAGAACCCTGACCGCGAAGAGCAGAAGCCAGACAATCTGCATTGCTAAAGGGAAGGCGTAGTCGAGCAACCGCATCAAGATCGAGAGAATGAAACGCAGGATTTTGTTTGCGGCGAGCGCGACAAAAACAAGTGGGATGATTATCACATCGTCGAGGGCACCGCGGAAGCGGCTTTCCTCGGTCCATGCCGGGTTGTGATAATGGGTCACGGTGCAACGGTTCCGGGCTGAAGACAGGGATCGTGCCGCTGCAAATTAGCACACTGTAAGGGCCATGGGGTGGCCTCAGGTACCGGTCGTTGGAGCGACAGCCCGATGTTCGCTAACGGTCAAAGCCGGAAAAGCTCGCCACGAGCACATGTTTTCGGCTTTACCCGGTGGCGGACCTGGGTGCACTGCGGCGAGCCAAGATTACCTGTCGGATCGGCCAATGACGTCCATCAGCTCGGAAATCTTCTGGCGCTGATCGGACTTGTTGCCGCTGGCGATCGCCCCTTCGACGCAATGCGCCACGTGATCTCTCAGCACTTCTTCCTCGACGCGCCGAAGCGCGGCGCGGACGGCCGAGATCTGCGTGACGATATCGATGCAATAGCGGTCCTCATCAACCATTTTTGAAAGGCCGCGAACCTGGCCCTCGATCCGGCTCAGGCGTTTTTGACAGGATGCCTTGATGTCTTTTCTCATGCGGCCTATATACCCCTACAGGGTATGGGTTGCAAGTGTCCGTGGTGGAGAGTTCGATGATCAAGGCCGAGAACGCGAATATAGGCGGCGCTTCAAAAGATTCCGGGTGCTGCGGCGGAGGCCACAATCACTCCGGCCATGATCATGACAGCCATCATGCCAACCCCAAGGCCGCCGTCCCCGAAGGCACGATTTATACCTGTCCGATGCATCCGCAGATCCGCCAGATCGGTCCCGGACACTGCCCGATCTGCGGCATGGCGCTGGAGCCCGAACTGGCATCGCTGGACGCGCCGCCAAATCCCGAACTCGCGGACATGACGCGGCGCTTCTGGGTCGGCCTTGCGCTTTCCCTTCCGGCGGTCGTCCTGGAGATGGGCGGTCATCTTGCCGGAGGTCACGGCTTGATCGACCAGACCCTGTCGAACTGGATTCAGCTGGCGTTCGCCACCCCTGTCGTGCTGTGGGCCGGATGGCCGTTTTTCGTGCGCGGCTGGCAGTCGCTTGTGACGCGCAATCTCAACATGTTCACCCTGATCGCGATGGGCACCGGCGTGGCCTATGTCTACAGCCTCGTCGGCACCGTCGCGCCCGATATTTTTCCGGCGACTTTTCGCGGGCATGACGGCGCGGTTGCGGTCTACTTCGAAGCCGCCGCCGTTATCACCGTGCTCGTCCTGCTCGGCCAGGTTCTCGAGCTGCGCGCCCGCGAGGCGACGTCCGGAGCGATCAAGGCGCTGCTCGAGCTGGCGCCGAAAACCGCCCGTGTTGTCGATGCGAATGGCGCCGACCATGAGGTTCCGATCGATAGCCTGAAGGTCGGCGACAAACTGCGCGTCCGGCCGGGAGAAAAGGTGCCCGTGGACGGCGTTATGCTCGAGGGACGATCGACCCTCGATGAATCCCTGGTGACCGGTGAATCCATGCCTGTCGCCAAGGAACCCGGCGCCAAGGTGATTGCCGGCACGCTCAACCAATCCGGTGGCTTTGTGATGCGCGCCGACAAGGTCGGGCGCGATACCCTGCTTTCGCAGATCGTAAAAATGGTCGCGGACGCGCAGCGCTCGCGCGCGCCGATCCAGCGGCTCGCCGATCGGGTCGCCGGCTGGTTCGTGCCGACCGTGATCATCGTTGCGGTCATCGCCTTTGGCGCGTGGTCCCTGTCCGGGCCGGAGCCGCGGATGGCGTACGGCCTGGTGGCGGCCGTCAATGTGCTGATCATCGCCTGCCCCTGCGCGCTCGGCCTTGCCACGCCGATGTCGATCATGGTTGGCGTCGGGCGCGGGGCGCAGGCTGGCGTACTGATCAAGAATGCCGAAGCGCTGGAGCGCATGGAAAAGGTCGACACCCTGGTGGTCGACAAGACGGGGACGCTGACCGAAGGCAGGCCGAAGGTCGTCGCGATCGTTACAACGAGCGGATTTCAGGAGAGCGAGATTCTGCGGCTTGCAGCCAGTGTCGAACGCGCCAGCGAGCACCCGCTCGCGGACGCGATCGTGCGGGCGGCGAAAGAGCGCAATCTCGATTTGAGCAAGGTCGAGGAGTTCGATTCGCCGACCGGCAAGGGCGCAACCGGCAAGGTCGATGGCAAGACCGTTGTTCTCGGCAATTCGAATTTTTTCACATCGCTCGGAATAGAAACGCAGCCGCTGAATGAGCAGGGCGAGCGTCTGCGCGAAGACGGCGCCACCGTCATCAACATCGCGGTCGACGGCAGGCTGGCCGGGCTGTTTGCGATTGCCGATCCGATAAAACCGTCGACGCCGGATGCGTTAAAGGCGCTGTCGGCCGAAGGCATCAAGGTCATCATGCTGACCGGGGACAACCGCACCACGGCCAACGCCGTCGCGCGAAAACTCGGGATATCAGATGTCGAGGCGGAAGTGCTTCCGGATCAGAAGATTGCCGTGGTCACGAAGCTGCAGAAGGCCGGGCGCATCGTCGCCATGGCGGGCGACGGCGTCAACGACGCCCCGGCGCTTGCCGCAGCTGATGTCGGCATAGCCATGGGAACCGGCACCGACGTCGCGATGGAGAGTGCCGGCATCACGCTCCTGAAGGGCGACCTCGGTGGCATCGTTCGCGCGCGGCGGCTCTCGCAGGCAACCATGCGCAACATCCGGCAGAACCTATTCTTCGCGTTCGTCTACAACGCCGCCGGCATCCCGATTGCCGCCGGTATCCTCTATCCTCATTTCGGCATCCTGCTGTCGCCGATCATTGCCGCCGCCGCCATGGCGCTGTCGTCAGTGAGCGTCGTCGGCAACGCATTGCGATTGCGCGTGACGCCTCTGTAGTCAGCATCGCTTCAAGTTGAATCGGCGGGGATGGTTGATTCACCTCTCCCCGCTTGCGGGGAGAGGTCGGATTGCGAAGCAATCCGGGTGAGGGGGACCAACCGCGCGCTCTCTGCCACCGAACTTGCGGAAGCAGCCCCTCACCCCAACCCTCTAAGAGCAAGCTTCGCTCGTCTCGACCCCGCGAAGAGCGGGGAGAGGGAGAAGTGGTCCGCCGATTCAAGTCAAAGCAATTGCGCCGTCGCTCAATCGCATCCTGACGTCAGGCGGCCGCGGCGGAAGTCCTGCCAGGCAATCCTGCGCGGGCGAGCCCGCCATAGAGCGGCTCGCCCGGCATTTCCGATCGCAGGATCGAGCGCACCGCGACCAGCTTGTCGATGTCGATGCCGGTGGCAAAACCCTTGCTCTCGCAAAGAAACACCAGATCCTCGAACACCACATTGCCGGTCGCGCCGGGCGCAAACGGGCAGCCGCCAAGACCGCCGAGCGAGCCGTCGAGAATGCGCGCGCCGGCATCGAGCGCGGCGGACGCGTTCGCAATCCCCATGCCCCTTGTGTCGTGCAGGTGAATGCAGACCGGTTTCGCGCCGGACATTTTCACGATCGCCCTGGTCAGCTCTCCGACCTGCTTCGGGCCGGCATAGCCGACGGTATCGGCGATGGCGACGAAATCGACCCCGGCCTCGAGGCATTTTTCCGCCAATTTCATCACTTCCCGCGGCTCTACCGGACCGGTAATCGAACAGCCCAGCGCCATCGAGATCGCCGCATTGACGATCGACTTGTGCGGGCTGGCGTCGCGCAGCTCGCAAAGCCGTTTGACATTGGCGATGGCCTGATCGCGCGAGCGGTTTGCATTGGCCTGGCTGTGCTCTTCGGTGGCCGAGACCACCGAAGCAATTTCGGCCACGCCTGAGGCCAGCGCCTCATTGACGCC
>WNGI01000834.1_pt1 | contig 26789 bp, 23 predicted proteins | sample 5400621 | NCBI WGS metagenome assembly WNGI01 (sample SAMN13153374, study PRJNA577476) | soil metagenome | isolation source: 20 cm soil or saprolite under Garry oak tree replicate 1 | place: USA:California | collected 2016-06-15 | reverse complement strand
TTCCTCTTGTCGAAACACGTCGAGGGGACAGAAGCGGGCCAGGTCGTTAGCGGCGACACGGGATTCAAGCTCGCGAGCGATCCGGACACGGTGCGCGCTCCTGATGTGGCGTTCATAGGCCGGGAACGACTCCCCGACCCTCAAACCCGTGGCTTCCCCGCCCTCGGCCCGGACCTCGTCGTCGAAGTTCTCGCGCCGGACGACCGACCCGGCGAAACGCTCGCCAAGGTCGGCGATTGGCTCGAGGGGGGCGCGCGTCTCGTCTGGGTCATCGACCCTGAGCGGCGCGTGGCTCGTGTGTACAGAGGGGATGGGACCGAGACGCACGTGGCCGAGACCGGCACGCTCGACGGCGAGGACGTGCTCCCGGGATTCTCCTGCACCCTCACATCAATTCTGTAGGGACGTCATGCTGACGGGCGCACCCGCAGGGTGAGCCGCGATTCCCCAGCGCGTACCGGCCAGCGCGGCGTGTACGAGTGGCCCTGTACCGTTTCCTCGAAGCCGCGCTCGGAGCGGGACATGGTCGCGATGGGAAACGTCCACACGTCGGCCGCCGGCGTGAGATCGAGGTCTACTTGGGACGAGACCGAGATTTCGGGACAGAACAAGGCATCCGGCGGGAACGCCGCGGGATCCCAGCGGTAGCGCACCATCAGCTCCCCGGCCTGGTCGAGCCTGAGGCGTTTCTCGAGGAGCCCCGCGGCCGGCGGCGAAACGCCCGGCGTTGGCTGAAGGACTACCTCCACCGCATGGGCCGACTGCTCCAGGGTCACGTGGAAAGCGGTGCGTGACCAGCAGGCGACCGACTCGAAGGCTCCACCCGCATAGCCATCCAACGTCACGTCACCCCTGAGTACCCGGTCCACGAGCAGCGCGCGGTCGCAAGTGTCGATCGGCGGCAGGCGCGGCAGCCGGACCATTTGCTCGAGCGCGTGGATGCTCGGCGTGCCGTCCGCGGTGGGAGCCGCGTCCCCGTGGCTCGCGCGACCAGGGGCCGGCTCGTGGTACGACTCGCGTCGCCGGGTCAGCACGTCCGCATAGTTGATCCCCCGCTCGAACATCGTGTACTCCTCGACCACGCCGCCGCGGTACGGGCTGACGAGCGCCGAGAAGACGCCCGAGTGGATCCACAGCTCCTCGGCTCCGTCGCCGTCGAGATCGAGCCGCTCGACGGCGAGCCCCTCCCCACGGCGCAGCTCGCCCTCGGCGAGTGCCAGGTTCCGCCAGATCGCGGCCCGCAGGTGCGGCAGGTACAAACCGCCGAACACGCCGTGCCAGTAGGCGTCGTTGCACTGGGCGCGGCCAATGGCGCGCCGCGCCGCGGGCGGGTCCCCGCGCTCGCGGCACAGGGCCGACAGCGCCAGCATTTTCTTGTGCATGCGATTCGCCTCGGGGTACTTCACCAGGAAGTTGAGCCAGTGCGCGCCGCGCACGAGCGCGCCGTCCGGCCCGGCGATCCGAGCCTCGCCCAGATCCTGCTCGAGCACGGCCAGGCGACGGGCGGCCGCGGGCGGCAGCGCCCATGCTTCCATCTCACGGTACGACGCCGTGGGGAGATAGGCGAGGCCCCCACCGCGCACCGTGTCGAGGGCCGCGCCGGGCGTCGTGAGGCGAACCTCCCCCGCGGTGACGAGCGCCTCTACGCAATCGAGGAACTGCGCCAGCCAGCCTCGCGTGTACACCCAGTCCTTGGTGCCCGGCCAGCCGCCGAACTTCTCACCGTCGTCGACGAACACGGCGAGCGGGCGGCCCGCGGTCCGCAAGTCGCGGAGGTACGCGCCGATCTCCGCCGGCGGCCTGAAGGGGATGAGATAGCGGAGCCGCTCGTCGATGGGAAAGAGCGCGACTCGCTTGCCGCCACTCTCAGTCCAGAAGGGAGCGTGCAGCTGGTCCCGCTCGAAGCCACTCACGAGGAAGTGGCGGTCGTCGAGGACGACGTAGCGGACACCGGCATCGGCCAGGTGCGCCGCCAGATCGGGCTCCCACACGCGCTCGGTGAGCCACAGCCCCTTGGCCGTCACGCCGAAGCGACGTTCGATCGCCTCGCGCATCCACGCCACCTGCTCGACCCGATCGGCGGGCAGCAGCGACGCGAGCACCGGCTCGTAGAACCCCGCGAGCAAGAGCTCGACGTGACCCTCCGCCGCCAGGCGCCCGATCAGGTCGAGGTAGGCCGCGTCATGTGCTTCGAGCCACTCGAGCAGCGGGCCCGAGAGGTGCAGCGTGAACGGGAAGAAGCGGCGCTCCGCCAGCCGCTCGACGAGCGGCCGGTAGACGTCCCGCAGATGCTCCTGGAACACGTGGTCGAAGTTCCCCACCGGCTGGTGCAGGTGGACGCCGAACACGAAGCCGACCGGGTTCACCGCTTCACCCGCGTCAGGTAGAGCTCCCGCCCCGACCCCACGGCGGGGTCGTTGCTCGGCGCCAGCGCGAGACGCTCGAGCAAGCCTGCCTCGAGGCGCGCCGCCTCGGAGGGGGGGCCGGACAGCTCGATCGCCCGCGCGGCCGAGCGCAGCACGATCACCGACTCGATGCCTGCGATGTCGTCGAAAAACCAGCCGCATGAGGTGAACATCCGCAGCGCGTGACGCTCGAGCTCGCGCGGCAGGGGCCGGCCGTCGCGCTCGTACGGCGCCCGCAGCTCGGCCGCAAGCCACTCGAGCGCCGCACGCAGGGGCGCACGCCAGCGCTGATGCAGCCCGCGCTCCGGCGCGGCGCGACAGCCGCACTCGGCGCGCCAGCGCTCCACCCCGTGGGGGCAGCTCCACGAGCTGGGCGCGACGAGCCGGACGTCCTCCTCCGGCTCTTGCCGGGCGAGAAAGCTGCCGAAGCTTTCGACCCGGACGTCGCCGCGCCGTCTCAGGGTCTCGAGCACGCGGGCAAGGACGGCATCGCCGCCCTTGTGATGGTGACCGTAGGTCTCCCCGTCGGTCGCCACCGCCACCAGCTGGTTCGACCCGGCCGTAAGCCGCTCGATCCACGCGTCGGCGTCACGCACCAACGGCCCGAACGCGATGTCGTGCGAGATCGCGCCATTATAGATGAAGACGGCGATTCGGCGGCCGCCGCTGGTGCGATACCAGCCGGGGAGCCCGCCCGCCGGCGCGCGCTCCACCTGATGCGGCGCGAGGATCGTGAAGCGGATGCCCTCGGCCGCCACCACGTCGAGCGTCTCGTCGTCTACGGCCGTTTCGGGCAGCCACATGCCCTCGGGGTCGCGCCCGAACCGGCGCTTGAAGTCGGCGATGCCCCACCGCACCTCTGTGAGCTTGTCGCGGCGGGGGCTCAAAGGCAGGATGGGATGATGGTACGGCATGGCGACCGCGCCACCCGAGCGACTGGCGGCGACGACGGCCGCATGAGTCCGCGGTGCATGCCGCTCCATCCACTCGAGCAGCGTGGTCCCGAAATCGAAGCTCATGGCCGCGAGCGACGGAGCCACGGGGGCGTAGCATTCCCGCTCGATGCGCTGGTTCCAGTCGTGGTCTGGCGCGGCGTTCGGCTCGACGGGAATGGCCCCGGTCCACGGGTCGTCGCGCGGCGGCTGATAGAAATGCCCGTGGATCACGATCGACCGCTTCAACCCTGGAGCGCCTCCTCCACCTGGGCCAGCACATCGGGGAACAGGTCGTCGCGGCGTGCGAGCTCGGCGGCCAAGCGACCCGCGCCCTCGACCTCCCCGCCGGAGAGCGCCTTGATCAGTCGTTCCGCATCGTCACAGTGCAGCGTGAAGCGACGCTCCGCATAATCAACGACCGCCCCCGTCGAGATGATGAACTGCCAGTCGGAAGCCTGCGCCAGCAGCAGCTCGCGGGCCGCTTGCGCCAGCACGGGGCGTGCGGAGGGGGAGGCGAGCGCCGCCGGCGCCACGTCCCAGAAGGCGTCCTCCAGGCGCCACAGTCGCTCCCATGTCCAGGCCGTCCGGTCGTTCAGCCACATGCTGTGGTCGCCGTTCGCTCCCCAGGAGCCCTCCGCCAGCTGCAACGCCGTGCCGGGGGCATGCGCCTCGAGGTGCTGCGACGCGGTCACCGCACGGACGCCGTCCTTACCGGAGTCGCGCAGTGCGCGGTACGTCGCGGCCAGGAAGTCCGCCCCCTCGAACCACCAGTGCCCGAACAACTCGGTATCGAACGGCGCCACGATAATCCCGCCCCCGTCGGCCTGCTGCGCGAGGGTCTGGAGCAGATGAACGAAATGGGAGGCATGCCCCCTCGCCCGCTCGTGCGCCACCGGCGGCTCGTAGGCGCGTTTCCCGCCCAGGTCTACGTTCGCGCCGCTGACGCGCCACAGCTTGAGGCCGCCCGGCCAGCGGATCTTGTGGAACTCGAGGTACCATTCGTCGCCCGGGTAACCCTGGTGCCGGCTCCAGATCTGCATGGAGGAGCGGGGGTCGCGCACCAGCGCCGCGACGCTCGGGCGCACACCGCGACCCGACACCCGGTACGCCCGATAGGGCGAGCGCGCCGCCCGCGTGCGACCTCCCGCCGGAGACCCGGGGTCGTGCCGCTCCGCGTCGAACCGCTCCGCGCCCAGGGGGATGTCGCCGTAGGCGCCGAGCGGGCTGCCCGCGTGCGCGAGATGCGCATCGGTGAAGAAGTAGCGAAACCCCGCGTCCGCCAGGTACTGCTCGATGCCGCGGCGCACCTTTTTCCCCCGCCATTTGCCGCGCGGCCGATAGGCGCACTCCGGCAGCCAGCATCCCACCGGTGCGACTCCGAACAGGCGCCGGTGCTCCTCCCGGCCGACCGCGAGCTGCAGCCGGATGCTTTCGTCCCGGCCGAGCAGCGGCAGATAGCCGTGCGTGGCCGCGGATCCGATGATCTCGAGGCGGCCCTGCTCCTGGAAGCGGCGAAAGGCGGAAACGAGATCTGCCTCGATGCGCCGGAACAGCGCCTGCAGGCGGCTGAGCCGTGACCTCCAGAAATCCACGAGCGGCACGAGCGCCCCATCGCCGGACGCGGTGAGCGCCGCCGGGGCCTCGTCGCACGCGGCCAGGCGCTGCGTGAAGAACGTCTCCATTTCACGTGCGAAGGCCGGGCTCGCCAGCTGGTTCGCCAGCACCGGCGTGAATCCGATCGTCAGCGGCGTCGGCGTCCCCTCGGCGGCCAGCTCCTCGAGCCGCTCCAGGAGGGGGAGATACGTGTCGAGCGCGGCCTCGCACAGCCAGTCGCTGCCGTGGGGCCAGCGACCGTGATTGAGGACGTACGGGAGATGACTGTGGAGCGCGAGGACGAACTCCACCGCGTTCCCGCTCAAGTGGAGGCCGACCGCACCGCGAGCGCGCGGGCGTACAAGGCGAGATACTGCTCGGCGGAGCGGTGCCAGCCGAACTGCTGAGCCATCGCCCCCCGCACCAGCTTCCGCCACGCGGTCCGGTCGGCGTAGCATTCCACCGCCCGGCGCACCGCCTGGGCGAGCGCCGCCGGTGAGTACTCGTCGAACAGGAACCCACTCGCCCCGTCGATGATGCTGTCCTTGAGCCCGCCCACCCGGCGGGCCACGGGGACCGCACCGTAGTGCTGCGCGCGCATCTGCGTCAGGCCGCACGGCTCGTACAGCGACGGCATGAGCAGCGCGTCGGCCCCGGCCAGCAGGCGGTGCTCGAGGCGATCGGTGAACATGAACTCGACCGCGACACGATCGGGCGCCGCGGCGGCGATGTTCCCCAGCGCCTCGTGATACCGATGCTCCCCGGCTCCCAGAAAGATGAACTGTGCGTCCGACGTCCCCAGGAGATCGGCGCCGAGCACCAGGTCCAGTCCCTTCTGGGCCACCATGCGCGCGCTCATCCCGAAGAGCGGCGTGTGTCCCCGCTGGGCCAAGCCGTAGGCCCGCTGCAGCGCCGTCTTGCACCGCCGCTTCCCGGAGAGATCCTCACTCGAATAATTCCCCGTGAGCTCCGGGTCGGTCTCCGGGTTCCACAGATCCGGATCGATGCCGTTCAGGATCCCCACCAGCCGGTCGCCGAGCTCGGTGAACCTGTCGTGCAGCCCGAACCCGCCTTCCGCCGTGCGCAGCTCCTCTGCGTGGGAGGGGCTGACGGTCACGACGACGTCGGAGTGAGCCATCCCGCCCTTGAGCGCATTCATCCGGCCGTACCACTCGAACACGTCGGCGTTGTACAGCTCGGCGGGAAGACCCAACTCCGCCAGGGTCTCGGGCGGGAAGTGTCCCTGAAAGCCGGCGTTGTGCACCGACGTCACGACCGCGAGCCGCTTGTGGAACGGCTCGCCGGCGAACGCGGTCCGCAGGTACACCGGCGCCAACGCGGTGTGCCAGTCGTGCGCGTGCAGCACCTGCGTCTCCGGGGCGATCTCGGGAAGGGCCGTCAGCGCGGCCAGACTGAAGAACGCGAACCGCCGGGCGTTGTCCGGATAGTCCCCGCCGTTGTCACCGTAGATCCCCGCCCGGTCGAAGAAGTCGGGATGCTCGATGAAGAAGATCTGCGGACCGCCCCCCGGCCCGGGCGGCGTGCGGTACAGCCACCCGCGCTCCGTGTGCCCGCCGAGCGTGACCGCGAGCGGGTGCCCCGTTCGTTCGAGCGACGGCGTGGTCTCGCGCACGATCTGATACAGCGGCATGATCACCGTCGTGGGCAAGCCGGCCGCGGCTTGGCAGCTCGCCAGACCGCTCACGGCCTCGCCCAGGCCACCAGTCCGGGCGAACGGCCAGCACTCGGCCGTCAGATGGGTGACGCCGATCCGCTCGGCCGGATCGATCTGGGGCCGCGGCGCCGCGGCGGCCGCCGCCCGGCGAGGCTGCGCGGGGCTCCGCCGCCGGGACTTCGGGGCTGGTGTTGTCGCGCCCATGGGCGCCTCCACTGGCTCTCTGATCAGGCTGTCGGCGGATCGTCCGCCGGCTGCTCCCCCCGCATCGCGGGGAGGTAGTACTCGGTGACGTATTCCCGCACCATGCGCTGGGCGGTGAACCGCGCGCCCGCGGTGCGCAGCGCGTGCCGCATCTTCTCTATCCAGCCCCGCGGGAGACCCTGCGCATCACGGTCGTAGAACAGCGGCACCACCTCGGTTTCCAGCAGGCGGTACAGCTGCTCGGCGTCGGCCGCATCGACGTCCTGACCCGCCGGCGCGGGGGGAATGGCCCAGCCGTTCGGCCCATCGTAACCCTCGGCCCACCACCCGTCCAGCGTGCTCAGCTGCGGCACGCCGTTCAAGGCGGCCTTCATGCCGCTCGTGCCGCACGCCTCGAGCGGCGGGCGTGGCACGTTGAGCCAGAGGTCCACACCCTGCACCAGGCTGTGCGCCAGATGCATGTCGTAGTCTTCGATGAAGGCGATCCGCCCCTCGAACCGGGCCTCGCGGGTGTGGGCATACACGCGCTGGAGGACCTGCTTTCCGGGCTCGTCGCCCGGATGCGCCTTGCCGGAGAACACGATCTGCACCGGGCGCCAGGGGTTGACCAGAAGCCGTTGCAGCCGGTCGGGGTCACGAAACAGCAGGTCGGCCCGCTTGTAGGTCGCGAACCGGCGACCGAAGCCGATCGTCAGGGCTTCCGGATCGAGCAGGATCCCCGCGCCCACGAGGTGCAGGGCTTCCTTCCACTGGTCCGCCCAGCGCCGCCGCGCCTGCTCCCGGATGCTCCGCATGAGATGGGTCTTGAGCTGGTTGTGCACCGCCCACAGGGCGGCGGCATCCACGTCCAGGACCTTGTCCCAGAACCGCGGGTCGTCCACCTGCGCGAGCCAGTCCGGCCCGAAATGCGAGTCGAACAGGGTCAGGATCCGATTCGCCATCCAGGTGGCGACGTGGACGCCGTTGGTGACGTGGCCGATCGGCACACGGGCGACGTCGCGGTCGGGCCAGAGGGGGGCCCAGATGCGGCGGGACTCTTCCCCATGGCGGCGCGACACCGCGTTGACCCGCGCCGAGAGCCGGATGGCCGCGACGGGCATGTGAAAGCGATCGTGATCGACCACCGGATGGTGGCCGAGACGGATGAAGGCGTCGCGGCCGACTCCCATCTCCTGCCACACCGGACCGACGCACTGCTCCACCTGCTCGATCGAGAACGTATCATGCCCGGCGGGGACCGGCGTGTGAGTCGTGAACGCGCTCGTCGCACGCACCTTGCGGACGGCCTCCGCGAACGGGGTGCCGCGGGTCACGAGCTCACGTACCCGCTCCACCAGCATGAACGCGGCGTGCCCTTCGTTCGCGTGCCAGACGGCGGGGTCGTATCCCAGAGCCCGCAGCACTCGCACCCCCCCGACGCCGAGGATCCACTCCTGCCGCAGTCGCAGATCGGGCCCGCCGGCGTAGAGCCGATGAGACAATCCACGGTCCGCCGGGTCGTTCTGTGCGAGGTCCGTGTCCAGAAGAAAGATCGGGACACGACCCACCATGACGCGCCATGCGCCGACGCTCACGTGGCGCCCGGACAGCCGCACCGTGGCGAGGCAGGGATCGCCCTTCGGCCCGCGCACCCGCTCGAGTGGCGTCGCGGCCACGTCGAATCGCTCCTCGGCGTCTTCCTGCCATCCGTCGAGTCGCAGCCGCTGGTCGGAGTAGCCCCTGGTATAGAACAGGCCGACGCCGACGACCGGGACACCGAGGTCCGACGCCGCCTTGCACTGGTCCCCAGCAAGGACGCCGAGGCCACCGGAATAGATGGGGACCGAGGCGTGCAGCCCGAACTCGGCACAGAAGTACGCGACCGGCCGCGTAGCAAGCTGCGGATACGACGTGGCGAACCACGTACCGCCGGGCGTCGCGTCGTGCGCAGCCGCGGCCGCGACGGCGTCGTACAGGCTCAGGAACGCGGGGTCCGCTGCGCACGCGGCGAGTCGCGCGGGATCGACCCGTCGCAGCAGCTCGATGGGGTTGTGCTGGGTGCGGCGCCACAGCGCCGCATCGAGCAGGCGAAACAGGGCCCGCGCGTTACGGTTCCAGCTCCACGACAGGTTGGCGGCAACGGCGGCGAGCCCTTTGATTCGATCGGGGAGGGCGGGACCGCTCTGTTGTGGTTGCGTCATCCGGCCTGCAAGCTAAGGCCGGGCGGGGCGGCCTGGGAAGCCATTGGACCCTGGTGAGAATCCGCTAATCGCCCCTTTCGCGCGGGCACTTTCGCCCGTAGCGTGCAACGACCATGACCGACCAGCAGAGCCCGCGCCCGTTCGCCCGCCGCCACCACTGGATCGTTCGCCTGACACACTGGGCGACCGTGATCGTCCTCGCCGGCCTGATCGCGAGCGGCCTCCAGATCTACGAGGCCTACGCCAAGTTCGGAAACCGCGGCGGGCCGTACCTCGTGAGCCCGTTCGACGGCGCACAGTTCCCGCACTGGAGCCGGCTCGGCGGCTGGCTCGCGGGCGCGCTCAACTGGCACTTCGCACTGGCGTGGCCGCTCGTCGCCTTCGGTCTCCTTTATCTCGCATACCTGGTGCGGAGCGGCGAGTGGCGCGCCCTGCTGTTCCGGCCGCGCGACGTTCGCGGCGCGCTCGAGATGGCGAAATACTACCTCCATCTCCGCACGGAGCATCCGCCGCAGGGCAAGCACAACCCGCTCCAGAAGCTCGCGTACACGGGCGTGCTCGTGCTGGGCGCGCTCGCGGTGCTCACCGGCTTCGCGATCTACAAGCCGACGCAGCTGAGCTGGCTGACGGCGCTGTTCGGCGGATTTCAGGCGGCGCGGTACTGGCACTTCTGGATCGTGTGGATCTTCGTCGGATTCACCGTCATGCATGTCATCCTCGTGTTCGCCGTGGATCCCGCCTCGCTCCGCGCCATGCTCACCGGGTGGTACCGGGGCCGGTTTCCTAGCCATGACTAAGAGACAGACCCCAAGACGCCAAGACGCCGAGTTGCGCGAGGTCGACAGGCGCACATTCGTGAAGCTGGGCGTGGCCGGGGGGCTCGCGTCGCTGGTCGCCGCGTGCGGCTGGGACGGCGGGCGCCTGTTGCGGCCCGGCCTGCTCGACATCAGCCGCCTGAACGACTGGGTCGGCGAGAAGATCCTGTTCTCGTCCACTCGCCTCGCCCGGACGTACGGTACCGCCGAGCGCAGCGCGATGCTGCCGAGCTATTTCATATCGACCATGACGCCGATGCTCGAGGACCCGGCTGCCTGGCGGCTGCGGGTCGACGGATTGGTGGCGCGGCCCCTCGAACTGTCGCTCGACGACCTGATGCAGCTGCCGCGCCTGTCGTACACGGTCAAACATCACTGCGTCGAGGGGTGGTCGGCGATCGCGAGCTGGCACGGCGCTCCGGTGTCGGCCATCGTCGAGCGATGCCGCCCGCTCCAGACGGCGCGCTATATCAATTTCGTGTCGTTCGATGCCGACTACTCGAACGGGTGGGACATGGCGAGCGCCATGCACCCACAGACGATTCTCGCGTACGGGATGAACGACAACCCGCTGCCGGCGGCGCACGGCGCACCGCTGAGGTTGTACTCGCCGACGAAGCTGGGGTACAAGTTGACCAAGTACTTGGTCTCGATGACGTTCACGGACACGAGGCCGGGAGGGTACTGGGAAGATCAGGGATATCCCTGGTTTGGCGGGATTTAGGACGGCCTACCGCATGACGATTCTCGCGAGCAACTCTACGTCCGGATCAAACACGAGCTCCGCCGGTGCCGCATCGAGCGGCGGGTCGAGAGTGACCCGGGTCCTCGTCTGGGCGGTGACGTCGACACGGGTCCGGACTCGACGGCCGGCCGCCGTCGTGATATCGACGGTCAGCGGGAAACGATAACTGCCGAATCGCGCGGCTTGTGTGATTGAGAGGATGACACGCTTCGCCGCTGCATCGTAGGTCCACGACGTGGTGAGCTCGGGGAAGCCGGGCCGGCGGAGCCACTGGTCGAAGAACCAGCCGAGCGGTGTTCCAGATGCGGCTTCCAGCTCCCGGCGAAAGTCGTCACTGAGCGCGTTCCCGTTCCGATACCTATCGTAGTAACGGTGAAGGCCGCGGAAAAACGCCGAGTCGCCGAGCGCGGCTCGCAGCATGTGCAACACGAAACCGCCCTTCTGATAGCTGTTCTCGTTGAGCAACGCCATCAGGCTCTGTTCCGCCGTGTCGATCACCGGCCGCTCGGCGACGACGCGACTCGAGAGCACGGCGCGCCGCATCTCCTCCATCTCCGCGCGAAACGCCGAGTCGCCGGCCGACTTTCGCGTCCACAGCGCCGCCAGGTACGTCGCGAAGCCTTCGGACAGCCACAGATGCGACCATTCGGTCTCCGTCACGGCGTCCCCGAACCATTGGTGAGCCGTCTCGTGGGCCACCACCCCATCGGTCATCGCCCGCTTCCGGAATGGCTGCTCGGCGTAGAAGATCGCGGTCGCGTTCTCCATGCCGCCGAACCGGGTCGACGATTCCAGATGGGCCAGTTTTTCGTAGGGGAACGGACCCACCAATGATCCGAAATAGGACACGATGTCTGCCGCGCTCCTGAATGGGCCCGGAAGAAAATCCGCCAACCGGGGCTCCACATAGGCCCATTGGTGGACGCAGCGACCGACCAGCGTCGCACCGCACGCGGTCTCCCCCAGGTCGTATTCGTAGAGCGGAGCGGCCGCGATGACCATGAGATAGACCGGGATCGGCTCGTTCATCCGCCAACGGGTGACGGTCCTCGGCGGGTTGGAACCGCCGACCGGATCCTCCCCGAGACGGGCGCCGTTGGCGATGACCTTGAGGCGGCTCGGGGCGCGCACGGTCCAGCTCACCGTTGCCTTGTCGCTCGGATGATCGACACTGGGAATCCAGTGACGCCCACGGTTGGGCCAATTGTCCGCGAAAGCCGTCCAACCCCAGGCAGTGTCATTCCGGATGATGAGACCGTCGGTGACCGGGCCACCGTAGCGGACCGCTACGGTCACCGTGTCGGACGACGCGGCCGGCAACGGTATGCGGATGGTACCGCTGTCGCGGCGGAATTGGGTCGCTCGCTCGTCGACCAATACGCTGTCGACTCTCAGGCTCAGGAGGTCGAGCACCAGCGTGTCGGTCCGGGCGCTTCGCCGAACGGTGAGCACGGCGCGCCCCTCGATGCGGTTGCCACTGTCCGGCAGATCCACCGACAGCGCGTAATCCAGCACGTCGATCCCTGGACGGTACGGCCGTGGAACGGGGGTGGCCTGTTGGGCGATGACCACGACGCTCAGCGCTTGCATGGTAGGGCAAATGGTCATCCGATCGCCGCAAGCGCGTCGTGCATCTCCGCCGCGGTCTGGTATCGGTCTGCCGGCTCCTTTGCCATTGCCCGCAGAATCACCTGCGCAAGCGCTTCGGGCACGTCCTGATTGAGGGTTCGCGGATCGGGCGGCGCCCCCTCGAGCTGTTTCGCGATCACCGCGTATGTCGTGGCCGCCTCGAACGGCAAGCGGCGCGTGAGACACTCGAACAGCACCACGCCCGCCGAGTAGAGGTCGCTGCGCGCGTCCAGCTCCTTCCCCGAGAGCTGCTCGGGCGACATGTACTCCGGCGTGCCGATCGACATCCCCTCTTTCGTCAAGCCCGGGTCCGTGGTGCGGCTCGCGAGCCGCGCGATGCCGAAGTCCATCACCTTGAGCACGCCGCTCGGCTCGACCACCATGTTCTGGGGCTTGATGTCCCGGTGGATCACCCCCTGCTCGTGCGCGACCTCGAGCGCGCGGCACAGCTGCTTGCCGATCGTCAGGGTGACGGGCACCGGCAGCGGGCCGCGGGTGGCGATGAGCTGCTTCAGCGACGTCCCCTCCGCGTATTCCATCGTGAGGTAGTACAGCCCGTTCACTTCGCCCAGATCGTGCGTCCGCACCACGTTGCGGTGCGCGATCTTGCGCGCGAGGCGGATCTCCTGCTTGAAGCGCTCCAGCGCGACACCATCGCCGCCGAGCGCTTCGGGACGGAGCGTCTTGATCGCCACCGCCTCCCGCAGCTCACGGTCGAATGCCCGATAGACCACGCCCATCCCGCCCATCCCGAGGACCTCTTTCACCTCGTACCGGTTGGCGAACAGCGTTCCGGGCCGCAGCGCGTCCCGGGGTGCGGAGGACGGTCGAGCGGACCGGACCGGCTCCGGGGGCGCGGCTCCCGACGTGGCCATCATGTACTCCACCAGCTTCGCTTTTTCCTTCAGGTCCGCGACCAGGCTCTGGAACGCCTGCGACAGCATGCCGATCTCGTCGCTGGCGGGGACGTCGATTTCCACGCTGTAGTCTCCGTCCTGCACCCGGCGCGTGGCGAGCGCCAGCCGCCGGATCGGGCCCGCGATCTGCCGCGCCAGCACGTAGGCCGAGGCGAGCGCGAGCAGCAACCCCAGCACGACCGCGAACCCGATTGTGCGCTGCAGCGCTCGGAACGCTGCGAGCTCGCGATCGTGCGAGCGGAACGCCACGAACCCGCCGAACGCGTCGCCACCGGCGGAGCGGATCGGGCTCGCGAGACCAAGCAGCCGTTCCCCATCCACGTCGGCAGTCAACTCCGTCCCGGCGGAATCGCGCGGCAGTGCCGCGATGGCCTGGGTGTCCGCCGCGAGCACCGGCTCGATCACGTCCCGGGGCAGCGTCGTGCCGACGATGTAGGCCCGGTTGAGCGTGTCGAGCGCGAAGAACACGACGTCGGTCGTGGTGGCCTGCTTGATCTGCTCGGCGAGCGCGTCGTCGATCGCGTAGGCGGCCACGAGCGCGCCCCGCGGGGACTCGGTCGGCGAGGCGCGGAGCGGCACGGCCACGGCGATGAACAGCCGGCGCCGCTCCTCGTCCACCCACGCGCCGTTCGCCGGCTCGCCCGACAGGGCGTTCGCGATCAGGGCGCCGCGCGAGAAGTTGACGTCGAACTGGGTTGGGTAGTCGGTGCGGGCGACCAGGATGCCGCGCTCGTTCGTGACGAGCACCCACGCCGCTCCCAGCAGCCGGCGGTACTCTTCGGCCTGGCCGAGCACGTTGCTTCGCTCGGAGGCATTGAGCAGCCGCTCGCGGAATTGCGGGACCTCCGCACTCAGCGCGCTCATCCCCGCGAGCGCCGTGGTCCGGCCCGTGAGGAATGCCTGGACCCCGCGCCGCACGCCGGCGAGGGCGTGGCGGATCGCTTCGTCCGCCGTGCGGTGCGCCACGAGCGACGTGAGCCCCAGCGTGACGCCCAGCACGCCCACGACCGACAGCGTGGCCGCGATGAAGATCTTGGCCCCGAGGCCGAGCCGCGCGGGCCTAGTATCGCTCCATCGCATCGCCTGTTCCCCGGTTGCGCTCGAGGCGTTGCAGCTTACTGTAGTCGTACCGAAACCGCCAGGAGCAGGAGATGCGGGCCACGTTGCTCGTCTCGCTCGCCGCCGTCGCCCTTCCGCTCGCGGCGCAGACGCCGCCCGCTCAGCCCGCGCCGGCTGCCAGGCGCACCGTCGAGCTCACGGGTCTCGTGCTCGTGAACGGCTTTTTCACGAACGCCCGTGTGAACAACAGCGACGTGCCGCAGTTCGTCGATTCGCTCGCGCCGGCGAGCGCGGTCGGGGGCACCGTCCGCCAGACTCGGCTCGGCCTCCTCATGACCGACCCCGATGTGCTGCACGGCAGCTTTGCAGGCGAGGTCGACGTCGACTTCTTCGGGGGCCAGCAGCCGTCCTCCGGGGGTCGCACCTTCCCGCTGCTCCGGCTGCGCCGGGCCGTCGGCGTCCTCTCCTGGCCGCACGCCCAGCTGCTGTTCGGTCAGGAGTCGCCCCTCGTCGCTGAGCGGAGCCCGCGCTCGCTCGCCTCCGTGGGGTTCCCCGATTTCGCCGCCGCGGGCAACCTGTGGCTGTGGCTGCCGCAGTTCCGCGCCACCCTGGAGCAGGGTTACACCTTGCGTCTCGCCGAGCAGGTGGCGGTGCTGGCTCCGACGTCCGGCACGGCGCAGGGGCTCTTCACGACGCAGCCCGACTCGGCCGAGCGGAGTCGTCGCCCATACCTGCAGGCGAGGGTGCGGCTCGCGTGGGGCCCGACCGGCGATCCGAGCGAGATCGCCATCGGCGGCCATCTGGGGTGGCTCGCTTCAGCCGACACGCTGTTCCAGTCGCGCGCCGTCACGGCGGACGCGCGCGTCAAGGTCGGTCCGGTCGAGCTCCTGGCGGAGGCATTCAGCGGGAAGGCGCTGGCGGGATTGGGCGGCGGCGGGATCGGCCAGAGCCTCGGGCCGACCGGCGCAGAAGTCCGCACCAAGGGCGGCTGGGGTCAGCTCAACGTCCACCCCAGACCGGAGGTGATCGTCGGCGGCGGCTGCGGCATCGACGATCCCGACGACGGCGACCTGTCGGACGCGCTCGGCAACCCGCAGGGACGGCTCAAGAACCTCGTGTGCCAGGGGCACGTGGACCTCCGCCCCCGCGGGCCCCTCGTGTTCGGCGTCGAGTTCCGGCGGTTCGAGACGACGTACGCGAGCGGGAAATTCACGGCCAATCACTTCAACCTGGCCGCGGGGTATCGGTTCTAGGCGGGGAGTCGTCCCTTTAAGTTCGCCGCCTTGAACGGGCCGGGCTCGGCGATGAGCGCCCGCGCGTGGTCCACCTGGCCCCAGGTGTTCCAGAGGAGCACCCCGCGCACCCGCCCGTCCTTCAAGTAGTAGACCACGCCTTCGCGGAACCGCTCCTTCCAGTCGGCAACGGTCTCCAGACGGGCGTCGACGTCACCCACCGCTTCATAGCCGAGCTCGAACAGGTCGGAGTAGAAAAACGGCAGGTGGTGATAGGGAGTCGCCCGGCCCGCCATGTTGAGGCCCGCGGTGCGCCCCATCGTATTGGCGTTGTCTTCGTGCTCCACGCGCAGCCGCGCGCCCAGCGCCCGATTTTCGAAGTTCGCGACGTCGCCCGCGGCGTAGATGTCGCGCTGGCTGGTGCGGCACGCCTCGTCCACCAGGATCCCGTTGTCCACGCGCAGCCCCGCCTGCTCCGCGAGCTCCACTCCCGGCTGAATGCCGAGCCCGGCGACCAGCACCTCGGCCACCAGCTCGCTCCCCACGGTCGTGCGCACGACGCATGAGCCGGCGCGCCGATCGAGCGCCGCCATCCCTTCTCCCATGCGCATGGTGACGCCCTTCCCGCGGTAGTAGTCCACCAGGAAGGCGGCGAGCTCCGCGGGGAACACGCGCGCGCCGAGCCCCGCTTCAGGCACGAGCATCGTGACGTCGCGCTGCTGCATCCGCAGCGCGGCGGCGACCTCGCTCCCGATGAATCCCCCGCCGATCACCGCGAAGCGCACGCTCTGGCTCGCGAGCGCGCGCAGGCGTCGGTAATCGTCGAGGGTGCGGAAATAGATGATCTGGTCGGACTCGAGCGGCAGGCGCCGCGGGGCGCCGCCGGTGGCGAGGAGGAGCTTCTTGAACCGGTACCGCGTCCCCCGGTCGTCCGTCGCGGTGTGCGCCCGCGGATCGATCGCCGTGATCCGCCGCCCGACGTGGAGCACGGCGCCGGTCGCCGCCGTCTTGCGCCAGATCTTGTCTTCGGGCTCGCCCTTCCACAGGGCCTTCGAGAGCGGCGGGCGGTCGTAGGGAGGATGCGGCTCGGCGCCGACCAGGGCGACCGAGCCCGCCGGGTCCGCCTCGTGGAGGGCCTGGGCCGCGGCATCGGCGGTCATGCCGCCGCCGACGAGGAGATAGGTATAGTCGGGCATCGGGCCTCGGCGTCCTCTATGCGCAATATACGTTGCTGTTAGAGCAATTGGATCGCGGGTCCGCGCGGTGTAAATTCTTGACGTGCCCGCCACCGATCTCGAGCGCCAGATCGCAGCTATCGCGCTGCTCGACGAACCGATCAGGAGGGGACTTTATCTCTACGTCGCCGAGCGGCGCTCCGAAGTGGGGCGCGACGAGGCGGCCCGCGCGCTGCGGATCTCGCGAGCGCTCGCCGCGTTCCACCTCGACAAGCTCGTCCAGCAGGGGTTGCTCGACGCGAGCTACCGCCGGCTGACGGCCCGCCGCGGGCCGGGTGCGGGCCGGCCGGCCAAGCTGTACCACCGCTCCGCGCGGCAGCTCGACCTCACGCTCCCCGAGCGCCGCTACGCGCTCGCCGGTCGCGTCTTGGCTCGCGCGCTGACGGCAATGACGCCCGCCGCTCGCGGTGCGCTCGAGCGCGCGGCCCGCGCCGAAGGCCGCAGACTCGGCGCCGACGCACGCCACCGCACCGCCGTGAAAGCCGGGACAGATCGCCTGTTCACCAATACGCTCGCCGTGCTCGCCGAATGCGGCTACGAGCCCGCCCGCGTCAACGGCGAAGTGCGGCTCCGGAATTGCCCGTTCGACGCCCTCGCCAACGAGTGCCGGCCGCTGGTCTGCGGGATGAACCTGGCCCTGCTGCGCGGCGTGCTGGCGGCGGCCGGGACACGCGGCACGCGGGCCGAGCTCCGACCCCCGGAGGCCGGGTCATGTTGCGTGGTACTGAAACCCCCGAAGCGCTGACCCTCGCCCCTCCCCTCGTCCCCCTCCCGTCTCAGTCACTCGTCCTCCGCCAGTCGGTCCGGATGCTTCTCCCGTCGGCGATACTGTTTCGCTGACTTGTGCACCTTGTGAGGCGGCGTCTTGAGCCGCCCCTTCACCGGCGCCTTCGGGTTGGGGACGCGGACGGTGAGCTTTCGCTTGTCCTTGCGGCTCACGACGCGAGCCGCGCGCGAATCTGTTTCGCGTGATGCGCGCAGTGGCGGATGTGAAACTGCAGCCATTCGGGCAGCGTGAGATCGCCGAACGCGGGATGCTTCACGAAGAGATCGTTCCGGCGGGCCGGCAGGAGCTCGTGCGCGAGCGTGAGGAAGCGCGTGACGCCATCCCGCAGCTGCCGCTCCACCGCGCCCGCATCCGGACGCTCGGCAGGTGCGGTTGCGGCCGGCGCGGGACGGCCCGAGGGAATCCACCCGATATCGAGATACACAAATTGGGCAAGCCGTTGTCGCACGGGTCGCGGCCGTCGCCGCATCGGGGGCTTGGCGCGGCGCTGCTCGAACGCGCGACCGCTCCCGTCGATGGAGATGGCGAGGTGCTGGACGATCTGGGCCGGCGTCCATTTGCCCGGCGGAGCGCGGTGCCAGTCCGCCTCGGGCCGGCCCGCCAGGGGCCCGAGCACGACGTCGGGAATCGCCGCGAACGCTCCGGGCATCATGGCAACACCGCCTCCGCCATCTGACGGGCCTGCGCCTCCGCGGGCGACCCCGCCCGCACACGGCTCACCAGGGTCCCCGCGCTGTCTACGATCGCGAGATCGGCGTCGGACAGCGCCGCGCTGTCCGTGCGAATCGAGAGGGCCCATTGGCGCCGGGCGGCGACCGCTTGCAGCCGGGCGGCCAGGCGGTCGGCCGCTTTGGGGGGAACGTAGACGGTCACCAACGTGCCCGCGTCCGCGGGGCGGGGGCTCGCGCGCGGTGCCTCTCTGCAGGCGAGCGCGGCGCCGGCGAGACCACACGCGAACAGGCGCGCGACTGTAGCGCCCGGCACTCTCATACCCAAGATTGTACGAGTGAATCTGCTGCGTCGCCACCCGATCGCGCTCGCGCTCATCGCGCTCCTCCTCGTTTCCGCGCTCAGACCGTCGCCGCCGCTGGTGGATGCCGTGACCGGCGCGCCCCCGGCCGACGTGGACCTCGTCCGTCCCACGCTCTATACACTGCTCGCACCCGTCTCGAACGTGCTGGACGCGCTCACGTTCCTGAGCCGCGAGCGGGCGATCGCCTTTCTGGTCATCTGGGTCCCGGCGCTCGCGCTGTGGGGGTTGCTGCGGCCCGGCTCGCCGCGGCGGCGGCTCGTGGCCGCGGTGCTGGCCCCGCTCACCGTTCTCCTGCTCGGCGTTGCGGCGGTCCTGTTGCCGCGCCCCGTCCCCAGGCTCGTCGCCGCGGACTCGACGCTCACCGTCATCGATTACCACGCGCACACCGCCCTGTCTCACGACGGCCGCCGCGGCTGGACCCTCGCCGACCTCGCCGCCTGGCATGCAGCCCAGGGTTTTGGGGCGTCGTACGTCACCGATCACAACGTGGTGTTCAACGGCGGGGTCGACGACCCGATCCGCCTCCTGCCCGGAGTCGAATGGAGCGTGTACGACCAGCACATCGTGGCGCTCGGCGCCGTGGCACCCGTCGACCGCGCGGTGTACGGTCGCGACACGCGCGCGATGCTCGGCTTGTTCGCCGCGCTGCACCGGCAGGGCGCGATCGGCCTGGCGTCGCTTTCCGAGTACTGGCGTCAACACTGGGACGACCTGGACGGTTTCGTAGCGGCCGGCGCGGACGGCTTCGAGATCGTGAACTGCGCCCCCAGAGGGATCAGCTTCCCCGCGGCCGCCCGGGCGCGGGTCCTCCGGCTCGCCGAGGCGCACGACCTGCTGGTCGTGGGCGCGAGCGACAATCACGGGTGGGGCAAGGTGACGTGCGTGTGGAACCTCTCCAGCCCGAGCGCGCACGGGTATCGGTCGAATCGCGTGATCGCTCGCCCGATCGCGCTCGCCCAGGGCGAGTGGCCGCCGTGGACCGCCGCCTACACCCAGCCGTGGCTGATGCTCGCGGGACTGTCGTGGAGCGAGCGGTCCAGCTGGCTCACGTGGATTCTCGTGATCCTGATCTATCGCGCGGTGCCGCGGCGGGCGAGTGACCCGCCGGGGATCGGGATCCTGGCCCGCAGCCTGTCGCTCAAGATTCTCCAGCTGCGGCGCCCCCCGCCCCCGCCCCCGCCCCCGACGGACTGACGCGGTGTCCGAGCTCCGACTGCTCCGCCCCGGCGACGAGGCCGCTCTCGACGCGTTCCTCGCCCGCCACGCCGACACCTCCATGTTTCTCCGGTCCAACGTGCGCTCCGCCGGGCTCACCGACCGGGGCCAGCCGATGCAGGCCACGTACGTCGCCGCGCTGGAAGGCGGGCGGATCACGGGCGTCGCGGCGCACTGCTGGAACGGCATGCTGCTGGTCCAGGCGCCGAAGGGGAGCTACGCCGCAGCCGTGGCGCGCGAGGCGGTGCGGCGCTCCGGCCGCACGGTGACCGGCTTCTCGGGGCCGTGGGGGCAGGTCGTCGCCGCGCGCGAGGCGCTCGGGCTCGGCGCAGCGCCCACCGCCAAGGACAGCCGCGATGAGCTGTACGTGCTCGACCTCGCTCGCCTGGTGGTCCCGCCGGAGCTGGCCAGCGGCGCCCTTCGCTGCCGGCATCCTGTGGCAGGCGAGCTCGAGCTGCTGGTCGACTGGCGCGTGCGATTCGCCGTCGAGGCTCTCGGTGCCACCGATGGCCCGGACCTCCGCCAGGCGAGCACGGACGACGTGCGGCTGCAGCAGGAGCGGGGAACGGACTGGCTGCTCCTCGCCGGCGCCGCCCCGGTCTCCTACTCGGTCTTCAACGCCATGCTCCCGGATGTCGTGCAGATCGGCGGCGTGTGGACGCCGCCCGAGCTCCGAGGCCGCGGCTACGCCCGCTCCGTCGTGGCCGGCGCGCTCCTCGCGGCGGGGAAGCGGGGGGTCGAGCGCGCCGTGCTGTTCGCCGACCCGGCGAACGCCGCGGCCCGCACCGCGTACCTCGCGCTGGGGTTCCGGATCGTGGGGGACTACGGTCTCGTGCTGCTGGCGCCGTAGGTCACGGCGCCAACGTCGGATCGGCTCCGTGCTGCCGGGCGAGATGCAGGAAGTCCGCCCGGGCCTGTTGCTGCGGGAGGAGGCTGCTCGAGACCAGGAGGTCCTGACCAGTCGTCTTGAGGACCAGCACGGCGAAGGCTGCCAGCACCTCGGCGTCGGTGAAGTTGCAGTGCCCATACCGGCTGATGGTGATGGGCGTGTCGAGCAAGCGGCCGAAGAAATCCAGCCGGCGACGGTACAGCGACTCGTGCCATATCGGGACGATCGGGTCGCCCGTCGTGTGGATCGTCACCAGGGGCCGCCGCAATCGCGCCGAGGTCTGCAGCTTGGCAACGCCCGCCGGGTCCGCCGTGAATTGAAACCGCCCGACCCCGGCGTTCAGTGCCACATCATCGAGCGAGCCGGTGTATTGGCGATCGAGATTTCCGAACGGCATCCCTGCGAGCTTCGCCATGGCGTCTGTCGTTCCACGGAAGCTGTACCACAGGAGCCCCTGCGCCGTCCCCGCGGGGGATGCCGGATCGCTCGCGTCTATCGGGGCGTGTGTCACGTTCAAGACTTGATTGATCCGGTCCCTATTGGCCGGCTCGGCGAGCGCGGCCGCGCTGCTTTGTTCCGCCGCTCCCCAGGTGTTGGGATCGATGTATCCGGGGTCCGCCGGTAGGCTCTGCTTCCACACCGGCCACCCCGGGATCACGCCCGCGAAGAAGTAATCGAACACGGCCCGGAAGTCGGCGACGTAGGCGATCTGTTTCCGGTAGTCGCCGATGGGGCCGCATGCCGCCAACCCACCGCTGAACGTGTTGGGGTACCGCTCGACGGCCATCACCGTGCCCAGGCCGCCTTGCGAGCCCCCGGTCTGGTACACGTAACGCGTGGTCCGGCCGGTGGTGTTGGAGACCAGAGCCTTGGCAGTCGCCACCAGCTCGAGCAGGTCACCTCCGATCCAGGTATCGGGCTCAATCAGTCCGGTGGCGCGAAAGCCCGTGGTTGCATAGCCGTAGCCGAGTGTGCTGAACAGCAACTCCGCCGCGGTGGGGGAGAGATCGCGCGGCAGGATCGGAGCCCGTGCGGGATCGTCGTACCCGGGAATGAACACCACCAGATCACGGTTCCACTTGTTTGGGTCGACACAGACTCTGAAGGGCGCCCCCGAGCTGAGCCTGGCGTCGGGCTCCGTGCAGGACAGTCCTCCGGACTGTGGAGACAGGCGCGGCGTGGACGCTCCCCGCTCACTCAGGTCCGGCTTGACCGGGGACTCCGAGCACCCGATCAACACGACCGGCAGGAGGGCAGCGTACGCGAGCGCGGGGACGGCACGGGGGCATTGGACCATGCGGCGCATAATCGGCATCCGAGGGCGGCTGGTGACCGGCTTTACCAATGAGTAGCCGCTCTAGTTTCGGGACGCGTGATGCACTGGAGTGCGCTGCAGTGGTGCGCTGCCGCATCAGTCGGGATTCGGTGTCGACTCCCTCACACGACCGCCGACAGATTCAGCAGCGCCCGCCACGCGCGGAACACTTCCCCGTAATCCGGATGGGTAAACGCGACCGTGCGACCAGCGGTGCGCGTAGCCCCCGGGCAAAGCTCCGCCATGTCCGCGTGGATCGTCATCCCGAAGTCCACCTCGAGCGTCACCGGCGCCCGGAGCGTAAACGGCGCGTGCTTGCGCTCGAGCGCCCGCGGCACTTCCTCGCGGATCATGCGGCACGCGACCGTGGGGGCGACGCTCTTCGCCGCGTGGCGGCTGACGGCCTGTTTCACGATCACCGTTGCGACGCCGTCCCCCAGGAGGTCCTTCGCCTCGGCGGCGAGCGCCGAGTCGCCGCTCACGAGGGCGACCGGCACGCCGTGCACGCCCGCCAGGCCGGCGTTGAGGCCCAGCTCCCCTACCGGCTTCCCGTTCAACCGCACCTCGTGAATGCGATCGGCGTAGGTGTGGTCGAGAATCGCATTGCGCGTGCCGGCCCGAGCGTGGTAGCCGATGAACAGCGCCGCGTCGAAACCCGCGTCGATTGCCTGCACCATGGAGCCGGGCTTGGGGTCTCCCGACACGAGCTCGGCCGCCTGGTGCAGCTCCTCGGCGAGCAGATTGCGCATGAACCAGTGGCTGTCGTTCACGAGCACCCTGGTGGCGCCCGCGGCGAGCGCGCCTTCGACGGCGGCGTTCGCCTCCGCCGTCATGAGGCGGCGGAACCGCCCGTACTCGGCGGCGAGCGCGGGGCTCGCGGGGTCGGTCTGGGACTCGTGGACGACCCCGGCGATCCCTTCCATGTCGACGGAGATGTAGACGCGCACCGGGTCAAAGCTATCTCCCCGCTTTACTTTGTATTACAAAGTACTTGACAACGACCGAGCGACGCGACATTGTATGGGTGTCATGGTCGCTCCTCGGCCGCTGCACGACCGTGCGCTCGACAACCTCCGCTTCATCCGGCAGACGATGGAGCGCGCGGGATCGTTTACCGCGGTCCCGGGCTGGGGCCAGGTGGCGGTCGGAGCCACGGCGCTCGCCGCCGCGCTCCTCGCGGCCCGCCAGCCCACGCCCGAGCTGTGGCTCGCCACCTGGCTGGGCGAGGCCATCGTGGCGCTCGTGATCGGCGGGTCGGCGATGGTCCGGAAGGCCTACGCCGTGCACGACCCCATCCTCTCCGGGCCGGGGCGCCGGTTCGGCCTGAGCTTCCTGCCGCCGATGGTCGTCGGCGGCTTGCTGACGGTGGCGCTGTACCGAGCCGGTTTGTGGCACGCGCTGCCCGGCACCTGGCTGCTCTTGTACGGGACCGGGTTCGTCACGGGGGGCGCGTTCTCGGTCCGTGTCGTCCCCGTGATGGGGATCTGCTTCATGCTCGTCGGGGCCACGGCCCTGTTCGGCCCGGCGGCGTGGGGGAGCTGGCTCATGGCCGCGGGATTCGGCGGCCTGCACATCGTGTTCGGCATGGTCATTGCTTGGAGGTACGGTGGCTAAGCAGGGAGCGGCGAGGAAGACCGAGGCGGTCGAGCACGGGCTCAAGAGCGAGCGCGGCGGATTGCGCGCCGCCGAGCTCGACCGGCTCGTCCACGAGCGGGTGCGGCTCGGCATCGTGAGCGCGCTCGCGGTGAACGATTCGCTGAGCTTCAACCAGCTCAAGGCGCTGCTCAAGACCACGGACGGCAACTTGAGCGTGCACGCGCGCCGGCTCGAGGAGGCGCAGTACGTCACGTGCACCAAGTCGTTCGAGGGGCGGATCCCGAAGACGGAATATCGGCTCACCGCAGCCGGACGGCGCGCGCTGGAGCGCTACCTGGATCACATGGAAGCGCTGATTCACGCCACCCGTCAGGGGTGAGGCATTTTTTTTGAGGACGGACTTTATGCCGCAAAGCTCTTCTCTCCACGTCGCGATCGTGATGGACGGCAACGGGCGCTGGGCCACGCGCCGCCGCCTCCCCCGCGTCGCCGGCCACCGCGCCGGCGCCGAGGCCGTGCGCCGCACCGTCGAGGCGGCCCCGGACGCAGGCGTCGCCGCGCTCACGCTGTATGCGTTCTCCGCCGACAACTGGAAGCGCCCCCCCGAGCTGATCGGGCGGCGTGACCGCCTGCCCCTGCCGCTGGTCGCCGCCATCGACGCGGCCGAGCGCGCCACGGCGCGCGGCGCGCGGCTGCACCTGCGACTCGCGGTCGACTACTCCTCGCGCTGGGCGATCGACGCGGGGGTCATTCTGCCGGACGTAGACCTCCTGATCCGCACGGGCGGCGAGCAGCGCCTGTCCGACTTCCTCCTGTGGGAGTGCGCCTACGCGGAGCTGTACTTCAGCGAAACGATGTGGCCCGACTTCGGCGCGGCGCATCTCGCCGCGGCCGTAGCCGAGTTTCACGCGCGGGAGCGCCGCTTCGGCGGCCTGCCGGACGCGGCGGCGGGATGAGCGCCGTCAGCGGCAGGACCCGGCTCGGCCTCGAGATCCTCGCCGCGGGCGCGGGCGTTGGGGTCGCGGGCGACGCGCTGTTGCGCGCCGTGCCCTGGGGGCTCAATGCCTTCCTGTGCACCACCGGGCTCGTCGCGGCCGCGGCGTGGCTGGCGCGGCGCCACCGGGTGGCGGTCAGCTCCGAGGCCCCGTGGCTCGCGGCGGCGGCCCTCCTCATCGCCTCGAACTTCGTCGCCCGCGACTCGAGGACGCTCCACGCATTCGACACGATCGGCCTGGTGATCGTCCTCGCGGTCGCCTTCCCGAGCATCCAGGGAGTCGGGCTGCGCGGTCGCCAGGCCTGGCACTACGTGCGGGCCGGCTGCGATGCCGCCGTGAGTGCGTGGCTCGGTGTGTTTCCGCTGGTCAGCCGTGACGTGACCTGGAGCGAGCTTTCCCGCGGGGGCCGGCTGCGGCAGGTACGCGCCGTCGCGCTCGGTGGCGCGCTGGCGTTCCCGTTGCTCGTCGTCTTCGGTGGCTTGTTCAGCTCGGCGGACGCCGTGTTTCATGACGTTGTCGCCGACGTGTTCGCGATCGACTTCGACGCTGTACTGAAGCACATCGTCCTGTTCGGGATCTTCGCGACCCTCAGCGCGGGGTACCTGCGAGGCGCCTTGCTCCGCACGGCTCCATCACAGGCGCCGACGGATGGCGACTCGAAGCTGTCGCTCGGCATCATTCCGGTCGCCACGGCCCTCGGTCTGGTCAATCTGCTGTTCCTGTTCTTCGTCGTCATCCAGCTGCGCTACTTGTTCGGAGGTGTGGAGCTGATCGCCGCAGCAACGGGTCTCACGTACGCGGAGTACGCGCGGCGGGGCTTCTTCGAGCTCGTGACCGCCAGCGGGCTGGTACTTCCTCTCCTTGCCGGCGCGGATTGGGTGTTGCGGAACGAGTCCCGCGAGCACCAGCGGACGTTCCGGCAGCTCGCGATCGTGCTGCTCCTCTTGCTCGCGGTGGTGATGGCGTCCGCGCTGGCGCGCATGCGCCTCTACGTCGGCGCGTTCGGACTGTCGGAAATCCGCGTCTACTCGACGGCCTTCATGCTCTACCTCGCAGGCGTCTTCGCCTGGTTCGCGTGGACCACCCTGCGGGGGCAGCGGCCGCGTTTCGCCTTCGGGGCGCTGGTCCAGGGATTCGCCGTGCTCGGTGGCCTGCACCTCGTGAACCCCGACGCGCTCATCGTCCGCACGAACTTGGCACGCCCGCCCGCCGAGCGGCCGTTCGACGGCTGGTACGCGGCCTCCCTTGGCGCCGATGCCGTGCCGGTCCTGCTCGACGCGCTCCCGCGACTCGATGGAGGGGCACGCTGCGCCGTGGCAGCGGGATTGCTCGATCAGCGCCGCAGGCTCGAGCGCGACGACTGGCGCAGCTGGAACTTCGCGCGAGCCCGCGCGCGCCAGCTGCTGCGCGACGAGTGGACCCGGCTGCGCACGACCGGCTGCCCGAAGGCGAAGCTATGATCACCGAGTTCGCGGGCTGAAGCCGCGACTCGGCAGTGTCGCTAAAGCGACGCTACGCCCGTTTACGGGCAGTGCCGAGCCGCGGGTTTACCCGCGACCACACAACGAGACGCAGTCCCCGTCCGCCCCCGGGGCACTCTGCGTCGTAGATTGGCCTCCCCTCGCCGCTCGCGCGGGAAGCACGCTACCTTACGTGGCATGGGTCTGAGGATCGTGCAGGTGGACGCGTTCGCGAGCCGCCCGTTCACGGGCAACCCCGCCGCCGTGTGCATTCTTCCCGCCCCCGCCCCCGCCCCCGCCGCGCCCCAGGATGAGTGCTGGATGCAGGACGTGGCGCGCGAAATGAACCTCGCCGAGACGGCGTTCCTCTATCCCGAAAACGAGGGCTACCGACTCCGCTGGTTCACCCCCACCGTCGAGGTCGCGCTGTGCGGTCACGCGACGCTCGCGAGCGCACACGTGCTGTGGGAGGAGGGTCGCCTCCCGGCTGGCCGGCAGGCCCGGTTCCACACCCAAAGCGGGCTGCTCACGGCCGACCGCCGTGGCGAGTGGATCGAGCTCGACTTCCCCGCCACTCCCCCGGCACCTGCCCCCGCACCCCCCGGCCTCGCCGCCGCGCTAGGCGTCGGGACCCGCTGGGTCGGCCGATCCAAGTTCGACTACCTCGTCGAGCTCGAGTCGGAAGACGCGGTGCGCGGCATCAAGCCGGATTTGGCGGCGCTCGAGCGGGTGGACGCTCGCGGGATCATCGTGACGAGCCGCGCCACGACGCCGGACTTCGACTTCGTGTCGCGTTTCTTCGCGCCCCAGAGCGGCGTGCCGGAGGACCCCGTCACCGGTTCCGCCCACTGCGCGCTCACGCCATTCTGGAGCGA